>FMSI01030188.1_pt1 | contig 31358 bp, 32 predicted proteins | sample 1504471 | NCBI WGS metagenome assembly FMSI01 (sample SAMEA4475357, study PRJEB15587) | soil metagenome | biome: Soil; feature: Field | place: India | collected 2015-03-11 | depth 0 m
AATTGTATACATTGATGAAATTGATAAGATTAGCAGAAAGAGTGAGCATCCTTCAATAACAAGGGATGTATCAGGAGAGGGTGTTCAGCAGGCTCTTCTTAAAATTCTTGAAGGGACTGTTGCCAATGTCCCTCCACAGGGTGGAAGAAAACATCCCTATCAGGAGTTTATCCCAATAGACACGGCAAACATACTATTTATATGCGGTGGTGCTTTTATTGGGCTTGAAAAGATAATTGCAAAAAGAATTGGGAGGAGAGCAGTGGGTTTTAAGACAGATCCTAACTATTTCCAGAAAAATATAGAAGATTACGATGAACTCTTGGGTCAGGTTCAACCAGAAGACTTAATAAAATATGGACTTATTCCAGAATTGGTAGGTCGTCTACCTGTAGTTGCTCATTTAACGGATCTTGATGAAAAAGCGCTGGTTGATATTCTTACAAAACCAAAAAATGCAATAGTAAAACAGTTTCAGAAGTTGTTTGAGATAGAGGGGGTAAAACTTACTGTAGCAGATGAAGCCTTGCACGCCATAGCTACAATGGCAATAAAGAAGAAAGTCGGGGCAAGAGGTTTGAGAAGTATTATGGAGGAATTAATGACTGATATAATGTTCCATCTTCCTTCTCGTCGAGAAATTAAAGAGTTTGTAATTACAAAGGAGATGGTGGAGGAGAAGGAGTGGAGTTTTGAAAAACAGATTAAAGCTGTAGGTATATAAAATGGCAGGAGAAAAAATTATTGACGAATTTGAGACTCTTCCCATGATTCCTTTGAGGGATGTGGTCATATTTCCTGGAACTCTTGTCCCATTCATTATTGGAAGGAAATCCTCCCTTGAAGCTTTGAGTAAGGCTCTACAGGTAGACAGGAGAATTTTTCTTGCATCTCAGATAGACCCAACTGTTTTTGCTCCTCAACCAAAGGATATTTTTACATGTGGAGTAATTGGAAGCATTGTCCAGTATGTAAAGGCTAATGAATCATCCTCAGATGAGGAGAGCATGAAAGTCGTGGTGGAAGGTATTAAAAGAGCAAGGATTGTTGAATATAAGAGAATCATTCCATTTTATGAAGTTTCAGTAAAACCTATTCAGAAACTGTCCATTTCAATCTCTGAAATCAAAGGGTATATTCAAAACTTACTGAAATTATTTGAGGACTATGTAAAACATACTCAGGTTGTAAATTTTGAATCGATTTTGCCATCAATGAGGGAAAATGATCCTGAAAAGATTGCAGATATAGTAGCCTCTCACTTGCAGATATCGACTGTGGAGAAGCAGAATCTTCTTGAGACAATAAATCCCATAGAGAGGATATTGAGACTTCAGCATTTGATTGAGAAGGAGCTTTTTGGAGGCACAGGAAAAAGAGCTGAGAAGAAGGGAAGAGGAAAAGTTCGCACTCCCGGACCTTTCGAAAGAGAACAGAGACCCAGGGATGAGCAGAGTGAGATTGAAGAGCTCAGAAGAAGGATTGAGGAAGCAGACATGCCTGAGGATGCAAGGAACAAAGCTTACAAAGAACTCGAAAGACTGGAGTCAATGCCAGGACTTTCTGCTGAAGCTACTGTTTCAAGGAATTATCTTGATTGGCTCCTTTCTTTACCCTGGAATATAAGAACCAAAGACAAGAAAGATTTGAAAAGAGCAGAGAAAATCCTTGATGAAGACCATTATGGTTTGAAAGAGGTAAAAGAGAGAATTCTTGAGTATCTTGCAATAAGACAACTTGTTAAAAATCCTAAAGGAGCAATTCTCTGTTTTGTTGGACCTCCTGGAGTAGGTAAGAGCTCTCTGGCTCGTTCCATTGCAAGGGCAACAGGAAGAAATTTTGTTAGAGTGTCCCTTGGTGGTGTTAGGGATGAAGCTGAAATAAGAGGCCATAGAAGAACCTATATTGGAGCATACCCTGGCCAGATTATTCAGATGATAAAGAAAGCAGGGACAAAGAATCCTGTTTTTCTTCTGGATGAAGTTGACAAAATGAGCATGGATTTCAGGGGTGATCCTGCTGCTGCTCTTATGGAGGTTCTTGACCCTGAACAAAACTCTGGTTTCGTTGATCATTATATTGACACCGAATTTGATCTCTCCCAGGTAATGTTTATAACCACAGCCAATATGTTACAACCGGTTCCCAAAGCTCTTGTTGACAGGATGGAAGTAATAAGAATTCCGGGGTACACGGAGGACGAAAAACTTCAGATCGCTAAGGGGTTTTTAATCAGAAAACAGCTAAAACAACACGGTCTTACCAATAAAAATCTTACTTTTACCGATGATGCCGTCCTTGCAATAATCAGAAAATTTACAAGGGAAGCAGGTGTCAGAAATCTTGAAAGGGAAATATCATCAATTATAAGAAAAGTGGCAAGAAAAGTGGTTGTGGAAGGGAAATCCTACAGAGAGGTGATAGATGCTCCTGATGTTGAGAGATATCTCGGGGTTCCTAAATACAGGGTTTCAAAAGCGGATAAAATTGATGAAGTTGGAGTTGCTCTTGGGCTTGCATGGACAGAGTTCGGAGGAGAGCTCCTTACCTTTGAATCAACAATGGTAAGGGGAAAAGGGACTTTAACAATGACGGGTCAGTTAGGAGAGGTGATGCAGGAGTCTGCACAGGCTGCTTTCAGCTATGTTAAATCAAAGGCTCTTCAGTGGGGTATTGCAAAAGATTTGCACAAGGATTTTGACATTCATATCCATGTTCCTGAGGGAGCAATACCTAAGGATGGTCCTTCTGCAGGTATAACCATTGCCACTTCCATAATTTCTCTGATTACCAAAATCCCTGTAAAGAAAGACATAGCTATGACAGGTGAGATTACTCTTAGAGGCAAGGTTCTTCCAGTAGGAGGAATAAAAGAGAAACTTCTCGCTGCTCACAGAGCAGAAATCAAAAGAGTTATAATCCCTAAGGACAACGAGGCAGATCTGAAGGATGTTCCTGAGGAAGTTAAAAATGCAATGGTTATCTATCTTGTAGAGGATATGGATAAGGTTCTTGAACTTGCACTTGCAGAGCTTATTACAGATGCTATTTTTGAAAATTTAAGAGCAGAAGAGAGAAAGGGTGAGGAAAGATTGACTCATTGAATCGAAAAAGCCCAGTTAAAACTACTTTGAAAACTAATATTTAAAACTTTGAAATTTCAAAATAAATTTATAGGTAGGTGAAATATGAGTAGCGAAAAAGAATACAATCTTAAAGAGCTTGAAGAAAAGAATGTTCAAGCTCTTACCAAAATTGCAAAATCCCTTGATATTGGAAATGTCAATGAACTCAAGAAACAGGAGTTGATTTTCAAGATTATCGAAGCGCAGGCAAGGAAAAATGGCCACATATTTTCTGAGGGTGTTCTTGAGTGTCTTCCAGAAGGGTATGGATTTTTGAGGGCTCCTGAACATAGTTACCTCCAGAGTCCTGACGATATATATGTATCACCTTCCCAGATAAGAAAATTTGATCTTAGAACAGGAGATACCATATCGGGGCTTGTCAGACCCCCCAAGAATGGTGAAAAATATTTTGCTCTGATCAAACTTATAGCTGTAAACTTTGAAGATCCAGAAATGGCTATAAGAAAAAGAGCAAATGTTAAATTTGAGCAGCTTACCCCATTATTTCCCTTCGAAAAGATTAAACTTGAGGTTGACTTCTCAAATATTACTGCAAGAGTGATGGATCTTTTAACTCCCATTGGTAAAGGTCAGAGAGGATTAATTGTTGCAGCACCAAGAACAGGGAAAACTACGATTCTAAAGACAATTGCCCTATCCATTGAGGCAAATCATCCTGAAATATATTTAATGGTTCTGTTAATTGACGAAAGACCAGAAGAGGTTACAGACATGGAAAGGACTGTTAGGGCAGAGGTTATAAGTTCCACTTTTGATGAACCTCCTACCCGTCATGTTCAGGTTGCGGATATAGTTATTGAGAAAGCCAAAAGACTTGTGGAGCAGGGAAAGGATGTTGTTATTCTCCTTGACAGCTTAACAAGACTTACAAGAGCACATAACGCAATAGTTCCTCCTTCTGGAAAGGTTCTCTCTGGAGGTCTCGATGCCAACGCCTTCCATAAACCAAAGAAATTCTTTGGAGCTGCAAGAAAAGTTGAGGAGGGCGGAAGCTTAACCATAATTGCCACTTGCCTTATTGACACTGGTTCGAGGATGGATGAGGTGATATTTGAAGAGTTTAAAGGAACAGGAAATATGGAAATAAACCTTGACAGACGACTTGTAGACAGGAGAGTTTTCCCCGCCATTGATATTTCAAGATCTGGAACAAGGAAGGAGGAGCTTCTCTTACCTAAAGAAGATTTGAACAGAATATGGGTTCTCAGAAAGGTTTTAAGCCAGCTCAACGAAGTTGAAGCAATGGAGCTTTTGATAGATAAGCTCTCAAAAACAAAGACAAACAAGGAATTTCTGGAAATGATGAGTAAAGGGCTTTAATTTTAGCCTCTGCCTTTCCAGCTTTAAACCTATTGTTCTTAAAATTCCCAATTCGAAATTTCTAATTTGCAATCCGAAATTACTACTTTCCTTTCCCTCTTTTTATTATCATCCCAGGATATTCTCCAGTATGTTTTCCATTATCAACAACGATTTTACCATTCACAATAACATTAAAAATCCCTGACGGGTACTGGTGTGGATCCTGGAAAGTTGCGTTGTCTTTTATCTTTTCAAAATCAAAAATTACTAAATCCGCAAAAAAGCCTTCTTTTATCAAGCCCCTTTCTTTTATCCTAAACACTTGTGCAGGAAGGGATGTCATTTTCCTTATTGCATCTTCAAGGGATAAGACATTTTCTTCCCTTACATATTTTGAAATAACCCTTGGAAATGTTCCATAGGAGCGGGGATGAGGAAAACCTTTTTTGGAAAATTGGACACTTCCGTCAGAAGCAACAGATACATAAGGGAGTCTCATAAGCGCTTTTACATCATCATCGTTCATCTGGAGAAAAACAGCACCTGCATTACCATTTTCAACAATCTCAATCACAAGTTCAGAAGCATTTTTCGCTTCTGCCCTTTCTCCCCCCATCATGAGGATTTCCTCTAAGGATTTTCCATTGTAATCAGGGTTTCTATCGTGATTTGCTATTATAATATTTTTCAATTTATCAATTTTTGTAGAAACTAATCTTTTCGAAATTTCATTTCTAATTTTTTCTCTAAATTCTTTATTTTGGACTCTTTCCTTGAATTTTACGAGCCCTCCTTCAAGGGCATAGGAAGGAATCATAATTGATATATCTGTTGATGTGTGAACATATGGATACTGATCCATAAATATCTCTACCCCTCTTTTTCTTGCCTCTTCCACAGATTTCAAGATGAGCTCAAGTCTTCCCCAGACTTCCTCAGAACAGAGTTTTATATGGGATATTTCAACAGGGATTTTGTTCTCTTCTCCAATTTTTATAGCTTCTTCTATCGCAGATTTAATCATTACATCTTCATTTCTCACGTGAGTTGCGTAAATTCCATGGTATTTTGCTACAATCTTTCCCAATCTTATAAGTTCTTCAGTCTTTGAAAATGTTCCTGGAATATATTCAAGGCCAGTGGAAAGACCGAGCCCACCCGCTCTGAGCTCCTTTTCAAGCAATTTTTCCATTCTTTTCATCTCTTCTTCAGTAGGCTCTGAATTCTTTTTTTGCATTACTATTTCTCTAATTGTGTTATGTCCAGCAAGGGAGCCAAAGTTTAAAGAGATTTTTTTCTTTTCCAATTCTTTGAAAAATTCTTTTAAAGGAAGTTCATGGGACCCACAGTTTCCAGCGATAACTGTAGTTACTCCCTGCAAAATATAATTTTCCATTGATGGACAAAGAAGGATTTTTTCTGTGTGGTTGTGAACATCAATAAATCCTGGAGAGACAATCAGCCCCTTTGCATTTATAACTCTCCCCCCTTCTTTCTCATCAATTAGACCAATCCTTTTAATTATCTTCCCTTTTATTCCTATGTCAGCTATGAAATAGGGATTTGAAGAGCCATCAATAATTCTTCCATTTTTTATAATTAAATCGTAACTTTTTCCTTCTAATTTAGTGAAATTAAAATTGAAAATTGATAGGACTAAAATAAGAAATTGTAAAAAAGATCTTTTCAACTCAGAATAGATTATCCTTTTCGAGGTTTATCTTTGTTGGGAGGTTCATTTTCTGACTCTTCTGCTTCAGTTATGAGGGGATCCTTTTTAACTCCTTTGTTTGAAGGATACACACCAAACCTTCTTTTGTAAATTTCAGAACCATTTTCTACTACCCAGTATGATTGTTTGTAATCAAGGGTTGTAAAGTCTACCCACCAGCCTCTTTGAAAGGCTGTATCAAAAATTCCATTTATCTGGTCCTGATTCTTAGTGATTATCAATTCCCATATATAATCAGGAATACCATCTCCGTCAGAGCTAAGAATTATCTGGGCTGGAATTCTTTCAATATACCATAGGACTTGCACTCCACCATGATAACTGTATAAAAAGTCAAGATTCCAAACAAAATGAACGCAAAATGCATTATAATAAATCCAGCTGAGCATTGGTGCTTCCCCCGAATAAACTACCATTTTACCAGGAAACAAAGATTTAGCTTTATTTGACATCCAGGATATAAAGCCACAGAATTCAGTCATATTTCCTGTTGCATCTGGATAAGCCTCGTTGACGAGTTCGATAAATACATTGGGATAAGGGTTGAGAATCTGGGCGAGATATTTCATATAAAGTTCAAAATAAGTTCTATCTATCCTGGAATTCCAGAACCCTCCTCCATAATTTCCGTCAAATCCCTGGATATTATTCGAAGGATGAAAGGGATGATAATACCAGGTCTCATCAGTTCGATAACCTAATGTGTCGAAAATACATATATCAACAGTAATATTATAATATTTCGCAGCGTCCATAAACCATTTCAGTCTTTCGGTATATTCATCGGAGAATTGAGTCAAGTCGAAAATCTTTCTGTTTTTAGCTTCCTCTTTCACAACCTTCCATGGAATATAAGTGTTAGGGAAACCGCCGAGGTATGAATCTCCATACTGAAAGGGAGCATAGAAGAAACTGTAAATCCTGATAAAGTTAGCTCCTCTGAAAGCATTTTCTCTAAAATAAGTGTCGATGTCTTTTTTTGAGTATTTTTTATTGATGAGAAGATCATATCTTGAAACACCAAAAAATATAGGTTCAACACTGAATGCAAATATCTCGATTACAAATAGACATAAAAGGAATAACAATATTTTTTTCATTCTGCCTCCTTATATTCTATCTTTCAAATTGTCAAACTAAAATTATAACAAAAAAAATTTTTAAATACAAAAAATCATTAATTTGTAAAATTTTTTAAAGGACACGGGATAAGCTTCAAAAAGCAAAGATTTTATTATATAATTTTAGTTCTCGGAGGGATGGCCGAGTGGTTTAAGGCGGCGGTCTTGAAAATCGCTTCCCGTTTTAAACGGGACGGGGGTTCGAATCCCTCTCCCTCCGCCATAATAGCTGTTAGCTGTCAGCTTTATTATCCCCTCCTTCCATTGGGTGAGGCCTTTGGCAAAATTTATCTGCTACTTAAATTTTGCTTTTTCTTTTCTATCTTTATTATTAAAACTAAACCTTTAGAAATCTTATTCTTTTCCTTTTTGTAAAAGTGCTTATGAAGAGTAAACCGAAAAGGAACCCCCCTATATGGGCAAACCAGGCTACACCACCAGCTCCAACATTTATTACTTGCATAAAAAACCAGAAAATCAGAAAAAAGTAGGCTGGAATCTGAACTATTCTGATAATAAAAAACAGGAAAACAAGAGTGTGGACTCTTGCATATGGATATAGCAAAAGATAAGCACCTAAAATTCCTGATATTGCCCCAGATGCACCTACAAGAGGAATTGTCGAATTTGGATGAAAAATTATGTGAACAAGGGATGCCGAAATTCCAGAGAAGAGATAGAAGATTATAAATTTAATAGGACCAAGAAAGTCCTCAACATTATTTCCAAAAATCCATAAATAGAGCATGTTTCCAGTTATATGGAAAAAGTCGCCATGCATAAAAACGGATGTGAAAAAAGTTAATGGAGGAGAAATTCGAAAAGGGAAAGATACAAAATGGGTAATTTCGTAAGGAATCAAGCTCAAAAGCTTTATATAATAAAAAAGTCCATTGGACGAGAAAAACTGATAAAGAAAGATTAAAGTATTCGCTATTATTAAAGATACTGTTACAAAAGGGAAATTCCTTGTTGGATTATCGTCTTTTAGTGGAATGAACATTCTTCTTCTCCAGAAATTAACCTTTTAATATTATCAAAGGGTTTAGTTCATGTCAAAATCAATCCAGTTCTTTAGTTGTTCTAAGTTAGATAGCGAGAATTATTTTTGATAAAATAATTAATCGATTTAATTTGGAGGTAAGAATGGGTTGCTATAAGTATCTTTTATTATTTCTTATCCCATTATTCATTTTTTCAAAGGTAAAGGATGAAAAAGCGGATAAGGCGTTTATTAACGGTAACATTTACACCCTTGACGAGAATATACCCATAGCAGAAGCTCTGGCTGTGAAAGGAGAAAAGATAATTTTTGTGGGCTCAAATGAAAGAGCTAAAGAAATGATTGGTAAAGATACCATTGTATTTGATCTTAAGGGGAAAACAGTTGTTCCGGGATTTATTGACGCCCATGTTCATTTTTTTTCCTATGGCTCTTCCCTTAAAGAGCTCAACTTTGTGGGAACAAAGAGTATCTCTGAAATTGTTGAGATTGTTAAAAATAACCTTTCCAATTTCAAGCCTGGTGAGTGGATTACAGGACATGGCTGGGATCATGAAGACTGGGAGAAGAAGGAATTTCCTACCCACAGGGAAATTTCGGAAATTACTCCAGAGAATCCGGTTTATTTCACAAGAGTTGATGGTCATGCTGGGTGGGCTAACAGGAAAGCCATGGAAATTGCTGGAATTACAAAGGAAACAAAGGATCCTCCGGGAGGGAAAATAATAAGGAGTGAAAAAGGAGAGCCAACGGGAGTTTTCATTGATTCCGCACAGAATCTTATAGAAAAGCACATCCCAGAGAGATCCCGCGATTGGAAAAAGGATGCAGTCATTAGGGCTCAGGAAGCGTGTATAAAATTAGGATTAACAGAAGTCCATGAGGCTGGAACTTCAGAAGAAAATATAGAAATTTACAGAGAGCTTATAAAAGAAGGAAAATTGAAAATTAAGATCTATGCAATGCTTAGCGGAGATGAGCATTTTGAGAAATACAAAGGCAAACCGCCAGTTATTAGAGAAGGTGGAAAGCTTACAATTAGAGCAATAAAACTTTTTATGGATGGAGCTCTTGGCTCAAAGGGAGCCGCACTTTTTGAGCCCTATTCCGATGACCCTGGCAATTCAGGATTACTTCTTATGAAGGAAAGCAAACTTTATCAAATAACAAAATTTGCTCTGATAGGTGGCTATCAGGTATGTGTGCATGCGATTGGAGATAAAGCAAACTTTATGACTCTCAATGCCTTTGAGAAAGCAATCAAAGAAACAGGAGCAAAGGATCATAGACTTAGAATTGAACATGCCCAGGTTGTTAGACCTGAAGACATGCACAGATTTTCAGAACTTGGTATAATTCCATCGATGCAACCTACCCATGCAACATCGGATATGTATTGGGCAGAGAAAAGACTTGGCTATGAGCGAGCAAAAGGAGCTTATGCATGGAAATCAATTATGAAGAAAGGTGCAAAGATTGCAGGTGGTTCAGATTTTCCTGTTGAGAATCCAAATCCACTCTGGGGATTCTTTGCTGCCATCACAAGATATGATCACACAGGGTGGCCTGAAGGTGGATGGCATCCTGATGAGAAAATGACGAGGGAAGATGCTCTAAGATGTTTTACAATAAATGCAGCCTATTCAGCATTTGAGGAGGGTTTGAAAGGTTCATTGAAACCTGGGATGCTTGCTGATTTCGTTGTTCTTTCAAAGGATATTATGACAATTCCAGAGATGGAAATTCTTAAAACCGAGGTTCTTATGACAGTTATTGATGGAGAGATTGTTTACTCAAAATCAGGGAACTAAAGATCAAATCCATCTTTTCCTCTCATCGTTTGAAATGATTAAGGTGAAATCAGAAATCTATCAGGCGTGGGGGGCGAGACAGGCGAGAGATGTGAGAGAAGCAAGACAGTTTAACAATTAATTTTATGGCAATAAGCTGTTAGCTATTTAAGCCTTTTAACTTCTTCCATTCCTCAGGGTCAAGAGGGGCATTTATCTTTCTTTTTCTCATTCTCCATTTGAAATATGGATGTGCAAGAAGTCTTAATATCTTCATTTCCCATTCGTAAAGATAATATTTCAAATCATGCTTCACCAGATATTTTGCATCAACAGGAAGAACAACAAGACTAACTTCGATATTCGGGACCACCCCAATGGGAATATTGTTTTTTCTGCAAGCATTGTAGACATGCTGAAACACAATATACATGTCCTCATATGAAGGAGATGGAAAATGCTCCATATCCGCACCTAAAAGGGGTCTAAATATACAGACGGTAGGGAATGCACCGAGAGAGGTTATGTAATCTATTGCTTTTAGTGTATCCTCAATTGGCTCAACTCCCGCTATTATTTCTCCCGAAACCTTGCCCTTCATCATTTTCTTGCTGGAATATTCAAGATTGTCAAAGAAAGTTTTCTGCCCGACAAATTTAAATTTTCCAGGAAGATACTTTGCAAAATATTCGGGATTGTGAAATTCATAGCAAAAAGAGAAATGGTCTGCTCCAAGATCAATTAGCCAGTCAATTTTCCAGAGTTCCTTTGTAGGTATAAATTGCAAACCCACAAGAACTCCAACTTTTTCTTTTAATGCTTTTACATAAGGGGCCATTATATCAGGATCTTTTCCACTGCTATAGCCAGTGTTTAAATGAACAAATGTTATTTTCGATTCTTCCTTTGCTCTCAGAGCTGTTTCAACAATATCCTCTACTTTTTTGTCAGCAACTTCATTCACACCAACATTTAGCCCTGTTGTGCAGAATCTACAGTTTAAAGGAGGATCATGATACCAGAAACCACATGAATTTGATACATATATCCCGAGGTATGTTCCCTGTAAAATGCCAATCTTTGACATGGAAATCCCTGAGGAAGTTTTTTCATTATACCATTTGGGCTCCTCTGGAATTCTAACAGGATATTCGAGAGAGTTTCTCTCATCCAAGACTATATATTTATTTTCTTTCTTCTTTAGAATATAAGGAGAATTCTGAGCGAAATCCTCTTCAACAGGTATATTTGTCCAGAGATCTTTAAGATTTCCAGATATTATTAGTTCCAATCCGCTTCCAAGACCTGCTCTTGTTCGTGCAAAGAGCCTTGCATCCTTTTCAAGGGTGCAACTCTCGTCTATTCTAATTCCTTTGCATAATAGGTCAAGCTGGAGTTCTCCAGGATTGAGTTTTTTCATAAATTCCTCCTATTCAGGAATATCAAAGGGGAAAGACCTTTTTAAGTTTGGAGGTCTTTTCTCAGGGGATAACCCTGATACAAGAAAATCTACCCATTCTTCAATTTCTTTTTCTTCGGGGTTTGATGAGGGTAAGACAACACCATAGCTAAACCTATCTATGCTGTGGGGAACGGTGCTAACTTTGTAAAAGAAAATCACAGGTTTATTTTCTGAATGGAAGAAAATCTTTATCCTTCCTCTGTTGGGCTTTCCCTTAATTAAGTTTTTCACGCCGAATTCGAGATCATTTTTTGAAGTGTCAACCCAGAATTCCATTTCAGAATTTTCTATTACATTCAATAATTTTCCCACAGGATTTCCCCTTTTTGCCCAGTTTTCCAATTTTTCCTTTACCTCTTTTTTTTCTTTTTCAATTATCATAGAGTATTTTATAAAAAAATCGCTCTTTGTTCAATTTACTTTTCACTGCCCATGATTATTTTGAATTGGTCTACCTTGTAAGAATACAGTATTAATATCTATTTCGAATAGAATTCCCTATAATGTAATGAATTGAATTCATAAAAGAATTAAATGGTAAAATTTTAAAACTTGACAAGAATGTAGAGAGAACCTATGTTTTCGAATTAAACTAAATGAAGAATACAAAAAAATGATAGATTTAAGATTGACTATTTGAATGGGATATTTAAGATTGAATTTCTCAAATAAGATGAATAAAAGATATCTCTTGACACTGAATCTGAGACTTCAACCTTCGGCTTTTATCGGAATTCTACTCTTTCTTGCCTCTTCTCTTATTTGCAAAATTTCAGAGAAAATAACCTTAGAAAGGAGGATTATTTATGGAATCATATGTGACATCAGAAAACATCGGGGCAAAATCTAAACTCTGGCTTGAAAGGATATCAGTTTTCAACCAGCATAAAATGCAGATCAAACGAGAGAAAGCGGTTCTTCTTGTCATTGATACGCAGAAATTTTTTTATGGAACCAATCTCTCCCACTTTCACCTGTGGCGGGCTTTCTATTCTTCCAACACTGAAAAGACTTTTTAGTGCTTTTAGAGAATTGAAAATTCCAGTTATTTATACTAAACATCTTCATCATCCTAATGGTTTTGATGCTGGTATTATTGGATGGTGGTGGAAAGGGATGTGTCTTGAGGGAATTTCTGAAAGCGAAGTGCATCAAGATATTGCCCCACTTCCGAGAGAAAAGATTGTCCTTAAGCATCGCTATTCCGCATTCTACAACATAGATTTAGAAACAATACTCAGATGTCTCAAAATAGAAGACATTGTCATTTCGGGTATTATGACTAATATGTGCTGTGAATCTACAGCGCGGGATGCATATTACAGGGATTACAGTGTGTTCTTTTTGGTGGATGCTAATGGGACTATCAACGAAGAGATGCATTTAGCAAGTTTACTTAACATTGCTTTCGGGTTTGCATATGTAACAAAAGCAGAAGAAATTATCCATCAATTAAGGAAGTAAAATAAGAACTCATGAGTATTCCTTTTATGGGGAATTTGTGTGGAGTTAATAATTGCTTTACCCCCCTTGGTCTTTGAGCAGCTTTCTTTAATATTAATGGAGCTGGCATTGTAAATATTATTTTATTAAATTTTTTTCAATATTCTTTCCATTCTATTAAAAAGGGGTTGACAATCTTATTTAATTCGACTTCTTTACTTCCTTTGTTAATTATGTTAATATACTTTCTTACAGATGAAAGATTGAAGGAGGAAAAGTGGATTTAGAAAAAGAGAGTAAACGAAATTTGATAAGCAAATTCGGTATTCATTCAAAAGACACTGGCTCTGCAGATGTTCAGATTGCGATTCTTACTAAGAGAATAAATCATCTTACAGAGCATCTCAAGGTTCATAAAAAAGATTATCACACAAAGATGGGTTTACTGAAGCTTGTTGGAAGAAGGAAGAGATTGATGGAGTATTTAAAAAAGGAAGATCCGAAAAGATTTACCTCTCTTTTAAAAGAACTTGGAATTAAGGGTTGAAAACCCTTAAGGAGGGTATTGTGCCAGAAATAGTAGAAATAGAACTCGAAGGGAGGAAACTGTCTATTGAGGTTGGTTCAGTAGCGAAACAGGCAAATGGTTCTGCCCTTGTTCGATATGGCGATACTGTTATGCTTGTTACAGCAACATCAAAAGAAGAGCCCAATGAAGAAACTGATTTTCTTCCTTTGATTGTTGATTATAGAGAAAATACTTACGCAGCTGGAAAAATTCCCGGCGGCTTTTTCAAGAGAGAAGGGAAACCATCTGAAAGGGAGATACTTGTCAGCAGACTTATTGATAGACCAATAAGACCTCTTTTTAAGTTAGGATATAATTATGAAACACAGATTGTGGCTCTTCTCCTCTCTGCTGACCTTGAGAATGAACCAGATACTCTTGGAATTATCGGTGCTTCAACTGCACTTCTTGTGTCGGAGATTCCCTTTGATAATCCTGTTGCAGCAGTTAAGGTGGGAATTATAAACGGTGAGTTCAAGTTAAATCCAACAATTGAAGAGCTTAAAACAAGTATTTTGAATATAATTGTTGCTGGAACTGAAGAGGGCGTTGTGATGATAGAGGCTGGAGCAGCAGAAGTAGATGAGAAGACTATGGTTGATGTAATTAGATTTGCTCATCCTTATATAAAACAGATAATAGAAATTGAGAAAGAACTTTTGAGAAGAATCAGTCCAGCTAAAAGACCGTTCACACAATTAACTTTTGATGAAGAAAAGCTTACTGAATTGAAAAATAGAATTGGTGAGATACTTCTTTCAGCCATAAGGACACCTCAGAAAAAAGAAAGGGAGAAGAACATAAACAAAATTCTTCAGGAACTTCTTTCTGAAGTACCTGAAGAGGAGATAGAAAAAAGAAGGGAAATAGAAAGATATTTTAATGAGTTAAAAAAGAGAATCTTTAGAGAGGATGTCTTAATAAACAGAAGAAGACCCGATGAAAGAGGATTTAAAGACATAAGACCCATTTCGATAAAGGTTGGACACCTTCCAAGAACCCATGGTTCCTCTCTTTTCACAAGGGGGGAAACTCAGGCACTTGTAACTGCAACTCTTGGAACTTTTGAGGATGTTCAGAGGCTTGACATTCTTGAAGATGAGAACGCTGTCAAAAGATTTATGGTTCACTACAACTTTCCGCCTTTCTGTGTTGGTGAAGTCTCATTCCTGAGAGCGCCCGGAAGAAGGGAGATTGGCCACGGAGCTCTTGCTGAAAGAGCTCTTGTTCCAGCAATTCCTGATGAGAGCGTTTTTCCTTATACAATAAGAATTGTTTCTGATATTCTTGAGTCTAATGGATCTTCATCAATGGCTACAGTTTGCGGAGCAACCCTTGCACTTATGGATGCAGGGGTTCCCCTTAAAATGATTGTGGCAGGGATTGCAATGGGCTTGATCATTGAAAATGGGAACTGGGTTACTCTTACAGATATTGCAGGACTTGAAGATCATTACGGAGACATGGATTTCAAAGTTGCGGGAACAAGAAATGGAATCACCGCTCTTCAGATGGATATAAAGGTCAAAAATGTTACCTTTGATATAATTGAATCCGCTTTAATGCAAGCAAAGGAAGCAAGGTTTCAGGTTCTTGATAAAATGCTCGAAGCTCTCCCGGAGCCAAGGAAAGAGATTTCATCCTATGCTCCAAGAATTGGCATTATTGAAATAAACCCTGACAAGATAAAGGATCTAATCGGTCCTGCCGGGAAAACAATTAAAGGTATTATAGAAAAAACAGGGGTTAAAATTAATGTGGATAATGATGGGAAGGTTACTGTTGCCGCTCCTGATCCTAAATCAATGGAAGAAGCAATGAGATTGATAAAGGAGATAATAATGGTTGAAGAAATTGAGGTTGGAAAGATTTACACAGGAAAGGTAAAAAGGATTGAAGAATATGGAGCATTTCTTGAAATAAGACCCAATGTGGTCGGACTTCTTCATATTTCTGAGATTGCAAATTATAGAATAAGAAATGTAAGAGATGTAATTAAAGAAGGTCAGGATCTCGAGGTAAAAGTTATTGATATTGATGAGTTCGGAAGGATTAAGCTAAGTAGAAAGGCTCTTCAACCATCTCCTCCTTCAAAGACTCAAAAACCTTATGGCAGAGGAAATCAGGAGAGAAAAAGAAAGACTTATTCACCATTTTCTAAATTATGAATTTTGGCAAAAATGAGAGGGGGCTTACTCTTGTAGAATTACTTGTTACTCTTGCAATCCTTGCAATCCTTTTAGCAGCTATTTATCCAATGGGAAAGATGACTGTGAAGAGGGAGAAAGAAATTGAGCTAAGGGAAGCATTAAGGACGATAAGAGAAGCAATTGATGAATATAAAAGACTTGCGGATCAGGGAAAAATAAAGATTGAACCAGATACAGAAGGTTATCCTCAAAATTTAAAGATCCTTGTTGAAGGTGTAGAGCTCATGGGAGAAAAAGGGAAAAAGGTAAAATTCTTGAGAAAGATTCCCTTAGATCCTATGACAAACTCTTACGACTGGGGATTGAGAGCCTATCAGGATCCACCAGAATCTACAGTCTGGGGTGGTAAAAATGTGTGGGATGTTTACACAAAAAGTGAGGATATTGCTCTCGATGGAACAAAATATAAAACATGGTAAAATATTTTTTTAAGAAGATGAAAAATAGATTAAGCAATTCTATTTCATCGAAGGGATTTACTCTTATTGAGCTTCTTGTTGTTATCGCTCTTATTGGTATTATTGCCTCAATTGCTCTGCCTCAGTTTAAAGGAACTACAAAGAGGGCAAGAGAGGTTGTCCTCAAGGAAAATTTGTATCAGATGAGGAGGGTTATTGACCAGTTTTATATTGATAAGAAAAGATACCCAAAGTCCTTGCAAGAGCTTGTTAATGAAGGGTATTTGAGAACAATCCCTGAAGATCCAATTACAAGATCAAGAGATACATGGGTTCTAATAAGGGAGGAGCCCAAGGAGAATGAATTTCTTTTAGAGGAGGAAAGGGGAATCATAGATGTAAAAAGTGGCTCAGATAGAATTTCTTCAGAAGGGACCCCTTACTCTTCCTGGTAGAATATATTAAATTTTTTAATTGAAAAGTTCAAAATACAAATTGAAAAATGAAAAATGAGAAGGAAGAGTTAAAAAATTTGCATTTAGCAATTTTCAATCTTCAATTTAATTTTGGAAAGTCAAAGGGATTGACACTCCTTGTTCTTCTTGTTTCTCTTTCAGTCATGGAAATTTTACTTTTGATTTCCTATATTCCCTGGAGAACAGCAATAAGAAGAGAGCTTGAAAAGGAGTTGATTTTCAGAGGTAATCAGTATGTGGAGGCTATAAGAATATATCAGATGAAGAATCCCGGAAGATTCCCTTCAAAACTTGAAGAACTCCTTGAAAAGAAGTGTATAAGAAAACCTTACAGAGATCCTATTTCCGAGGATGGAGAATGGGATATAATAGTTCCCTCATCTCAGATTGCTCCAGGAACTGAAAGAGGAGGGATACAGAAAATAGTTATAATTCCCCACAAGTTAATAGGCAAATATTCACAGCCAGTTCAGGTAATTGGAGTTGTGAGTTCCTCTCCTGAAAAATCCTTTAAGATTTATTGCGGCGGTGAGACATACAATAAATGGTTCTTTTATTATGGAAGGAAATGTGAGATAATTCCATCCTACGAGTATTTTAAACCAAAATGAAAGAGATTTTGATTGTAACAGGTGAAAGTTCAGGAGAATCCTACGGTGCAGAGTTAATAAGGGAGATTAGAAAAGATTTTCCTCAATTAAAGTTTTTCGGTGTGGGTGGAGAAGAGATGGAGAAAGAAGGTGTGGAGCTTCTTTTTAACATTCAGCAACTGTCCATAATAGGGATTCTTGAAGTGATACCTCATATCTTCAGGTTGTTAAGAATAAAAAAGGAAATAGTGGCTGAGGCTGAAAAGAGGAAGCCCATCTGCTCAATTTTGATTGATTCCCCTGATTTTAATTTGAGACTGGCAAAGGGACTTAGAAGAATTGGAATTCCTGTAACTTATTTTATAAGTCCCACTATTTGGGCATGGAGAAAGGGAAGAGTAAAGAAGATAAAAAAATATGTTTCATTGCTTCTGATAATTTTTCCCTTTGAAAAAGAAATTTATGAAAAGGAAGGGGTCCCCTGTATTTTTGTTGGGCATCCTCTTAGAAACAGGGTGAGGAATGATTGGAATAAAGATGAGTTGAAAGAAATTCTTGGTTTAAATGATAAAAAGCCTGTAATTTCAGTCCTTCCAGGATCAAGAAAATCTGAGATAAAAAATCATCTGCCAGTTTTAATGGATTCCCTGGATGAACTAAAAAATAAGTTAGATTTTAAGGCTTTTTTGATAAAGGCTCCTGGGGTACCTGAGCAATTAATAAAAAATTATATTGAAGATTCTGATATTGAAATGGTCGATAAAGATCGTTTCAAAATAATGGCATGCTCCGACATAGCTCTTGCATCCTGTGGAACTTCCAATCTTGAACTTCTACTTCTGGGCATCCCATTCATTGCTTTTTACAGACTTTCTCATTTGAGTTACTTAATTGTCAAAGCCCTTGCTAAAGTTAGGCATGCAAGTATTGTAAATATCCTTGCTGGAAAGGAGATAATACCGGAGCTTTTACAGTCGGAATTTAACAAAAATAATATTGTAGAAAAAACTTTGTTTTTACTCAATTCTGAAAATGAAAGGGAAAAAATTAGGGAGGAGTTTAAAAGGATAAAGGATACTCTTGGTGATGAAGGTGCAATATCAAAATCAGCAAAAGCAATAGTTGAATTTCTGGAGCTGAAATGAAGATTTTTATAACAGGAATTCAGGGAGCAGGAAAAACAACTCTTTTTAAAATTCTATCTTCAGCTGAAGAAGATTCGAGCTCATGGGTTGCTGAGATAGAGGATAGAAGGCTCCTCTCCCTTCATGAGCTTTATCCCGATAAAAAGATCACTAAGATCAAATTTGAGTATCATGACCTTCAACCTATTCCAGAGGGTGGAAAATCTTTATCTCAATATTTAGATTCTCTTAAAACCGGTGATCTAATTATTAATGTGATAAAGGATTTAAATGGAGGAGAGCCTCTTAAATCAATAGAAATGTTCGAAGAAGAGCTAAGGATTGCAGATCTTACAGTTCTCGAAAGCTCAATACAGAATCTTGAAAAAGATTTGAAAAAAATGAAAGGCCCTGAAAAAGAAAGGGAGCATGAGCTCTTGGTAAGGATTAAAAAAGAAGTGGAGGCTGGTGTTCCAGTAAGAGAATTCCCTTTAACACCAGAAGAAATAAAGTTCATAAAAGGCTTTGCTTTTCTTTCCTTTAAACCAATTCTTTATGCAATAAATATTAGCGAAAACGAAGCTAAAAAGATTTATGATGAAACTCTTTCCATCAAAAGAAAGAATTTACTATCTGTCCCTTTTTCCGGAAGGCTTGAGCTTGAAATTTCTCAGCTGGAGCCTGAAATTAGGGAAGAATTTATGAAGGAGTGGGGTTTGAAAGATTTGGCAAAGGAGAGGATAGAAAATTCCACTCTCGAATGTATGGAAATGATTAGATTTTACACAATAGGAAAGGATGAAATTAGAAACTGGTTGATTCCTTCAGGGACAAAGGCTCTGAGAGCTGCAGGAACAGTACACACAGATATGGAAAAAGGATTTATAAGAGCTGAGGTGATTTCCTTTGAAGAGCTCATGAAAATAGGCTCACTAAAGGATGCTAAGGAACATGGCTTGATAAGAATTGAAGGGAAGGATTATGTGGTAAAGGATGGAGATATAATATACATAAGGTTTTCCTCGTGAATTGGAGGATATTTCCAAATTGGAAGAGGGTTTTTCCTTCACAGTAGTTAAAAAAGATGAAAAGTCGAGAGCAAGGGTGGGAATTATAAAAACACCCCATGGAGAAATTCACACGCCTGCATTCACACCAGTTGCCTCTCAGGGAGCTGTAAAGGCTATAATTCATAAAGAGCTCGAGGAGTTAAATGTAGAAATTATTGTAAGCAATGTCTATCATCTTTTTGTTAGACCTGGAATAGAAACAGTTGAAAAAATGGGAGGGCTTCATAATTTTATATCTTGGAAAAGGGCAATAATGACTGATAGTGGAGGATTCCAAACCTACAGCCTGTCTGCTCTCAGAAAAATTGATGAAAATGGTGTTAGATTCTCATCCCACACTAATGGAAGGAAATTTCTTTTAAGTCCTGAAGATGTTGTAAATATTCAGTTTAAACTTGGTTCTGATATAATGATGATGCTTGATTGCCTTATTCCATATCCTGCACCTTCTGAGGCTGTGAAAAAGGGAGTGGATCTGACAATAAAATGGGCTGAAAGGTCAATTAAAGTATGGAAAGAGGCAAAGAATAAGAAAGGTGGGATTTTTGGAATAATTCAGGGAGGAACGGATAAAAAATTTAGATTAAAATGTCTTGAGGAGCTTATCAAACTTGGTTTTTCGGGATACGCCCTTGGAGGTTTGTTTGTAGGGGAGCCAAAAGAAGATTCAATGGAAGTAATAGATTATCTCACTTCCTCAATTCCTGATAATTTTCCAAGATATTTGATGGGTTCGGGAACCCCTGAGGATATATTTTCAGCAGTTGAAATGGGGACTGATCTTTTTGACTGTGTTCTTCCAACAAGAAATGCAAGAACAGGTACACTTTTCACATACAAAGGAAAAGTTCTTATCAAGCAAGCTCGCTATGCAGAAGACCCTGAACCTATTGATCCTGATTGTCAGTGCTATACCTGTAGAAATTATTCTCGAGCATATCTCAGACATCTTTTTAAAGCAGATGAGTTGAATTCATTTATTCTCAACACAATTCACAATCTTTATTTTTATCTTGACATGATGCAAAAAATAAGGCAAAGTATTTTATTTGGCTATTTTGAAAATTTAAAAATGGAAGTCCTTAATGGACTGAAGGAGAATGGAATATGATATCAAATTTATATGCTCAGGGAGCAGGCCAGGGGCAACAGAGCCTTCTTGGAATGTTAATCCCTTTTATTCTGATTTTTGCTGTCTTCTATCTAATAGTCATTCTTCCTGCAAGAAAAAGGCAGAAACAGCATCAGAAAATGGTTGAGAGTCTAAAAGCAGGAGACAAAATTATAACAGCAGGGGGAATTTACGGAGTGGTTACAGGAGTGAAAGAAGATAGAATAGAGATAAAAATTGCACCCAATGTGAAGATTGAAATAACGAAAGGTTCAGTAGCTGCAGTAACTGGCAAGGAGGAATAATATGGGAAGGGATACCTGGAAATGGGTCCTTACTTTAATTGTACTTGCAGGTGCAATTTATTTGGCTTATCCTCCTAAAGAGAATCTAAGACTTGGACTCGATTTGAGAGGTGGAATGCATCTTTTACTTCAGGTTATTACTGATGATGCAATCAGGATGGAAGCTGACCATGTGGTTTTGAGGTTGCAGGACCTTTTCAAGGAAAAGATGATTAAATTTTCGAGGATCTTGAGGGAGGAAGACCCCAAAATTATTGTTATTGAGGGAATTGATTTATCTCAGGAAAATGCAATTAAAGATGCCCTTGACCAGTTTGCCCATGAATGGGATTATTCAATGGGAGGAGAAATAGTAAGACTTACCCTGAAACCAAATGTTGCTGTTTATCTCAGGGAAATGGCTGTAAATCAGGCAATAGAGACAGTAAGGGGAAGGGTTGATGAACTTGGCGTGGCTGAGCCTATAATACAAAAACATGGAACTGATAGAATTCTTGTCCAGCTTCCAGGGGTTGACAATCCTGAGAGGGTTAAAAAAATCATTCAGAACACAGCCCTTCTTGAATTGAAGCTTGTTGTAAAGGGTTCTGTTTCAGACAAAGAAGAACTCCTGAAAGAATACAATGGTATTGAGCCTCCTGATATGGAGGTTGTCAAAAGTGATCCAGTAAAGAGCAGAGAACAAGGATACTATCTCGTAAAAAAAGTCGCTGCTATAACCGGAAAAGATATCAGAAATGCAAGGGTCGGAAAGGATGATCTTAACCAACCTGTGGTTAATTTTACCCTTTCTAATCAGGGAGGGAAAATTTTTGAGAAGGTTACATCTGAGAATATTGGAAAACCTCTTGCTATAATTCTTGATGGAAGAGTAATATCAGCTCCAGTAATACAGGCTGTAATAAGGGATGCTGGAATGATAACAGGGCGTTTCACTCCTCAGGAAGCAGAAGACCTTGCCATTGTCCTTCGTTCCGGAGCTCTACCTGCTGGTATAAAATATCTTGAGGAGAGAACAATAGGACCTTCCCTTGGAATGGATTCTATAACAAAAGGATTGAGAGCATCTATCATATCTCTTATTATAGTTATGGTCTTTATGGTATTCTATTACAGACTCTCTGGTGTAAATGCAGTGATTGCCCTTATTTTGAATATGATAATTCTTCTCGGAGTTATGTCATATTTTAAAGCTACTTTAACTCTTCCTGGAATTGCAGGAATTGTTCTTACAATTGGTATGGCAGTCGATGCAAATGTTTTAATATTTGAAAGGATAAGGGAGAATTTAAGACTTGGGAAATCTGTAAGAGCTTCTGTTCCAGAAGGTTTTAAAAAGGCTTGGGTTACAATCCTTGATTCCAACCTTACAACAATTTTTGCAGCAATATTCCTTCTTCAATTTGGTACAGGGCCTGTTAAAGGATTTGCAGTAACCCTTATAATTGGGATATTGGCTTCTCTTTTCACTGCTGTTTTTGTATCAAGAATGATATTTGATTTTGTTCTTTCAAGAAAAACAAAACTGGAAAAACTCAGTATATAGGAGTAGATATGATAGAACTCTTTAAAACTCCAAATATAAATTTTTTAAAATACAAGTATCATGCTTTTGCATTAAGTGGAATTATAATAATATGCGGAATAGCAACATATTTTCTGAGAGGCGGTTTTAATTACTCAGTTGATTTTACAGGTGGGATTCTTGTCCAGGTAAGCTTTAAGGAAAATATAAGCACAGGTAAAGTTAGATCTTTGCTTGCTGATGCGGGTCTTGGAGAAAGCACAATTCAAAGATTTGGAGAAAGAAATGAATACATAATCAAAGTTTCTCTTCCTACCAAAAAAAGGGGGGAAATGGAAGCAGGTATAGAGGAACAGGAAGAAATTGCTAACAAAATTATTGATGTCCTCATGAGCAAGGAAGACAAAGAGAAAATTTCAATAGGGTTTATTAATTTAAATTCAGTTTCAACTTCACAGCTTGAAGGTATTCTGAAGGAGAAATTCTCTGGTGAGGAGTTAGAGAGACTGGCTACAAAAATTATTGCATATAAAAATGAGCACAAAGGTATAATAGGCGATTTTTCTGAACTTGAGAAGATTGGTATTGAGAAAAATGTTGTTGAATTTTTAAAAAGTAAGACATTCCTTGGTTCTGTTGCCCAGACAAGGCTTGAAGCAGTTGGTCCAAGAGTTGGAAAGGAACTTAGAAAAAAAGCCTCCCTTGCAGTTGTCTGGTCACTTCTTGCAATGCTTGTTTACATTGCAGTTAGATTTAAATTTCAATATGGCTTATCTGCTGTTTTAACTTTAATTCACGATGTTATGATTACTTTGTCTTTTCTTCTATTTTTCAACAGAGAGATCTCCCTTGAAGTTATCGCAGCTCTTTTAACTATAGTTGGTTATTCTATAAATGATACGATAGTAATATTTGATAGGGTAAGAGATAATATAAAATTAATGAAAAAGACAGATTTTGAGCAGATTCTTAACACATCAATAAATCAGACTCTTTCCAGAACAATCCTGACATCATTAACAGTATTTTTTGTGGTTTTAATTCTCTTCCTTTCTGGCGGAAGAGCAATAAATGACTTTGCATTCACTCTTTTTGTAGGAGTCATAGAAGGTTCCTACTCAACAATTTATCAATCCTGTCCTTATGTCCTTCTCTGGGAAAAACTTTTTGGAAAAAGACATTATGGAAGAAAATAATTTTGTTGAAAATAACAAAAAATTATCATATAATTTTTTCGGAGGTTTGATATGTTTGTGGAATGGTTGATTGTATCGGGAAAGAAAAAGGGAGGGACATCAAATAGATGGATAACCTTTCCAGTAGCCCTGTTACTTCATATAATCTTGATTGCAATTGCCATTATTGTTCCTTTAATCACTACTCAGAGCCTTCCTGCATTATCGGTAACAACAGCATTTCTCGCACCACCACCGCCTCCACCACCGCCTCCACCACCACCTGCAAAGAAAGCTAAACAAGAGACAAAAGCTGAAGAAGTGAAGGAAACTAAACCTATGGAACCCGGTAAATTTGTCGCTCCCGTTGAAATTCCAGATGTGATTACTGAAGAAGATATTTCGGATATAGCCATTGAAGGTGGAGTTGAGGGAGGGGTTGAAGGAGGAGTAATTGGAGGAGTAATTGGAGGAGTAGTTGGAGGAGTAATTGGAGGAGTAGTTGGTAGTGAGGTTGAACCACCTATAAGAGCAGGGGGGGAGATAAAACCACCTAAGCTAATAAAGAAAGTAGAGCCTGCATATCCACCGATTGCAGTTCAGGCAAGGGTAGAGGGAGTAGTGATTCTTGAGGCAACTACTGATATTTATGGAAGAGTGCAACATATTAAAGTTCTAAGGTCAATTCCTCTTCTCGATCAGGCAGCTATAGACGCTGTAAGGCAATGGATTTATGAACCCCTAATTATAGGTGGAAGACCAAGACCGGTTATTTTCACAGTAACTGTGACCTTTAAACTACAGAAATGAAAAAAACATTAATATAGAAAAGGAGGTAAAAAGATATGCAGTTCGGAATTATTGAACTGTGGCAACATTCAGGATGGTTGGCGAGGATTGTTGTTATAATTCTCCTTGCCCTCTCTGTATGGACAATTGGAGTTGGTATTGAAAGAATAATTGTCTATGTGAGAGCAAGGAAACAGTCCCAAAAGCTTGCTCCCCTCGTTGCTAAACTTCTGAAAGAAGGAAAGATATCCGAAGCGGTTAATCTAACAACTAAGAAAGACTACAGAGGATCTCATCTTGCAAAAGTAATCTTTGCAGGAATTCAGGAATATTTAAATCAAAACGAGGGAAATGTTAAACCTCAAGAGAAGATAGAAGCTTCTAAGAGGGCAATTGAAAGGCAGATAGCTATCACTGTTCAGGACTTTAGAAAAGGGCTCAATCCTCTTGCAACCATTGGCTCAACAGCACCCTTTATTGGTCTATTTGGAACAGTTTTTGGAATTATCAATGCATTCCATGGAATGTCTGTTACTGGCTCAGGAGGGATTGGTGCAGTAGCAGCTGGTATTGCTGAGGCATTGATCACCACAGGGGCAGGAATTGGTGTTGCAGTTGTTGCAGTCTGGTTCTTTAACTTCCTTCTAAATCAGATAGATGTATTTACTGCTGAGATGAACAACGCTTCTTCAGAACTCGTAGGATTCTTTATCCAGAAAGAAGGAGTTTAATCTATGAGCGTTGAAGTAGGTGGAACCAAAGAGTTTAAATCTGAACCCAATGTGGTTCCCCTGTGTGATGTTCTCCTTGTTCTTCTTATAATATTTATGGTTGTGACCCCAATGCTTCAGAAGGGGGTCGATGTTAGACTACCAGAAGCGTTCAACACTGTCAATCAGCCCGATCCTGCTAACCAGATAGTTTTGGCGATAAAGTTCAATGGAGATGTTTATCTTAATCAGGACAAGGTAATGAAAAAAGGCGAATTTGAACAGATGAAGAGTGTTCTAAAGCAGAAGATTGAAGAGGCTTTTGAGAACAGAACAGACAGGACTCTTTATCTCAAAGCTGATATTGAACTGGAATACGGAGAGATTCTTCCTCTTATTAATGTAGTTAGAGAAGCTGGTATTGAAATAATAGGGATAGTAACTGAGAAAAAAGCTGCTTCTACCGAGTAATTTTTAAAATTTATAGAGAAGGGGCTCTAAAAAGAGCCCTTTCTCGCTTTTAGCCAAGGGAATGGGAAAAGTTTGAAAGAGTAAAAATCTTACTACCAATAGCAATTTAAAAAATAGTCCTTTTTGCTTTAGAGTTTTCTTTACATAATTTCCAATGGAGAAGAGTGAGATAGAGAATATCAGGAGTTTGGTTGAATAGAATTATTGCTTTTTTATCTTTTTTTAAGAAAATTTTTATTGGCAATAACTTTTAGATAAGAAGGTAAAATTGAAACTTCAACTTCTTCAAAATCCTTTCCTGTTTCGCCATCATAGGTAGAAGGAACAGGACGAGAAAATTTGAGATGAGTGCTTTTTATGGAGAAAGATTTATATATTGATAGAGTATGAATCTGACCCGAAAAAAGAACTCCAAGCTTGGTGAGAGCTTCAAGAAATGGGATTTTACGAAGGAAACAAATTTCAAGATTTCCATCTGCAGGAGAAGCAAAAGGAGCTATTATTGCTCGTCCTCCGTATTCTTTAAAGTTTGCTAATGCAACTATTATAACCTCATTTTCGTACTTCATATCTCCCCAATAAGCTTCTACTTTGAAGGGCTTAAAGAAAGAGTATTCTTTCAATCCACAATATACATATTTTGCTATCCCTCTTGTCTGCGGCGAGTAAGAATTAAATTCCCTTGCGATTTTTGCATCAAAGCCGAACCCAGCAACATTAAAAAAGTATATATTATTAATCTTTCCGACATCAATAAATACTTCCTCTCCATTTTTTATAACCTCAAGAGCTTTTCTTACATCAAGGGGAATTTTTAAGCCTCTTGCAAAGCCGTTACCAGAGCCTCCAGGGATAATTCCAAGGGTTGCATTGCTTCCTAAAATCGCAGAACCAACTTCATTTATTGTTCCATCACCCCCAAAAGCAACAATTATATCAAAATAGTCTTTTCCTTTCTTCGCTATTGAATGATTATCTCCTTTGGAATTGGAGAATTCTATGTAGACTTCTTTGAAGTATTTCCCAAGCTCACTTTCAATTATTCTTTTGTAAGTATGTTTTTTACTTATTCCTGCGATTGGATTCGCAATAACAAGGACTTTTCTAATGTCTATCATTTAGAGATTTTATAAGATTTAATGTCGAATTTCAATAGTTCTTGAAAATTCACTAATTTAGTTGATATAATCTGGAAATGAAATCGAAGTAATTTAAAAACGAGGAGTGAGGGTGGAAAGTCTTAGAGCTTTTGTGACGGGTGGAACTGGATTTATCGGTAGTCACCTTGTGGAAGAGCTTGTCAGAAATAATGTAGAGGTGAGGATTCTTGTAAGGGATAGCAAAAGGCCCTGGAATTATTTAGAAATAATGTAGAAGTCATAGAAGGAGATCTTTTAGATTTTTCTTTTATTGAAAAAGCTGTTAAAAATGTAGATGTGGTTTTTCATCTCGCCAGTGTTATAAATGTGGGAAATGTCTCAGATGAATATTATTATAGAATAAATGTTAATGGGACAGATAATTTATTAAGGGCATGCGTAAAAGATGGGGTTAAGAAAATTGTTTTTTCAAGCTCAGTAAATGTTTATCCACCATTTTAAAAGAACCTTTTACAGAAGAAAGTCCGTGTGACCCCGATGAAATTTTAGGCAGGACTAAATTGAAGGCTGAGAATATTATAAAAAAATACTGCGAGGATTCAAAGCTAAATTATATAAATTTAAGAATTTCAATAGTTTATGGTCCGAGGGATTTTTCCTTACTTAAATTATTTAAGCAAATAAATTCAGGATTGTTTCTTATGATTGGAAATGGAAAAGGGCTAATACAGCCAATTTATGTAAAAGATGTGATATGTGCTCTCATTCTTAGTGCGATAAAAGAAGGTATTAAGAACGAAACTATAATAATTGCGAGCCCAGAAATACTTCAATAAGAAAGATTTTTGCAATGAAATTGCAAATGTTTTTAACAAAAAAATCCCTTTTTATATTCCTTCTTTTCTTGCTATTCCACCAATTTATCTTATAGAAAAACTCTTTGTTTTTATCAGGAAAGATCCGGTATTAAGTAGAAGAAGAGCCCTTTTTTTGGGACATCTCAGAGTTTCAGGATTGATAAAGCCAGACACACTCTTGAGTTTGAGCCAAAAGTAAAGGTTAGAGAAGGGCTGAGGTTAACAGTTGATTGGTATAGAGAGAATAATCTTTTTTAAAAGAGAGTCTATTTTTATTGTATAATTAACTCTGGTAAAAAATAGATGATAAATTTTGTGCTCGTTTACAAAATAAGAAAGAAAATAAAGGGTATTTTGAAAGAAAAGGAGAAAAAAGGTGAGATTGACTTTTCCAACTCATGTCTTGATTGCATTGTTAATGAGATAGCCTGGGGTATTTACTATCTGCTGAAAGAGAAGGATAAAAATGCTAAAGAAGATGATTTTATTGATTGAATCCTTACAATATGATATAAAAAGAGACTAAATGAAGATACCAAAGGGATTGAAATTTTTGCTTGTCAGCATGAGTTTTATTGTAATAATGGGAATTTCTGCAATATTAACTGTAATTGTCCTTGTTAAGGGTGAAGATGTCGAGGTTCCAGATCTAACTGGTAAGCCAGTGGATGAGGCTATAGACCTTCTAAGTCAGAGAGGGCTTTTCATGAAAAGGCTTGCTCAGTTTCATCCAACTATTCCAGAAGGCAAGGTGATTTCCCAGAGCCCTCCTCCTAAAACACTTATAAAAAGAAATAAAAAAGTGAAAGTGTATATTTCCCTTGGAACTCAGAAAACCTTGACTCCAAATTTATTAGGCAAAACCTTGAGAGCTGTTGGCGTAGAAATGTCTGAGAGAGGATTAAATACTGGAATTATATCCCAGACAACCATGGGAGAGGAGCCCGGCGTAATAATTGCTCAAGAACCTCCCCCTGATTCTGAAGTTGATAGAGGAACACCCATAAATTTGCTTGTCTCAACTGGCATGAAGGAGGAAGAGTGGATAATGCCTGATCTAATTGGAAAAAAAGCAGAAAAGGTCATTCCATGGCTTGAGATTAAAGGCTTTAGAATTTCTCCAATAAAAAATTTATTATATACAGGTGTTGAGAGAGGAGTTATATTAAAACAGATGCCATTACCGGGCTGGAAACTCAGAAAATCCCAGTTCATTTCTCTGGAGGTGAGCTCTTGATAATTCCATCAATTCTTTCTGCTAATTTTTCAAGAATTGCAGAGTCAATTGAAATGATGTTGAAAGCGGGAGCCAGAACATTTCATGTAGATATAATGGATGGTCATTTCGTTCCAAATCTTACATTCGGTCCTGAGCTTGTCAGGACTCTTAAAAATGAATTTGATCTAATTTTAGATGTTCATTTAATGGTGGAAAATCCGATGGAGGTTGTTCCGTGGTTTGAAAAGGCAGGCTCAGATTGGCTCTCTTTCCACATCGAGGCAACACCCCATGCCCACAAATTGATCAATATGATTAAGGAAAAAGGGAAAAGGGCTGGAATAACACTAAATCCTTCTACACCTGTCGAACTTGTTTATCCTCTTCTTGATGAAATTGATTTTGTCCTTATAATGTCTGTTAATCCTGGTTTTGAAGGTCAGAAATTTATTCCTTCAACAATTAAAAAAATAAATCATTTAAAGATGTATATAGAAAAAATGGAAAATGGTCTTGAAATTCAGGTGGATGGAGGGATTGGTCCTGATAATCTTAGAAATGTTCTTGAAGCGGGTGCAAATCTCATCGTTGCTGGCTCGTCCATATTTAAAAGTAATGACCCTGTTTTAACATTCAAACTTATGAGAAAAATTGAGAAAGAATTTTTAAACAAATGAGTTCTCTTGTTACTGGTTGTGCTGGTTTCATAGGCTCTCATCTTTGTGAATATCTTATAAGCAAGGGACACAAAGTGATCGGGATTGACTCATTTTCTGATTTTTATCCGAGGAAATATAAAGAGAAAAATATTGAAGGACTATTAAAAAATCCTTCTTTCAATTTTATCGGAAAGGATATGTTAGAGCTTAAACTTGAAGAACTTTTTGATGGGGTTGATGGAATATTTCATCTTGCTGCACAACCTGGTGTGAGAACAAGCTGGGGAAATAATTTTTATTATTACATAAAAGACAATATCATTCTAACTCAGAGAATTCTTGAAGCATTGAAAGGTTTTAGAGGGAAAAGAATGGTTTTTGCATCATCTTCTTCTGTCTATGGAGATTCTCTCTTTTTACCTTTTAAAGAGGATGGACCTACCTCTCCAATTTCTCCTTATGGCGTTACAAAGCTTGCATGTGAACATTTATGTCTTCTTTATCATAAAAATTTTTCTATTGATGTTGTTATTCTTCGATATTTTACTGTTTACGGGCCAAGACAGAGACCTGATATGGCTTTTCATAGATTTTTTCATTCAATAATAGAGGGAAAAGATATAGAAATTTTTGGTGATGGAAGCCAGACAAGGGATTTTACCTATGTTGAAGATATTGTTAGAGCAACTTTTTCTGCTTTTGAGAAAGGAGTTTCTGGAGCGATATATAATTTAGGTGGAGGAGAGAACATCCCTCTTCTTAATCTATTAAAAATAATGGAAGAAGTGACAGGAAAAAAGATAAAAGTCTCTTTTAAAGAGCGGGAAAAAGGAGATGCTCCCCACACATGGGCTGACTATTCAAAGACGAAAAGAGATTTGGGGTATACGCCTAAGGTTAAATTGAAAGAAGGTTTATCGAATCAATGGGAATGGACAAAAAAACTTTACGGAGAACAAAAATGAAAAAGATTACTCTAATTTTACTTTTATTTCTACTTATTTTCTCTGGTTGTTCTAAGAAAAAGCCTGATTTAGAGCCTACTCCTGGCTCATCATCTGATGAAAGTCTTTTCAATCTTGGAGAGAAATGGCTTAAAAAAGATTCTGAAAAGGCAAGACTTTATTTCAGGCAGGTTATAGACTCCTTCCCTCAGAGTATACTTGCCCAGAGAGCAAAGCTCAGAATTGCAGATTCCTATTTTCAGCAAAAAGACGAGGGCAGTCTATTAATTGCAGAATCTGAATACAGAGAATTCATATCAATGTATCCTTTCAGTCCTCTGGCATCTTACTCAAGGCATCAAATTGCGATGACATTTTACAATAGAATGCACAAGCCAGGAAGGGATCAGACAAATACCCTCAAGGCAATAGAGGAGTTTGAAAAATTACTGAAGGACTATCCCTACGCAAAGGAAGTAGAAGACGCAAGGGCTAAACTTAAAAAATGCAAAGATTATTATACGGAGCATATTTATTTGATAGGTCTTCATTATTATAAATTTAAATCTTACAGAGCGGCGATAAACAGGCTTAAAGAAGCTCTCGAATACAATCCTGACTTCTCAAAAATAGACAGGCTCTACTATTATCTTGGAGATTCCTTGATCAATACAAATAATTTAGAGGAGGGCAAAGCGTATTTCTCAAAATTGACAACATCATTCCCAAAAAGCAAATATGCGAAAAAGGCACAGAGACAACTCAAGAAAATTGAAGCGAAAAAGAAATAAATCTGTAAGAGGTAAGTTCTTCCAAAAATAATAAAGTAGTAGCAAAATTTTTTGACAACTGAGCTCATTAAATAAAGACAGAATGAGAGTGCTAAATGAAGAATGATCAAATGCGAGAGAAGCGATAAAAGCATAAAGATTTTGACTCGTAGCCTGGAGCTTATTGCTCATAGCCATTATGCAATTCGTATGTTACTTTTACAATTAATTTTAATTTTGAAAGAACTAAACTTCTAAGGTAGTGTCAAGATTTTTGTGTAAATT
>FMSI01010923.1_pt1 | contig 31335 bp, 36 predicted proteins | sample 1504471 | NCBI WGS metagenome assembly FMSI01 (sample SAMEA4475357, study PRJEB15587) | soil metagenome | biome: Soil; feature: Field | place: India | collected 2015-03-11 | depth 0 m
AAAAAAGTATTACGCCATGTAAAAGCAATTTGTTCGAAAGCCACGGCAGTAATTTCAACCCAGTGCCAACAAATCCGTGCCTTTCGTTGAGAGTCCCGCGACTCAGTTTCTCAAGTCGAATGTTTTTTGTTTTTCTAACTGGAGCAATCACTCGATAATCTGCGGCGTGAGCACACCGTCACAGAGACATATGCGCTGCTACAGTATAGTTTTACTTGCGCTCGTGGTGGCGATGTTGCTGAGTGGCCTGACGTTTCCAAAGCTGCATTTGGCAGGTTGGATATTTGTTGTGTACTGGTTGGTGTGCCTGACACTTACGTGCGCCGTGATAATAATCTCAATGCTCGAACTGAGGGCAATACGACGTAATGCACGTCGTGCGCAAGTCGCGTTGTTCTTGGATTCACTGCGTGACATCAAACCAGCAGAGCGGAAAATTACGGACAAGAAAGATAACGACAAAAACCCACATTGAACACGCGAATTTAAGATTGATTTTCTCCGGGACTTTTATAACAATAGGCCCGAAACCGGGTTAGGTTTATGAACCCATCGGCTGAAGTAAAAGCAGCACCGCAGCTTTCCGACACACAGAAAGCAGCCTTGATTAGTTTACTGGCCGACGATGATCCGGCGGTTTACACATCGGTACGTCAACAGCTCCTATCATTTGGGCCGGTGGTACGCGAGTGGTTGCGGCCATACCTTGTCAGCAATGAACCGGTGTTGCGACGGCGCGCGACTCGAATCGTAGAACAAATTGGCCGGCAACTGGCGGACACGCGGTTCCTTTCATTTTGCCTGAAAAGCGGTGAAGACCTCGACCTTGAACACGGGGCTTGGTTACTTGCTCAGACACGCTATCCGAACATAAACGTCGAGGCGTATCGCGCGCTTGTTGATGATTTTGCCTTTCAACTGCACGAACGTGTGGTCTTTGCCCATGGCGCACGTGGTGTACTGACAGCTCTGAATGAGCATCTGTTCGAAAAACTCGGTTTCATCGGTGACGAAGAAAATTACTACGACCCGGATAACACCTACCTCAACAAGGTCATTGATCGGCGTAAAGGTAACCCGGTGTCACTTTGTCTGGTGTACATGCTTGTGGCACGTCGGTTACATCTGCCGGTGGTTGGCATTGGGTTACCCGGCCATTTCGTTTGCAGGTTCCAAACCACGTGCGAGGAGATCTACATTGACTGCTTTAACCGCGGCAAGTTCATGACGCGCGCAGACTGCATACACTACCTGGTCCGCGGCAAATACAGTCTGCACGAAGAATACCTTGTGCCGTTGACACCGCGCAGGCTATTGATGCGGATGTGCGGTAACCTACACAGAAGCTATTTCCACCTCGAATGTGCTGAAGAAGCAAAACGCGTGCACCGGTATCTGGTTGCATTAGCAAGCTGAACTGTTTCGGCCGCTCACATACTACGCAACTGAAATTTAGCGTTTCATTCGCCGGTACTGCCATGCTGCAATGTACGGATCAACCCTAACCAGCAAGTAATAGGCAAGTTGTTGTTTAAGTTTTTGCCACCAACTGCGTGATCTGCGCCACGAGCCAAGCTCAACACGACGGGAGCGAGAAAGCAATCCATCAAACACTGTACGCGCCTGCGCCGCCAACGTTGCGTCTTGAAACCGCACCATCAAGTCGTAATTGATCCGCAAACTGCGCGGGTCTAGATTAGCTGAGCCTACGTAAACTGCATTGCCGATTATCAGAAGTTTTGCGTGAAGTATCTGCGGCTGGTATTCGTAAATCTCAACACCACTCCGCAACAGTCGGGTGTAAAGACATTGGGCAGCCAACTGTGATAGTTGTACATCAGTTTTGCTGGGCAGTATCAACTTGACCTTGCCCCCCAGGCGCGCGATGCGAATCAGTTTGTGTCGCAAACGCAACGTGGGCAGAAAGTACGCTGCTACAATCTGAACATCCACCACGTGCGCAAGGTCACGGTGCAACATTCGCAAAAGCGGGTTGCGCCCACGCCCAGGACCGCTTAACAGCAACTGCCAATCGGACGCAGGCACAAGCTTCTTCGACAATGGCCGCCTGAGCGATAAAATTCGTCCGTGCCGAAACTCGGCATGCTCGAACATGTCGTCAAACGACGCCGCAAGCTCGGTTACCGGTCCACCTTCAATTTGCAGCGCAAGATCACACCAGCCGCGCTCCACACCATCGCCTTCGTACTCGGGCGCAATATTGAATCCGCCAATAATCGCAACGGCCTCGTCGCACACCAGTAGCTTCCGATGATCACGCACGGCAAACCGCTTCAGGTTCAGCGGATTAAAGACCCGTATTTGCCCTCCTACATCAATCAAAGGCGTCCAAAAACTGCTGGACAAACGGAGCGATCCTATCCCGTCCACAAGCACACGCACCTGCACCCCACGCATAGCAGCCCGCACAAGCCGGTCACGCACACGTTGACCGAGCGGTGAATCGGCATAGATGTACACTTCCAGTCTCACTGTGTGCTTGGCCGCATCAATTGCCTCCTCAGCAGCACGAAAGGCATCGTCGCCGGTTGTAAGCCACCTGAAGCTCACTGTCGCATCAGCAGCCATCACACCCAGTTTACGCGGTCAAACCCGCTTTTCAACGCGCAACACCACGCGGGTCGAACCGCGCCAGTGGCTGCGACCCGTTGGCATCAAAAAGGTGAATTTGATTTTAACTTTTGCCTTGTTTGTGCATCTAAGTAAGTGTGCGAGTGATAATCTTGACCATTGCTGCGCTTGCTATCGGCCTGGGGTCCGTTGCAGCTCAAAGCGCAAAAACCCAGGTGCGCCTACTGCTTTCGCACACACAGGCACGCCAGGGCGAAACTGTAATTGCAGCCATAGAACTGCAAACACCACCCAAAACACATGTTTACTGGCGTAATCCAGGTGAAGCAGGACTGCCAACTCAGATCGAGTGGATTTGGCCCAAGGAAATCGAGGCCAGAAAACTTCGGTGGCCTGTACCGCAAAAGTTCGATGAAGCCGGACTCGTAACATACGGCTACACGGGCAACGTGTTATTGCTCATGCCACTCAAAGTTGCGCAGGACGCAAAATCTGGAGTAGTCCATCTCAAAGCCAATGTTAGTTGGCTCGAATGCGAAGAAGCATGTGTGCCCGGACGCGCAAACCTAGCGGCAACTCTTTTGATTGGCCCAGAATCAAAGCCGTCTGTCCACGCAACGCGCATCGCCGATGCAGTAGCACGTCTGCCATCTACTGATAATCCGCCAATGTTCAGCGCACGTTGGGTAGTTGGCCCAAGTAACGCACGGTCACTGCTGCTGGAATGGGAAACCGGAGCCGCGATTGAGTCGGTCGAGTTTTTCCCGGATACAATTTCAAACTGCACAATAACCGCACAAAGTGCGTTAACTCACGGCACCGACGGCATGGCGCAGCTCAAGCTTAATATTACAAATCACGGGGGTTCATGGCCGAGACAACTCAGCGGCGTGCTGGTCCAAAAATTAGATAAAGACACCGCACCAAAAGCTTGGGAAGTGCACACTGAAATTGCGCCGAGCAAGCTGCTCGGAACAGGCAAACTTCTGAAAATGTTGGCGCTAGCTTTTTTGGGCGGGCTTATTCTCAACGTAATGCCGTGCGTTTTCCCCGTGATCGCTCTCAAAATACTCGGCTTCGTCCAGCAAAGCACTGAATCGCCCAAGCGCGTGTTTAAGCTCGGTCTAGTATCCGCCTGTGGTGTAGTGAGTTCGTTTGTTGTGCTAGCCATAATGGTTATATTGGCACAGCAGGCTGGCAAAACAGCAAGTTGGGGTATGCACATGCAAAATCCGCAGTTCACACTTTTGCTCACAGTGCTTGTAACACTGGTGGCTCTAAACCTATTCGGCGTCTTCGAGGTCACACTGAGCGGGCGCGCGCTTGATGCAGCAGGCAGATTCGCTTCCAAACCAGGAATGGCGGGCGCGTTCATGAACGGCATGCTAACGACAGCACTGGCCACGCCCTGCACTGCGCCGCTCCTTGCGCCGGCACTCGGATTCGCCTTTACACAGCCGCCTTTTCTAATCCTCGCCATGTTCATTGTCGTCGGTGTAGGCCTTGCACTGCCTTATGTCTTGCTGAGCTGGCACCCACACTGGTTAAAGTTCCTGCCTAAACCTGGCCCGTGGCTTGAGCGGTTCAAAGTGTTGATGGGTTTCCCGATGCTTGCCACGGCGGTATGGCTGTTTTCGTTTACAGCAAGGCGCTTCGGGCCAAACGGACCGCTATGGCTTGGTCTGTTCCTCGTTGCACTTGGTTTGGCAGCTTGGACCTGGGGCCAATTTGTCCAGCGCAACACCAAACATCGGACACTAGCGACAGTCGCAACTCTCGTTGTGCTGATCTCAAGCTATGTGTACGCACTTGAAATACAGTTGCACTGGCGCAACCCACAGCCACACACAACAATTACCGCTCAAATAACAGCCCAAAAATCGCTTTGGCAAAAGTGGAGTCCAGAGGCAGTTGCAAACGCGCGCGCTGCAGGCAGACCTGTTATTGTTGATTTTACTGCAGACTGGTGTGTGACATGCAAATACAACAAACTTGTTGCGCTCGACACTGCCGAAGTCCGAGAAGCATTGCAGCGGATCAACGCTGTCGCACTCGTTGCAGATAACACTGATGAAGACCCGGCTATCATCACCGAACTGCGGAAGTTCGATCGCGCAGGTGTACCGCTTGTGCTGGTTTACCCGCGCGACACAAACGCGCCGCCAATTGTTTTGCCCACACTGCTGACAAAATCACTCGTGCTTGATGCACTGGCAAAAGCGGCCAGGTAAACAAAGGCTGTGCGCAGGTCCATCAACCAATGGCGGGCGCGAGTCGAATTGCCGAGCACGATTCGAGGCGATAAACTAGCCGGGTCGAATGAAACCACCCGAAAAAATCGTCCTAGTGCTTGTAACTGCGCCGAGCACGAAAGCCGGACGCGCAATTGCACGCGCAGCACTCGAAAACAGGTTGGTCGCATGCGTGAACATCATTCCACGCCTCGAATCACATTATTGGTGGCAGGGCAAAATCGAGTTCGGCAATGAAGTGCTCCTGGTGCTGAAAACAACCATCAGAAAACTCGCTGCACTCGAGCGTGTCGTGCTGGCGAATCACCCGTACGAGACACCAGAGTTCGTTGCTGTGCCAATCGCAAAAATCAATAAACGGTATGCGACCTGGTTGGTCGAAAGTATTGCCAAGGACCACACCGCCAATCACGCCAAATGAGCCCGCCTCGAGTTTGTCCGATCTGCGGTGCACTTGTACCCCCAGATGCACGCGCATGTCCAGGGTGCGGTTCCGACGAACAAACAGGCTGGTCAGAAGCAGCATTCGCACCACAGCCTGATCTTGCCGAAGAAGAATTCGACTACGACGAGTTCGTCAAACGCGAACTTGGTGGTGGATCACATTTTCAGCCTCACACAAGGAAACTCTGGGTCGTAGTTGCAATAGCGGTTTTTGCGGTGCTGTTGCTGCTCTGGCTTAAATTCAAGTAAGCCACTCCTTGCCGAACTCTGACGACTCGCATGCCAATGCATCTTTCACGGCATCACTTCAACTCTAAATAGCTGCACCGTGTCGTTTGTTTTAACCGGCATAAAATACGACGCAGTATATGCAGTCGGATGGATCCAATCCGACACTGGCATCCACGAGTTTAGATCACCAGACGCAAGCACACGATAAGCGCGGTCCGGAACCGAATTCCAACGCAACCTGAGCACGTTGGCTACAGGAACAAAACTTGCGCTGAGCCGCAAACCCGCAGGTGGAGTAACAGCCGCAAGTGGTCCGCGAGCTTCAACTCTGAACATGCGAACCGATCCGTCTAAGTAAAATTGCACTGCAAAGTTCAAGTTTGTCCCGCTATTTGTGAGCCAAGGCGAACACGGCGTCCAATTCAGTCCGTTTGTACTTTCGAGTACACGGTATGCGCGAGTTGGTACACTGGGCCACTCCAAACACACAACGTTGCTCGCCGACAAATAAGCAGCAACATGGAAGACCGGCAGCGGATAGTTGGGATCGGTCCCGGCAATGAACTCCGCCAAATCGCTCATGCCATCGTTGTCGGTGTCGCTCTTTGCCGACCGTGCCACTGAAACATCACCGAAATTTGCTAGTTCCCAACTGTCTGAAATCCCGTTGCTGTTCGCATCCGCAAACGTGTAATTACCCACGAAAACAATCTGTCCACCTGCTGACAATGTATTCGTATGTGTGGGCGGTGTCTGGTAATGCGCTACGTCCCCATATGTAATCACGTATTGGCCGGCCGGTGCATTACTAATCGTGGTGCTGATACCGCGCCCTGTGAAATTAAGCGGCCCGGTAACAGCATAGCGCGCTTGCCACAGATTGTTCGTTACCTGAATCACACCCGGTGGCACATACGCAACCGTAACCGACACATCGTCTATGAGCCAACCTGGGTGCGGCGGAACCGGGTCTTCAAGCGAAATAAGCTGGTAGCTCCAGATCAGGTACACCACCCGACCGATGTACGGCGTTAGATCAATCTCCTCCGGTTCCCATCCGCCTGTTGCATCGGCGTAGTATGTCCGTAACTCGATCGGTTGCTTAGCATCGCTCGTAGCCAAATAAAGCGTACCAGCTTCAAGTTCCCCAGGCAAAAAAACATAACTGTGCCAAAACCGCAACGTGGCGGTATTTCCGCCCACAAGGTGTATTGCCGGGCTGATGAGGTAGCAGTCTGCGAATTCGATTGTTTCGCCGTTCAAATTGCATCCCCAAGCGTTCGGTGGCGTGTGCGCTGCGGTCTCAACACCGTTGTTCGGTACACCCAAACGCCACGTGCCTATGCCCCCAAACCCGTCGAACTCGGCAAAATTGTCAAATACAACCCAACCAGGTGCACCCGAGTCCATATTATCAGCCCAAGGGGGAACTACAGGCTGAAGGGTACGCAACCTGTAAAGTGTGCCGGCGTTGTCGTCCACAGCAACATTACCTGCCGCATCACGGCTCACAACACGGTAAAAGTAGGTCTTGTCGGGCTGTAACCCGGTCAATACAACCTCGTGCGCCGTGCCGAAACCGGCTCTATAAGCCGTTCGGTTGAGGAAAGCCGACTCGCCGTACTGCACAAGCGAATCGCACGGCTCGGATGTTTCCCACCAGATCACTGCATCTTCATAACCCGCTTCAGAGTCCACGTCCGAGATAGTCGGCACAACTGTGTCAACTGTGGCCGTCGCCCGCACCGCAAAACCGTTTGTCGGGTTCTGATATACAACTAAAATCGTGTCTGCATGCTTTGCGCGCAGTTGCCCAGGTGCAGGCGCATTTGTCCCACCTACAAGCTGGAATGAGCCGTTGAACACACCCGGCTGCGGCGTTTCACGCAGCGTAACGAAAACACCATTTGTATGAGAATCACTCTCGGCCCGGACGATAATCTGGCTCAGTCCAGCCAACTCGGCACCGGCAAGCTCGACATTGACAATGTCCGGCACTGTGTAACTTGTTGAATCCAAATTTAACATTGGTGCCGTATTCCATCCCGGCGCCAAAAAGTTAAGCGCATTCCGCAACAAATGCGCACGGTCATTAACCCCATCGGCTAATGGAACTGCATCAAGCGGAAACGTCAACAGCACAAGTCTTCCTGGGGCTGTTTTACCGACACCTGGCCAGCGCAACCCGACAATGTCCCCGACATGGTTCACGAAAACTGCACTTGCATTTGTGCCGGGCGTGACGGTGTCCGAAATATCTCCGATGAACCCAAACCACATGTTGTAGTAAATGTCGTAGTCCAGTGATACCCCAATCCCACTGCCCACCACGCTGTCCGGTATGCCAGCGATTTCAGGTGCACCGCTGCTGGTTGGGTCTGGAACATACGACTCGACCTGTAGTACTGAACGAATGAACCGCGAATCACCTGCTTCCTCGATCCTGCTCAAAACCTCCATCGACGCAACGAACAAGCTGCCACCTGAATTGAGGTAGTTACTGATCGCGACGCGCTCGGCTGCACTCCAAACACCAGTCAACTCCGGTACACGCCAGATCACAGCACGGTAGGGCCTGAGGATCTGTAAGGTCGGCTCGCCGTTTATGCGCACGTCCCACACATCATACCGGACGCCGACCATTTCCAATGCATCCGTGTAACCTGACAACGGCGGTGGCCCACCAAATAAGTCCGGGAGCCAACTGTCAACCAACAACACCGGTGCAGACGGCGGCGCAACAAAACTGTACAGTAAACCGCCGTTGTCGTTTGTCTGTGCGTTGCCGGCTGCATCAACCGACACAACAATGAAACTGTAAGTTTGTCCCGCCACCAACCCGCTCAACCGAACAACATGACTCGTGGTTAGCGTGATGTTGGTAGCGGCACGATTCAGGACTGAATTGGTCCCGTAATACACAATCGAATTAGCCGGTTCGGCTGTGTACCACGAGATGATCATTTGCCCAAAGCTGTTTGTCACCCGGACAGCAGTAATTGTTGGCGGTTGAAGGTCAACAACAGCCCTGGCAGTACGCCACACGCCCGCTGACACATCGAAATACCTTGCCTCAATGACGTCGCCATCTGCAACGTCAAGCACACCGTCAGCCACCGGCGGTCCCGCTGCAACTGCTACCGTGCCCGTAAACGTGCCAAACTGAGTTGCAGCGTGCAGGAACACATTTTCGCCTAATGACTCTGTCGTGCTCGTAACAGTGACAGTGAGGTTCGAGCTGCCCACCAGGTCAGTGTCAACCACACGCATCTTTATTCTGTCTGGGGCAGTGTACGCCTTCCGATCAAAAACCAACATACCTTCGCCAGCAGCCGCAAACCCAGCCGAGATCACCAGCGCAAAATCTTGATCAACGTCCTCCGTGTCCAGCCGTGCATCTGCCACGACATTCACCCCGCGCACGCGCACAAACCATTCGCCGGGCACCGGCTCAGGAACAAAAACACCTTCGACATTGTTAATGCAATCCGAAGCCAGTGGGTTCGGTACCGAAACACCTTCATAAAACTGGTTGCCCTTGTACACAGTCCGATCCGGTGCAACCACCTCAAGGTCAAGATCGTTTACAAGTGCCGGGATTGCAGCCGGGAACCCGGGCACGTCCGTGTAGCAAAGCGTGACCTTGAGTGGCAGATCGGCGGTGCCGAGGTAAATGCGATGTTCATACAACTGACCATTCGTAAGCGTTTGTGTCTGGTCTAAGTATTCGATGCCCGCCTCCGGTTCGACTAGTCCGGTCAGATCTACGCGTCCCCAACCTTCATCGTTGTTTGGCACCGGCGGTGTTCCAACCGAGTCGTCCATATCAACCGCTGCATTAATCAGCGCCGCCTTTACAAGTGCAGGTGACGGCGTTTTGCCCCCATACAATTGCCTGTACAGTTGCACAAACACGGCTGCGGCACCTGAAACATGTGGACCAGCCTGGCTTGTGCCGCCTTGATACTGGTAATACTCGTCAATTGGGAGCCAGGCGTTTTCGTCACCGGCCGCAGCCGATTGTAATGAGGCAATCCACGTGCCGGGTGCAACAAGGTCGGGCTTGACCCGGCCGTCTTCGCACGGACCACGACTTGAAAAGTCTGCCATCGCCTCTGAGCCAATGTCGTAAATGAAAAGGTCAAACCTGTCGTTCTGACATGCGCCAGTTGCAATTACATTCTTCGCCACGGCAGGACTGCCAATGGTTTGAGCTGCCGGACCAGCGTTGCCTGCCGAAAATTCCAAAATGTACGGCTGATCGCCCGGCTTGAGGAAATCCGCATCACGCACCAGTTCGTCAAACTCCATTGCGCTCAGGTCGTACCGGCCATGCGTATCGTCACCCCAACTGTTCGACCCGATAACAGCCCCCGCGCGTGTTGCGTCCCGAGTGAGCTTTTCGAAGCTCGGTGGCGGGCAGTAATTTCCGAACCCATCAAAGATACGTTGGGCAATTATTAACGCGCCCGGCGCAACACCGAGGCCGTACAATGCGCCGGAGTCATCCGTTCGCCCCGTTGCGCCGTCACCGGCGATTATACCGGCGACATGTGTGCCATGACCATGCTCATCTGCTGCATCCGGCAATCCGGCGTACCAGAAAAACACCGGTGTCCGCCCGAATAAATCAGGATGCATCGTTGCGGCGTCGCCCGTGTTTAAGCCGCTGTCGGCCACTGCAACTGCTATGCCACTGCCGTCGTACCCGAGTGCTTGTGCAAGTAACAGGTTCGGCCCGCCATCACCAGCAACAATCTTCGACGCGACCTCGTCAAACAATCTCATGTCTCGGTCAGGTTCAATCCACAAAACTGCATCCGACTCCGCCAATGCATTCAAACTAGCTGCAGAAATCTTTCCACGTAACACTGTACCCAAGCGCAGCTTGGACTCTTGATGAACACTGAGCATCTGCGCGCGCGTTTGACTTGCTTGCGCTGGCTGCGCATCGGGACATAGCAACACCGCTATCCGAACAGATTCAGGCGCGGCAGTTCGCACTTGGAAATGCCCGCGCAACGCCCCGTGAACTTTATACTCAGCCTTGTACTCGCCGACCCAACGCACAAATGACACCGAGTTCAGCCTACTCGGCTCAACGGCATTAAACCGCGCTACAAATGCGTCTTCAGGTACGTACCGAAGCAATTCGACTCCAAGATCGCGCAAGCGCGCACGCCAGTCGGGTCTCAGGCTGCCCTCGAATTGAACCAAAAACAGCCCGTCCAAAGATTTGTTAATTACGGCTTTTCCGCGAAATTGAGTCCTGTGGATCGGATCATCTTGGATCGTGCAGTTACGAAGTCGAATCGGCTTTGCCTGAAGAGCCGTCACCTGCCACAAGACTAAGGTGAGCCCGATAAGTACCGAACCAAAAGTACGACCGTTAACTGCAAACTTCACGACGCAAACCTTAGCCCTACTCGTCTCAGCCCGCAAGCAGCCGCAGCATACAAAAATCGCGTGAGCCAAAAAGCCCAAATGTTCCAATCCGCAACGAAAACACCCCGCCACAAAAAATGCGCCTGCCCACTGTAACCACTACACAGCCCCCCTTATAACAATCCTGGCCTGTTTATTTAACCAGACAATTCAAATCGCCTATACAATTCCGAGCCTACTGTGGTGGTTTTGTTGCAAGCCCTGCACTTTAAGCGACTCGCTTACCCCAAGTAGCGCTCCACCCAGTGTAAGAGTCAAATCTTCGGCTTTCAATTTAGCCGTAGGCAGCAAGAATTGTAGCGTCCCGATGAAATTGCCCGGATGGCTGTGGGATAAAAACCCGGCCCGGCAGCGAGTTGTTTGCCATTTTAACCCGCAGTAACAATGCAAACAACAAAGACATACGAACTGGCTTGCCCTAAGCTGGGTTATGGCTATTGGCTGCGCGTTGGTGCTGAGCGTAAATCTGGTGGAAAAAAAACTCCAAACGATTCCCGTATAAAATGGTCAAAAAGGAAAGCCCCGCTTGCGCCAGATCGCCCGAATCAAACTCCGACACCGCCAGTGCTCACTGCCGCCGCAGTTGCCGCCCAGGCCTCACGCCTCAAATGCCCAACGTCTTTGGGACAGAAGATTGGCCAAAGCATGGCTTTTAAGATGCCCCTAGACCGTATTCTGCCGGGTTGAGTTCCGGCCGCGTAGGCGCGCAACAGCGCCAGTACACGCCAGCAGCTAACCCTTCCACATAAGCGCACACGCACCGGCTCCGATGCACAGGCAGTCCATCCCGGTTCACCAACAGCAGGTCTGCAAGTTGCCAGCACACACACTCTAAAAACCCCACCACCGCACCATTTTAATGTTCCCAAAATAAAGCCAAAAGTGGAACTCACTCCCGACTGATGCAATCTAACACCGAGAGCTTTCCCAAAGCATTACTAAACCGCAGTTGAGGTATCTGCCCTGGAGGCCCTCGGTTTGGCCATCACCCACATGTGGCCATGTAGCCAGGTTAAATAAGCGCGTAAAATACCAACCGCTGCGTGGCAGTGCGTCGTGTCACACCATCGTCCGCACATATTCGCAAGCCTAACAGCGGTCTAGCAACTGTTATTTACGCAATTAACAACTTGTGCATTTGCTTACCATCAGTCGGCACAACAACCTCGCCCAAAGATGGTGGTGGGACAATCACGTCCAAACACTACGTGTAAAGCCCTGCCGCAGCACAGCAGCTTTGTTAAATGGGCCTGCTCATACTTATAGTTTCAAATATCAAGCCATACGAGCTTAACGGGGTGTTCGCCGATGGTTCTCAAAAAAAACGCGGGCGCCTGCATAGCCGGCGCCCGCTGTGATCTGACTCGCCTTTCAGTTACCCGGCTTCAGCAAGCGGAAGTACCCCGCGTTCTCCCCGGGCACGCTGAAAGGAACCAAGACTCGTCTCATCCCGCCTATTGATCTGGGGGTGAACAATTCTGGATCGGCGTCAACCCACGAGTCAGGATTTACCACATTTGTGCTGACCTGCAATCCAAAACCAACGTCAGGTAATGTCCACGTCAACCAGTAGGCCGCGTCTTGGGGCACCACGACAACACCCGCCGGGACAACTGCAACGATTGCCCAAGTGTTAACGGTATCCAAAGGCGCAGTTGTGAAACTGTCGTCTATTAACGCTTGAGTTCCTCGGAGAATCTGTATTCTGCTAAACGTGGCTGACCTGCCGATGTTTGCCTCTGAGTTAGGCTGAACACCAAAATACGCATACAACGGATTTTCAAACAGCGCCGCGACATCTTCTGGCAACGAGCCGCTCGCGCTTGCGCCTCCAGGGCCGGTCAGCGTAAAGTCCGTGTTGTTGGCGAAGGTCACACTCCACGTGCCAAGGACCACCGGGTTCGTCACAGCTGCGGCCATACCTGCACCAAAGAACATGCTGTTGCCACTGCCTTGGTTTGTCTTATACATGAACCGACAGACGTAATTTCCTGCACCAGACTCATACTGAAGCCGGAGGAAAATTGCGTTCGTTGCATTCCAATCTATGAAGGAATCGCCAGGCCCCCAAGGCATATTGAAGCCTGCCTCCCCAGGCACAAGGAAAATGTGCGCCTGGAAATCCTGCACATCGGGCGCAGTTGGGAAGTTCGTCAGTGTAAACGAGTACGTCATCGTATCGCCAGCATTATACCAAGAATACTCGCCTCCGAGAGTGCGGATAGACTGACGTTGCCACAAGTTACCAGGAGCACTGGTGAACAGTTGCAACCCCTTGTTATTGCCTACCCGTGTAAGGGTTAAAGTCGGAGGCGGTGGAGGAGGACCTGCAACAGGGACAAACCTGATATTGTCCACCCAAAAAGTGATCGTGCCGTTTAGCGCGCCTCCAAACCACTTCTTGAATATAAGCGCAGGAACATTTGGCCAGGTTGGATTCAAGGGGATCACTACACGTTCCCACGTGCCTGTGGCAGCCAGCACTGGCTGGTTTGCATTCGGAATCCACGTTTGGCCCCAAGTGGGTGTTGCGAGTCCCAAACCAAGACCTTGGGGGTCCCCACTGCCGAAGAATGTGGACGTTGCAATTGTGGAGTTTGTGTCCCACAAGACATCCATCACCAGATTGGTGAAAAATGCACATGTAACCGTGAGACTGCTGTTATATGCCCAGCCCCCAGCCAAAGACGCGCCGATTGCATATTGTTGACCAGGTTCGCCGGTGAATGTGGCGGTGATCTTTAATGAGCCTGAGCTTGGGTTGTTGCTGGCATCTTGGGATGAATCCCAAGAATAACTGTAAGTGGCTCCCCCCCACCACGGCCACATTCCGCTGATCCAGGAATCATCGTCGAACGTACTTATGACCAGGTCCTGTGCCAAGCCGGTGCTGGCCGAGCCGGCCAACGCCAAGCTGACGAAGGCCGAAAGGAGTTGTTTTCGGAATTTGATTACGTGCTTCATAGTTAGTTTTTTAAGTTGTGGGTTTATGTTCTAACGTCTCACCAAACCGCATTCCGCCCCCAAGTAAAAGCATTGCAACTTATCTTGCACCACACAATCCAGCTCGGTGCATACCGTACTCCCATCGAATGTTTGCTCAGTTGGCACCCCTTTTATGTTAATCTCCCGAAAAAGACAAGTCACCATAACTGGTGACATTGGCTTGCACACCATACCTGCGAAAGTGCAAAACGTTCCTCCACAATAATTGCATCGGTCAAATATGAAGCAAGCGAGCGGTTTCCAACCATGCATCTGAACGGGTTTATTCCGGACATTGCAGCGGCAGACTGCAAAGCTGGTCTTTCCCTCCAGCTTTGCTCACCTGTTCAAAGCTATTGAAGCTGACTTTGGTGGCTTTACGCCCGTCGCTGCCCTGAAGGCTTGGTGAGAACTCAATGGTTGCGGCAGGTGCAAAAGTTCGGTCCGGTCCGCTCCGCCCCGCCTGCCCGGCAGTGGTTCCGCCAAAAGACCGTAGGAAAACCGACTTGGCGCAGGTCGGATCTACAACGAACTCTTATTTCGAATATCGCCAAAGTGGATTCACGGGCAGACAATGTTCTGGATAAGAATTGTGTCTTGCACGGAACGCCAGTCGCAGTGCAAGTGAGCAGCGCAATGGGTGAAAGCCTTTGGCTCGGTCACGAGCGCAGGCCACAAGGAAAATCCTAAGCCGAGAACCACACGCCCAGAAATGCGCTAACAGCTTTTCCGCGCATCGCGCTTCCTGGTGAACACCCATGTCGGCGGCTAATTAAGCAAACTTGGCGACATGGGGCGCAAGAGTGAGGCGCTGTTCTAACCGGCTTAACTCTTTTTTTCAGCCGGTGCGGCTTGAGCTGTTGGGGCAGCGGCAACAGGTTGCGCTTCGACCCACTCGAGAATGGCCATTTGGCTTGCGTCACCCTGGCGTTTGGCGAGTCGAATTATACGCGTGTAACCGCCGTTGCGGTCTTTGAAGCCGGGCGCAAGTTCTTCAAACAGGATTCGAATGACATCCTCGTTTTTGCGCCATTTCTTGCGTTCTTCCTTGGAAAGGTCGCCGTGCGGCCCGCGCACATGCAGACGTGCTGCTGCAAGTCTGCGTGCATACACGGTACCGCGTTTGCCCAAGGTAATCATTTTCTCCGCCAGTGGCCGGGCGGCTTTTGCCTTGGCAAGTGTGGTTGTGACGCGTTTGTGCTTGATCAGACCGCAGACCAAGTTGGCGAGCATGGCATTGCGATGCTCGCTTTTACGGCCCAACTTAACTGTACGTTTGAGGTGACGCACGGCACTTAGTTGTTTTTGGTGGTTGCCTGTTCTTCCTTGGGCGTTTCAAGCAGACCCGGCTCAAACGTCATGCCCAAACGCAACTCGACACCGAATTGTTTGCCAAGTGCGGCGAGTTTTTCTTTGATCTCGTTGAGTGATTTTTTGCCGAAGTTGCGGTACTTGAGCATTTCCTGCTCGGTTTTCATTGCCAACTGGCCCACTGTAGTGATGTTTGCGTTGTTGAGACAGTTGGCCGCACGAACGCTAAGCTCGATTTCGTTGACACTCATGTTGAGGAGTTTCTTGAGTTTCTTACGTTCCTCGTCTTGTCTGTCAACGACCTCTTCAAACTCAACTGCGTTCTTATCGTATCCAACGAACACATCCAGGTGCCGTTGCAAGATCCCCGAAGCTTGTACAAGTGCGTCATCAGGCGTAATCCGGCCATCAGTCCAAATTTCAAGGATCAACCTATCGTAATCTGTGCGTTGCCCGACGCGTGCAGCTTCAACAGAATACCGCACACGTGTAACAGGTGAAAACAGCGAATCAATCGGTATGACCCCGATTGGCTGGCCCGGCTTTTTGTTTTCGTCACTTGGGAGAAACCCGCGGCCAACCTTTACCTCGAGTTCCATTTCGAGCTTGCGTTTCTTGTCTATTGTGCAGATGTGCTGCTGCGGATTGACCAGCTCGACGTTCTGGTTGAGCTGTATATCTGCTGCTGTGACTTCGCCTTCTTTGTTGACTGACAACAGCAATGTCTGCGGCTCGCGATTATGTACCTTGAACCTGACTTTTTTGAGGTTCAAAACTATGTCGGTTACATCCTCAACCACACCTTCGATGGTCGTAAACTCATGTTGGACACCATCAATCTTTACCGAAGTAATTGCAGCGCCCTCGAGTGACGAGAGCAAAACGCGTCTGAGCGAGTTACCGATGGTATGGCCGTAGCCGGGCTCAAACGGCTCGGCAACGTACTTTGCGTAAGTATCAGTTGCGGTTGCTTCGTCTTTCATCAACCGCTTTGGCATTTCGAATCGTCCTAAACGTACTGGCATATCTGTCCTCTAAATCTTGCTATTAGAATTACATCGGACTGGTCAATTTACCAGCCGGTTGCACCTTTACGGGTTCGTCAATACACAATCCAAAACTACCAAATGCAACAAAGCCACAAAACCCGCAACCAGGCACTGTAACAAGCGAAATTAAATTCTGCCGGCTCCGACCCATATTTCACTTTGAATAAAACTCGACCACAGCCTGTACATTTGCAATTGGCTGTATCTCATCCATGGTTGGTATGCGCATTAGCACACCTTTAAGCTCGTCCTTGCTGAGTGAGAGCCAATCTGGCACCGCCCGACTTGCAGCAGCCTCAAGGTTACGTAACGCAAGCTGTCGGCTCACGGTGGTGTCCTTGACCTGAACGGCGTCGCCGACCCTGAGCGCGTAAGACGGGACTGTCACCTTGCGGCCATTGACCTTGATATGGCCGTGGACAACCATCTGGCGCGCAGCAGCGCGTGTACTTGCAAACCCGAGGTGGTAAACCACGTTGTCAAGGCGCGTCTCAAGGATCTGGATCATTTGCTCGCCGGTAACGCCCCGGCGTTTGAGTGCGCGCTCGAACACATTACGAAACTGCCGTTCTTGCAAGCCATAGTAGTATCTCAACTTCTGCTTCTCCATAAGGGCCATCGCGTAATCGGTTAATTTGTGCCGACGCGATTTTGGCCCATGGGCCCCCGGACCGTAATTGCGCCGGTCCAGGTATTTGCTCGGACCGAAAATCGGTATGCCGAACCTACGGCTGACGCGGACTCGTGGACCTGTGTAACGTGCCATGTGTTAAAAGCTCAAGTTTAAAAGCTCAATTCGTGTGTTAAACTCATCTTATACGCGCCGGCGCTTACGCGGTCTGCAACCGTTATGCGGTACAGGTGTAACGTCTTTGATTGCAGTGATCTCAAGCCCAACTGCTTGCAACGCCCGTATAGCCGACTCGCGACCTGAACCCGGACCCTTGACGCGCACCTCAACCTCGCGCATACCATGCGCCATGGCTTGACGTGCAGCATCTTGCGCGACCAACTGCGCTGCGTATGCGGTGCTTTTCCGCGAGCCTTTGAATCCGACCCGGCCTGCGCTGGACCAAGCAAGCACATTGCCCTGCATGTCGGTGATGCTGACGACCGTGTTGTTAAAAGTGGCAAGGATATTTGCAATACCGGTCGCGATGTTTTTTGCGCCTTTGGCCTTGATAATTTTCTTGGGCGCAAGTTCGTCCGTTAGCAATTCCTCAGCAGTAGGCGCAGCGGAAACTGCCTCAGGCACCGGCTCGGTTTCAGGGGCAGATTGTTGTTTCGCGTCTGTTGTCAGGCCAGATTTTTTGGCCTGTTGTTTGGCCGGAGCGCCCTCGGCAGCCGGTTTCGCACCCGACTTTTCGGGTTTCGTTCCTGCGTCCGGTTTAGACTGCTTTTTCTGATCGGGTTGTTTTTGTGATTCCTGAGCCATAGCAAAAACCAAAAGCCAAAAAACCTAGTGTATGCCGCGCTTTGCGTGTGGATTGCGTACCACGCCGACTGTCTTGCGCGGTCCTTTGCGTGTGCGTGCATTTGTGCGTGTGCGCTGGCCCCGCACTGGTAACCCACGCAAATGCCGCAGGCCACGATAACACTTGATGCCCTGCAAACGTTTAAGGTTCATGCCGATCTCGCGGCGCAAGTCGCCTTCGATGACGTATTTGCCTTCCTGAATGGCATGGACAATTTGCGACAGTTGCTGTTCGGTAAGGTCTTTTGCCCGGATGCTTGGGTCAATGTTTGCCCGGGCAAGAATCTCTTTCGAATTACTCGGTCCAATGCCGTATATGTAACGCAGCGCTATGTCTATGCGCTTGTTACCCGGTATTTCAACTCCAACGATTCGCGCCATGCTCGATCAAAAGCTAACAGTTCAACCCTGGCGTTGTTTATGCCTGACGTTTGTGCAAATGACACGCACGACGCCTTTGCGCCGCACGATCTTGCAATGTTCACACAATCGTTTCACTGACGCTCGAACTTTCATAACTCATTCTTTCAGCTCCACCACCAGCCGCCCGTGCGACAAGTCGTAGGGCGACACTTCCAACAACACTTTTTTGCCTGGCACAAGCCCGGTCACGCCGGCGCGTTGTGCACCCCAAGCAATCAACCGGTGACCGTTTGCCAATTTTACCCTGAACGTGCCGTTTGACAAGGCTTGCACTACGACACCTTCAACTTTGATGGTGTGCGCTCGTGCCACGTCAATATCTCGGGCTCGCCCTCGGTTACAAGCACTGTATGCTCAAAATGCGCCGATAGTGAACCATCTTCGGTAACGACTGTCCAGCCATCATTTAGGACTTTAACAGCCGGCTGACCAGCTGTGACCATCGGCTCAATGGCCAGTGCCATGCCCGGCCGCAACACCGGCGATGGTTTGCCATCAACAAAGTTCGGTATCTGTGGTTCTTCGTGCATCGCACGGCCAACGCCGTGTCCGACAAACTCACGCACTACGTTGAAACCGTTGCGTTCCACACAGGTTTGAATCGCACGCGAAATGTCAACCACACGATTCCCCGCGCGCGCCTGTGCAATGCCTTCGTACAATGCTTGCTCGGTCACGTCCATCAAATGTTGTACAGCAACACTACAACCGCCAACAGCCACAGTGCGTGCAAGGTCACCGACAAACCCACGATAAATCACACCAACATCCAAGCTCACAATGTCACCAAACTCGATCCTGCGCAGGCCTGCTATCCCATGCACAACTTCATCGTTCACAGAAATGCAGATGTGGCAAGGATACCCTCTGTATCCCAAAAATGCGCTTTTGGCGCCGTGTTTTTTGATCTGTTGGGCGGCGAACTGATCAATTTGTTTAGTTGTCAGACCCGGCCGAATGAACTCGACAATCTCATGTAACACAGTGCTTGCAATGTCACAGGCACTGCGCAATCCATCGAGTTCAGTTTGGGTGTTCAAAATGCCCATATATTAGCACCCGTGAATCGGCAACCAGATAAACATTTTCAGGCTACCGAACTCGCTGCAGCCGCATTCAGAACCTACCCTTGATCCGGCCTTTCTTGAGGAAGCCGTCGTAATGACGCATCAGCAGATGCGACTCGACCTGTCGCATCGTATCGAGCAACACGCCAACTGTAATCAGAAGGCTTGTACCGCCGAAGAACTGCCCAATTGCGTATGGCACTTTCATTAACGTGTACAACAGTGTCGGTATGATAGCAATTATGGTCAGGAACACTGCCCCAGCCAATGTGATCCTGTGCATTGCATTATGCAGGTAAGTGCTAGTTGCCTGGCCGGGCCGCACACCGGGTATGTACCCACCGTTTTTCTTAAGGTCATCAGCTATTTGCAGCTCATTAAACTGTGTGGCCACCCAAAAGTACGAGAAAAATATGATCATCAACCCGAAAATGGTCAGATAGAAAAAACCGTGTACCTCGAATAACAAGGCGAGGTCACGGAACAGGTCCAGCTTAAACCTCGTGTAAAGCGAGTGAAATATCTGCCCTGGGAACATCAAAATTGCCTGTGCAAATATGATTGGCATGACACCCGGGTAATTCACCCGCAGCGGCATGAACGAGGTGCCCCCGGCAAACACACGTCGGCCAACTGCGCGTTGTGCGTATTGGACGGGTATTTTGCGCTGCGCTTGCGTAACCGCAATCACACCTGCAATGACAGCCGCAAGTAAAACGATCAACACAATAGCGTGCCCAGGATTCAAAGGGGCCTCACCGCCGCCAGCCGGGAAAAACGAGTCTCTAATGCCAACCACAGCGTCCGGCAATCGTGCCAATATGCCGATTGTGATTACCAAAGAAACACCGTTGCCGATGCCGCGTTCACTTATCTGTTCACCCAACCACATCATGAGAATTGTGCCTGCGGTCAACACAATAGCCGTCTGGATCCGATACCAAAACAGGTTCTCGTAAAGCACCAGGTTACCCTGGAAACCGCGGAACATATCGCCTTGGCCGGCGTGTTCCCACAATATTGCCCAGAAATACCCCTGCCCTAGACACAATGCCACAGTCAAATAACGACCGTATTGAATCAGCTTGATGCGTCCGCCTTCCTCACGCGCTAGCTTGCTCAGACCAGGCAGCACGGCGGTAAGCAATTGGATGATAATAGTCGCGCTGATGTACGGCATTATGCCAAGTGTCCCCACAGCACAATGTTCGTATGCACCACCCGTGAACATGCCGTACATGCCCAGCAGGCCGCCCGACTTTGCACCAACTGTCCTGAAGTATTCCTGCAATGCGGCGCTGTCCAGCCCGGGTGCCGGGATCACAGCAATCAACCGGCAGATTGCAAGCAACATCAACGTAAACAGGATACGCGATTTGAGCTCTGGTATCCTGAAACAGTTCCTGAATGTCTCGATTATTGAAGCCAGCATCTGCCGTTAATTTAATCAGGACTGCGCAGCCGCCTGCGCTTTGACAAGTTCACATTTGCCCCCCAAAGCCTCAATTTGCGCACGTGCAGATTCGCTGAATGCATGCGCACAAACTGTAAGTTTCTTCGTCAGCTTGCCGCTGCCGAGAATTTTGATACCTGCAGCGCGGCCGTTTGCTAACCCAGCAGCACGCAACGCCTGTTCATCAACGCGCGTGCCGTCCTCGAACTGGTTCAACGCACCAACGTTGACCGGAATATATCGCACTGCGAACCTGGCGTTATTGAACCCACGTTTCGGAATGCGCCGGATGAGCGGCATCTGGCCACCCTCGAACCCGGGCCGAATCGAGCTGCCTGAACGCGCGGTCTGACCTTTGCCACCCCGACCGCTAGTCTTGCCGTGGCCGCTTGATTCGCCCTGGCCGAGCCGTTTACGGCGATGTTTTGCACCCGGACGCGGTTTTAACTCGTGCAAACGCATAAAATCATTCTGGTTCAGTCTGCTGCTGTTCTAACGAATCTGGCTGCGGCCCGGGGCTTTGCTCCTGTTCAGACCTACCAGACACAGCCGACTCGACAGACTGTTGCGGACGCGGTTTATGGCTAACCTGAATGCCCCGGCTCTGGTAAATGTCTTCGCGCGAGCGCATTTGCTGCAACCCAAGCAGCGTGGCCTTTACAACATTAATCGGGTTATTCGAGCCGAGTGATTTTGTAAGGACATCTCTTACACCCGCTGCCTCAAGCACCGCACGCACACATCTGCCGGCAATAATACCCGTGCCAGGAGAAGCCGGCCGCAACAACACACACGCACCGTCGTGATGGGCTACCACCTCATGCGGTATGGTTGAATCCTTCAGTGCAACCTGTACCATGTTGTGTCTGGCAAGTTCGGTTGCCTTACGAATTGCATCTGCAACCTCACCAGCTTTACCCAAACCGATCCCAACCCGACCACGTTTGTCACCGGCCACAACCAATGCACTGAAATGGAATCTGCGCCCGCCCTTGACGACCTTGGCCGAGCGATTGATATAAACGACTTTTTCGCTTAGTTCCTCGGAGGGTTTCTCCTCGAAGACCAATTCGGGTGCCTCGGCGATTACTTCATTTCGCCGGGCAGCACGTGCTGCGATTCGCGCTGCGCGCGCCGCTTCGGTATCGTAAATTTTGCTAGGTTCAGCCACTGTTTGTCCTGTGGTTAAAATTTCAGTCCTGCTTGCCGCGCCGCCTCAGCTAGGGCAGCTACCTTACCATGGTAAACCTTGCCATTAGCACCTGTTGACCAATGGTACCGTGCAGCGCCACGATCAAAAACCACCTCTTTGATCCCCTTTGCAAGGGCTGCTTCAGCAGCAAGCTTTCCGATCAGTTTTGCGCTTTCAACATTTGCCTTCAGCCTGCCACGCTGTTCACCCAATGTCTTGCTGTGTGTACTCACTGATGCCAATGTCACACCTTTGGTATCGTCAATGAACTGCACGTAAATGTGTTTGTTGGTAAAACACACACTCATACGCGGGCGCGTCGGCGTGCCAACAATCTTTTTCCGCACACGCCAATGCCGGCGCTGAGCCAGCTCCTTTTTTTTCTCCGGTCTCATCTCCTGTTAATCAAATCACAAAATCCAGCCTGCGCTCAAATCTATCTAACACAGCTTACTGCACTGTCTTGCCGACTTTGCGCACGATATGTTCACCGGCGTACCTGATGCCTTTGCCTTTGTACGGCTCGGGCGGGTACAACGCACGTATCTCTGCTGCAACTTCGCCAACCAGTTGTTTGTCAGGGCCCTCGAGAGTGATTTTTGTGTTTTCCTCGACAGTGACTTTTATCTGTGGTGGCACCTGATACACCACAGGATGCGACTTGCCCAATGACATTGTAAGTGTGTTGCCCTGAACAGCAGCCTTAAAACCGACGCCGTGGATTTCGAGCTTTTTGACAAACCCGTGGGCAACACCCTTGATCATATTGTTTACCAACGCGCGGCTCAATCCATGGAGTGCCTTGGCTTGTGCATCATCTCCGTCACGTGTAATGATGATCTTGCCATCGTCAATCCTGACGGCTGTGCGGACTGGCAATTCCCAGTCAAGCTTGCCTTTTGGGCCTTCGACGTGGACCTTTCGGCCGTCGATTTGCACCTTGACATTGGGCGGTATTATAATTGGCTGTTTACCTATGCGCGACATACTGTGTCAACAGACTACATGATACGTGTCGTGATTACCACACATAGCAGATTAATTCGCCGCCGAGGTTTTTGCGACGTGCCTGTGTACCGGTCATCACACCCTCCGGCGTCGAGACAATTGCAATTCCAAGGCCACCACGCACGCGCGGGATTTCGTTCGCGCCGACGTACTTGCGCACACCGGGTTTGCTGATCCGCTTTAACCCCTCGATCACAGGCCGTTTCCCTTCATACTTAAGCTTGAGGCTGAGCGTTTTCTTTACTTTGCCCTCCACAGCAAAATCGGCGATGTAACCTTCCTTTTTCAAGAGCCGCGCAATGGCTTCCTTGAGGCGCGAATGCGGCACTTCGACAGTTGGATGCAACGCTCGGGACGCGTTGCGGATCCGGGCCAGCATGTCTGCAATTGTATCGGTCATAACCTTCACCAGCTTGCCTTGACTACGCCTGGGATCAACCCACTTAATGCAGCCTCGCGGAACGCCAGACGCGACAGACCGAACTTGCGTAGGTAGCCGTGTCGCCGGCCCGTTATTGCGCAGCGGTTGACCACACGAACTGGGCTTGCGTCTCGCGGCAATTTGGCCAGGCCAGCATAATCGCGCTTTGCCTTCAGCTCGGCCCGAATTGCAGCGTATTTCTTGACCGTCTCGATCTTGCGCTGATTTCGAGTTATCCAGGCTTTTTTTGCCATAACAATTATCGTCCTTCTGCAAATGGCATTCCCATCAGTTTAAGCAAATCAAACGCCTCAGCATCAGTACGGGCAGTAGTAACTATTGTGATATCCATACCCTGCTGGCGCTTGACCTTGTCGAGGTCAATCTCGGGGAAAATTGTCTGGTCTCCAACACCGAACGTATAGCTCCCCCGGCCGTCAAACTGCCGCGTTGACAAACCGCGAAAGTCACGAATCCGGGGTAACGCTGCCGAGATTAACCTGTCAAAAAATTCGTACATTGCATCTCGCCGCAGTGTTACTTTGCACCCGATCGGTTGGCCCTTGCGGAGTTTAAAGTTTGCAACGCTGTGTTTTGCCCTGCAAATGGCCGGTTTACGTCCCGTGATCAGTGCAAGATCACGCGCTGCATCCTCAAGTGCAGTCTTTTCCAAAGAAGCGCTTACACCCATGTTAACCACGATCTTCTCAAGTCGCGGCACTTGATGTGGGTTTTTGTAGTTGTGCTTCCTGATCAGCTCAGGCACAACTTCATTGACATACTTTGTGTAAAGTCGGGCTTTCATTGGTCTCGCCGGAGCGTTTGTCAGGTTTGTTGCTGTTGCTGCGGTTGCACACCGCGTTTGGCAAGGCGCGCATCGTAACGGTCGGCGCGCATCACGTTGGATATGTGAATCCAACCTTCGCGCTCGACAATTGCGCCTTGCGGATATTGCTGGCTTTTGCGCATATGCCGCTTCAACATCCGGACACCTTCGACGATCACGCGCTGTTTTTTGCCATCAACGGCGATGACCCGGCCGCGTTTGCCTTTATCCGCACCGGTTATCACAACTACATCATCGCCTTTCTTGACATGGAATTTTAGCATGGCATTAAAAACCGTTCAGCCGCCCCACATTACACCGCTTGTTACTGGACGACGCGCCAATCGTTTTTAGACGTTCGCAACTTCATTTCCAAAGCCTTCCCAGCGTTCAAATCACCTCCGGCGCAAGCGAAACAATTTTCATGAATTTCTTGTCCCGCAATTCGCGTGCAACTGGACCAAATATCCGCGTGCCGCGCGGGTTTTGTTCACGATCAATCAACACAACTGCGTTGCTGTCGAACCGCAAATACGACCCGTCACTGCGCCGGATTGCCTTGCGCGTGCGCACAACAACTGCATCCACGACATCGCCCTTTTTGACGGTTGCGTCTGGTGCAGCTTCCTTGATGTGTACCTTAATGACGTCGCCGACCTCGGCATACCGTTTGTTGCGTCCGAGTACACCGATCGCCGCCGCGCGGCGCGCGCCGGTATTGTCGGCCACATCCAAAATTGAACGTACCTGTAACATAATCTTTCAGTCTCATGCGGTAAGCGGCGCCGGGCCAGTTGCGCGCTGCATAACCTCGACTAACCGCCACCGCTTTGTCTTTGATAGCGGCCGCGTTTCCTGAATCCGCACGATGTCACCGAGCTTGGCCTGCTGAGTTTCATCGTGCGCATAGTATTTTTTGTACCTTTTGATGATTTTCTTGAATCGCGGATGCGGAAACCTGCGCTCGACACGCACTACGATTGTCTTGGTCATCTTGTCTGAGACAACCACACCCACACGCTCTTTGCGTTTGCCGCGCTGGTCAACTGTCTGAATGTCGCTCTGGTTCATATGCAGCTTCAAGCTTGTTGCTTGCGCAGTTGGCTGATTCGGGTCTGGACTTGCGCAACGTCGCGCCGCAGCAAACGCAGCCGCGCAGGTTTCTCCAGTTGCGCGCTGACCTGTTGCAACCGCAGATTGAAAATCTCCTGGCGCAGATCGCGTTCCTTGGCCAGCAACTCAACCATCGTCATGTCTTTCAACTGCGAAAATTTCATGGCTGTGCTCAGATGGTTCCAAACTTGTGCCGCGAGATGAACCTGGTACGGATGGGTAACTTCGACGCCGCAAGCCGCATTGCATCGCGCGCAATTGCCTCCGGCACACCGTCAACCTCAAACAACACATTAGCAGGCCGTACAACAGCCACCCAAGACTCGACTGCGCCTTTGCCTTTGCCCATGCGTGTCTCGAGCGGCTTTTTCGTGAACGATTTTTGCGGAAACACTCGAATCCACATCTTCCCGTGCCGCTTCAGATGCCGCGCTATTGCAACGCGCGCAGCCTCCAGTTGTTTGGTGTCTATCCATGCACGGTCAAGCGCCTGCAACCCGTACTCGCCAAATGCAACCGTGTTAGCTCGCCATGCTATTCCGGCACGACTGCCCCGGTGCATCTTGCGATACTTAACTCTTTCGGGCATCAATGGCATAACTCAACTCCGCTCTTTTTGCTGTGCCATCAGCTCAGTGCAAGTGCAACCGGCTGACGTGCAAAATTTCATATTATCAAGCCGCCAGTCCCGTCAACTCCGGTTTTCGTTCTTTCTGATCGGGTTTGGTCTCACCTTTGCAAATCCAACATTTGACACCTATCTTGCCATAAATTGTATTTGCTTCGGCAAACCCGTAGTCAATCTGCGCACGCAGTGTGTGCAACGGCACCCTGCCCCAATGATACATCTCGGCACGTGCAAGCTCGGCGCCACCCAACCGACCCGACACCCGCACCTTGATGCCTTGCGCGCCCAGGTCTTTGGCAGTCTGGACTGCCTTCTTCATCGCGCGCCTGAAAGATACGCGCCGCTCCAGCTGTAACGCGATGTTCTCGGCAACAAGTTGGGGGTCAAGCTCCGGTTGTTTGATCTCGATTATGTCAATGTAAATTTCCTTGCCGGTCATCTCGGCTAATTCCTCCTTAAGCCGGTCTATCTCTGCCCCTCTGCGGCCAATGACCACACCGGGTCTGGCAGTGTAAATCGTCACCCGACACCGGTTCGCTGCGCGCTCAATCATAACGCGCGGCACAGCAGCCGACTCGAGCCGTTTGCGCAACATTTCTCGGACCTTGAAGTCCTCAACCAACAGACCCGAGAACTCTCGCTTAGCTGCAAACCACTTCGATCGCCAGTCGCGATTAACGGCTAACCGCAGTCCGATTGGATTAGTTTTTTGTCCCATGTGCTATTGGTCTGATAAAACTATCTTGATGTGACAATGCCGCTTCAGGATCGGCCCGGCCGACCCGCGTGCTTTTGGGATATAGCGTTTGTAACTAATTGCTGTGCACGCATGCGCTTTTTTGATCCAGAGTTTTTCAACCGAAAAACGATTCGACGAGTTAAGATAACTCTCAAGTTGCGCAAGCTTGCGCTGCAACGCATTTCGGCGTTTCCGATTGCGCGTGTTCTCGATCTGTGCCTGCAGGCTCTGCACAGTCTGACGCACCTTGTTCACATCCCACTCGGTGCGTAGGTTCTCGGCATTCGCAATTGCGCTTGCGAGCGTCTTTTCAACAAAGCGCGCCGATTTACGCGGCACCGCAGCCAAGATTGCCCTAGCCTGCACCGCGGGCAAACCTTGTATCTGGCGTACCACCTCACGTACTTTCTGGGCCGACATCGGCACGTTCTTCAAAATCGCCTGCACTTCCATAAACCGTAACGTTACTTGGCTTCAGCCTTTGCAGTGTGCGCGCCGTGTTTCTTGAACATGCGCGTGGGCGCAAACTCGCCAAGCCTGTGTCCGACCATGTTTTCGGTCACAAACACCGGCATGAACACCTTGCCGTTGTGCACATTAAACGTCAGACCCACAAAATCCGGCGTGATCATCGAGCGGCGCGACCACGTCTTGATCGGCGCGCGCGACTTTGTCTCTTTTGCCTTCCGGATTTTCTCCAGAAGATGCAAATCTACAAATGGACCTTTTTTAATCGAGCGACCCATAGTTCAATTTCAGCTTTTCAAAAACTACAAAAACCGGCACCTGCAGCCGTGCTACTTGTGCTTCATCGGACGGCCATCACGCCGCACTACAATGAACCGGTTCGAGTACTTGCGTTTGTTGCGTGTCCGGTAACCTTTCGCAAGCAAACCCCACGGCGATGTCAGTTGATGCCAACCACCGCCGCCTTTCGATTTGCCCTGGCCGCCTCCGTTCGGGTGATCAACCGGGTTACGTGCAACACCACGCGTAATTGGCCGGATACCAAGGTGCCGCGACCGACCTGCCTTGCCTAAAACGACATTTTCATGTTCGGGGTTCCCCACCTGCCCAACTGTGGCGTAACAATCTTCGTGCACTTTTCGAATCTCGCCCGAAGGCAGTTTGATCTGCGCGTAACCACCGTCGCAGGACATCAATGTGGCTGCGCTCCCGGCTGCGCGAACAAGCTGACCGCCGCGGCCGGGTAACAACTCGATGTTGTGAATAGGCAACCCGACCGGTATTCGCTTCAGCGGCAAAAAATTCCCAACCTCAGGCGACACATCTGGTCCGCTAATGACCTTTGCGCCCACTTGCAACCCCACCGGCGCAATAATGTACCGTTTCTCACCGTCGGCATACTGCAACAGCGCAAGCCGCGCCGACCTGCACGGGTCGTATTCGATCGCAATTACGGTCGCTTCGACACCGTGCTTGTTGCGTTTGAAGTCCACAAGCCGGATCTTTTGCTTGTGCCCACCGCCTATCCCACGGGCCGTCACGCGGCCATAGCAATTCCGGCCACCCGTCTTCTTCCGCATCTGCACCAGATGCGGCTCGGGCTCGGTCTTCGTAATATCGCTAAAGTCAGCCACGGTGATATACCGCAGCGACGGTGTTAGCGGTCTAAACGTTTTAACCGGCATAAAAACTCAACTTGCCAAAAGTTATTCTTCTTGAAGCGTTGGACCATCATTCCCGGCCCCACTGAGGCGCAGGGCAAAACGGTTGTCGGCCCAAATAAAACGCTATCCGCCTGCCTTAAGGGCAAAAGCGGACCAAGGAAAATACCAGACAATCGTCCCGATGCAAGCGGTTTTTTATGGCAAAAAAACCAAAGAAAACAGCCTTTTTCTCTAAACCCGCCCAGATAGCATAAAGTTTTCTGACGGCAAAAACTGGAGCTTGTAAATGGCCTGCCCAGCAAAGTACACGACCACCTAAACGTTGCACCTCAGCACCTGCCGTGCTGCTGTTATACCGGACAATCGTTGCCTGTAGCACCGGGCGCGCCAACGGTTACTTTAGCCAAGACGCAGTCCGTGACTCAATCCAGTGGCAGTCCATTCTTCCCATTGTTGCATGCGCGCCGATGTCATCACGGGGACACCTGCGGGATGTGCTGTAACCAAACAGCCCGCCAGGAAACTTGAACATCACAATTGCGTTCAAGCCAACCGCATTGTCTTCGAGTGACTGTGTAATGCTAGACAAACATGGGGCCTACTGATTATGCTTTGTCCGCAAACGTTCCAATCCAGAGGTGCGTCTATGCAAACCGTATTGCCATCTGAATTCAAACGCGGCATGGTCATCATGCTCGATGGCGCGCCGCAGGTCATTGAAGATTTTCATGTAGCCGGCACAGCGCAAACCAAACCCAAACTGCACGTCAAACTGCGCCACTTGAAAACGGGTAGGTTCGCAGACCGTGCGTTCCCAGACAACGAGCGTGTGCCAGTGTGTGAGCTGCAGCATCGCACCGTGCAGTACAGTTATAAGCAGGGCGACACATACGTGTTCCTTGACACCGACACGTTTGAAGAACTCACATTGACAGCTGAACAGATCGGCGAACGACACTGGTTCCTGAAAGAAAACGACGAATATCGTGCGTTGTTCCTCGAAGGCAAACTGTTGGACATTGTGCTGCCCGGCCAGATCAGCCTCCAAATCGTTGAAACCGCACCCCCAATACGCGGTGGGTCAGATTCCACATGGAAACCTGCTAAGCTCGAAACCGGCCTTGAAATCATGGTGCCGCTGTTCCTCGACAAGGGTGAACGCGTCCGTGTTGACACTCAAACCCGCAAATACGTCGGCAAAGACACCTCTGACAAAAAATAAGTTCCCTCACCGGCAAGCCCTCTGTATACCTACCAGTTGGATGAGGGGGCCATATTTATTTGTTTCTGCAATATGCCGGGACGCGCCAAAAAAATGCGCTCTCCACATCCCACCAGCGGCACCGGAGCAACCTCAGGCGAATCCTTAACATCTGGCTGAAACCGACTCGACAGCTCTGCGGATTGCCTGTTTGAACTTGTCAATGCCAAGCCCGGTTGCCGCGGAGATTTTTACCACAGGCGAGACTTTTACGCGGCGCCTGAACTTTTCCAGATTCGATTCTGCCGTTGGCTGGTCCATTTTATTGGCCGCAAGAATTCGCGGTTTGGCAACAAGCAACGGGTCATACAGCTCAAGCTCACGCAAAAGTTGTTTGTAATCGTCCCAAGGCGCGCGCCCGTCTGTACCGGCCATGTCAAGTAGCAATACCAATACTTTGCAGCGCTCGACATGCCGCAAAAACGCATGCCCAAGCCCAACATTGCGGTGCGCACCTTCGATTAACCCTGGCACTTCACATACGGTTAACCGGTAAAAATCGGCGTATTCAACTATTCCAACCTGCGGATGTAACGTGGTGAATGGATAAGGCGCAATTTTCGGACGCGCGTGCGAGATAGCGTTTAACAAGGTTGACTTGCCTGCATTCGGATAGCCTACAACCCCAACATCGGCAATCATGCGTAACTCAAGCAGGAAATAACCTTCCTCACCGGGTTCACCCGGTTGCGCAAACCGCGGTGCTTGCCTTACTGACGTTGCGAAGTTGCGGTTCCCTAGCCCGCCCCGACCACCACGGCACAAAATGAATTGTTGACCGTGTTCGGTTAGATCAGCAACTAATTCACCACGCGGATGCGCAAAGTGGCCTCCGACCAAACTCGCTCCTGAATCAGCGTGCTGTTTGGTAGGCTTGGGTTCGGGAAACTCGCCGGGGCCGCACGCCGACTCAGCCGCGCCGGCTCCTTCAGACGTCAAACGCCAAACCAGCGTACCACACGGCACTTTGACAATCAGGTCTTTGCCCGCTGCACCGTCCATGCCTTTGCCCATGCCATGTTTGCCGTTCTCGGCAATAAGACGCGGCTGATAGTACTGCGCTACCAGATTGTTGATATCATGGTCAGCCTGCAAAATCACATGGCCACCACGCCCGCCATTGCCGCCATCGGGCCCACCCTTCGGGCGATGCTTCTCACGCCGAAAGGCCACACAGCCCCGACCACCATGACCAGCTCGAGCATAGATTTTTACTTCGTCAACAAACATTTCTGCAGCCTGCTTCTGGACTGCGTCACCCAATCAACACGGGCAAAATTGCAACAACAAAAAAGGCGAGGCCGCAGCCCCGCCTACAAATTAACAACAGCGCACTTTAGTTAGTCGCTGCAGCCGTTACAGGCTCAGGAATAATGTTTACCCGTCGGCCGTGCTTGTCGAAAAGCACACGCCCATCCGCAAGCGCAAACAACGTCCAGTCGCGCCCCACGCCGACATTTGCGCCAGGGACAAATTTCGTGCCGCGTTGCCGCACAAGTATGCTACCGGCTGTGACCAACTGCCCCGCAAACGCCTTTACACCAAGCCGTTTGCTTACGCTGTCGCGCCCGTTTCGTACGCTACCCTGACCTTTTTTATGTGCCATAAGACTAAAACTTTATCTCTCGGATTTTGACGACTGTCAAGGCCTGCCGATGGCCAACCTTGCGATGGTATCCCTCGCGCCTGCGCATTTTGAATGCTACAACCTTCGGCCCCCGCTTGTGTTCCAGCACGTCGCCAACAACAGTTGCATTCGGCACAGTTGGCGTGCCGACGATCACCTTGCC
>FMSI01036305.1_pt1 | contig 30998 bp, 29 predicted proteins | sample 1504471 | NCBI WGS metagenome assembly FMSI01 (sample SAMEA4475357, study PRJEB15587) | soil metagenome | biome: Soil; feature: Field | place: India | collected 2015-03-11 | depth 0 m
TTTCATATAGAAAATTAGTGATGCAATTCGCTCGCTTGACAATAAAATGATTTTTGATAAAATATAAAACTTAAAATGAGATTGGAATTTTTAGCAGAAAAAATAAGTAAGCTTGAACTCATAAAAATTTTCCCCTCTAAAATTATTGAAATAACCACCTCTATGATAATGTGTTGCCGGGCACAGGGCTCAAGAATTAAGCTCCTGTAGCTCGGTCGTTCCCTCAATATTAAAATCCCTGTGCTCGGTTAATTCTTTAAAAGAAAAAACCATTTCTTCATCTTTAAGGAGGTTTTTATGAAGACAAAAACAATAGAAGAAATAAATGAAAGGATAAAAAAGGGTAGAGTAGTTGTTCTAACTGCAGATGAAATGAAAAAAATTGTAAAGGAAATAGGAGAAAGGAGAGCTTTTAAAGAAGTGGATGTTGTAACAACGGCAACTTTTGGCGCCATGTGTTCTTCAGGAGTTTTTCTAAATTTTGGGCACTCTGAGCCTCCAATAAAAATGACAAAGGTATGGCTGAACGATGTCCCTGCATACACTGGAATTGCTGCAGTTGATGCTTATATTGGAGCTACAGAACCATCGGAAAAATTTCACTATAAGTATGGCGGAGCCCATGTAATAGAGGATCTTGTAAGGGGAAGGGAAATAAATTTAAGGGCTGAAGCTTACGGAACCGATTGTTATCCAAGAAAAAGTATAGAAACAGTAATAACCCTTGGTGAAATTAATCAAGCAATAATGATGAATCCCAGGAATTCATACCAGAGATATAATGCAGGAACAAATTCAAGCGAAAGAACCCTTTACACATACATGGGAAAGCTTTTTCCTGAAATGGGAAATGTAACATTTTCAGGCTCAGGGGAACTCTCTCCACTGATGAATGACCCTGATTTTGAGACAATTGGTATTGGGACAAGAATATTTTTGTGCGGCTCTGTGGGATATGTCGTAGGTAACGGAACCCAGCATTCTCCTGAGACAGGCTTTGGAACTCTTATGGTTAAAGGAGATTTGAAAGATATGTCTCCTGAATTTTTGAGAGCTGCAGTTTTTGAAGGATATGGATGCACTCTTTATGTGGGGATAGGAATTCCAATCCCAATTTTGAATGAAGGACTTGCAAAAAAAACAGGTATTTCTGATAGTGAGATTTTTACCAATATTGTTGATTATGGAATTTCTTCAAGAAACAGACTTTTAATAAAGCGTGTAAACTATGAAGAATTAAAGTCAGGATATGTCGAAATAAATGGAAAAAGAGTGAAGGCTTCCCCGCTTTCAAGCATTTATATGGCTAAAAAAATAGCATTGATTTTAAAAAATAAAATCCAGAAGGGAGAATTTCTCCTTGCAAAACCCGTTGAAAGGCTTTCTCTTAAAGGCTCTACCAGACCATTAATTGAGAGTTCAGGGAAAGCAGAGATTTTTTTAAGAAAAGAACCTAAAATCCCTGAGAATAGAAATATTATCAGAGATGGGTCTCTATGCATACATTGTGGCCATTGTCTTTCCATCTGTCCCCTCGATGTCTTCTCAAAGGATGAAAGCGGAAGAATAGATTTGGATTATGAGGCATGCACCGCTTGTGGTATATGCGTGGATGCGTGTCCGACAAAGGCTTTGAATGTGAGACAATAGAATGGAGTTAAAAAAACATAGATTGAGAATAAAAGAAACAGTGGCAACAATAATTGCGGAAGAAAAGTTTATTCCTATTGCTGAAATAGAGGTTATTCGACAGAGAGAGATTCTTGATAATTACATTTCAAAAAACCCTGATTTTCTTTACTCTCTTGAACCTTTTTTAGTCTCAGAGGACTCACCTGAGATTGTTAAAAAAATGGCGAAAGCATCTTTCAAAGCTGGGGTAGGTCCTATGGCTTCAATAGCAGGAGCAATTTCATATTTCGCAGTCAGAGAAATGATTAAAAGAGGAGCAAGGCATGTAATTTTTGAAAATGGTGGGGACATTGCTATGTCCATTAGTAAACCCGTGATAGTGGGAATTTATTCAGGGGAAAGGATAAAAAATCTTGCTTTAAAGTTCAGACCAAGGGAATCGATAATTGGAGTCTGCACATCTTCTGGCAAAATGGGTCACTCTCTTAGTTTTGGAAAAGCGGACTCAGTCACTGTAATCTCGGAAGACCCAGTCCTTGCAGATGCTTTTGCTACTGCCCTCTGTAACTCGATAAAGGAAGAAAATTCAGATAGAATTAGGGATTCCATAAACAAATTTCTTATTCAAGGGATTGAAGGAGTAATTGTAGTTATAGGTGATTTAGTTGGATTGGGAGGTAATCTTCCAGAGATTGTAAGGACTCCCATTCCTTACGAATTGATAACAATAAAATAGGAGGTAATTATATGGACAAGATTCCATGTGCTATACTTGGTTGCACTGGATTGGTCGGACAATACTTTATCAAATTTTTAGCTAATCATCCAATTTTTGAAATCAAAGTTCTCACAGCTTCAGAGAGATCAGCAAAGAAAAAGTTTGGAGAGTCTGTTAAATGGATGGGAGATGGAAATATTCCAGAAAAAATCAGAAATATGGAGATCAAGTTTACTTTAGAAAAAAATATTTTAAACTCTGAAGCAAAAATCATCTTTTCAACTCTTCCCTCATCTGTTGCGGGTTCTCTGGAAGAAAGTTTGAGAAGGAAGGGACTCGCCATATTTTCCAATTCGAGTTCTCACAGAATGGATTTCAATGTTCCCATTTTAATTCCTGAAATAAATCCCGATCACCTTCAACTTGCAGAAATTCAGAAAAAGAAATTTGGAGGGTTCATAATAACAAATTCTAACTGCACAACATCAGGTCTTGCCCTTGCTTTAAAGCCTTTGTTAAATTTCGGTATAAAAAGAGTTTTTATGAGTTCATACCAGTCAATTTCTGGTGCAGGAAGAAGAGGACTTCCATCCATAGATATTTTAGGAAATGCTATTCCTTTTATAAAAGAAGAGGAAGAAAAGGTGGAAAAGGAAACAAAAAAAATCCTCGGAAAGTTAAAAGAAGATGTTATTGAAAATTTTGAGATTGAAATAATTGTTAATTGTTGCAGAGTTCCTGTGAGAGTTGGGCATCTTGAAAGTGTGATGGTTGAGCTGGAAGAAGATATCTCTTTAAAGGAAATAAATGAGATATTTGATAACTTCAAAGGGGAGCCTCAAAGATTAAAACTTCCTACAGCACCAGAGAAACCTCTGATTGTCAGGTTTGAGGAGGACAGGCCTCAGCCAGAAATTGATTCTGATTCTGGAGTTCCAGAAAGGGCAAAGGGGATGGCTGTAAGCATTGGAAGGATAAGGAAAAAAGGAAAATTTTTGTTTTTTTTTCTTCTTGTGAACAATTTGATAAGAGGCGCAGCAGGAGGAAGTATTCTCAATGCTGAGTTTGCCTATTATAGAGGAATTATAGGGAGGTGAAAATGAAAGTAATGAAATTTGGCGGTGGATGCTTGAAGAAAGAAGAAGATTTTATTAATATCTCCAGAATAATCAAATCTGAAAAAAACAAAATAGTAATTGTTGTCTCTGCAATTTATGGAATGACAGATTTAATAATAGAAGCCATTAAAAAAGCTTTGATATCAGAAAGGGAGATTGACAAAATAGTCGAGAGAATAAAAGAAGTTCATTTTGAAATTTGCGAGAAAGGAATATTTAATGAGGAGATAAAAATCTGGTTAAGAAGGGAAATTGGCTCGAGAGTGGAAAAATTAAGAAAAAATCTTTACGGAATTTGCTATACCTATGAAATATCTGATTCTCTAAGAGCACTAATTCTCAGTTATGGGGAAAGATTTTCTGCCTTTTTACTTGCAGCTTTTCTTAGGAGTGAAGGGATTCCAGCAGAACCATTTGAATCAGATAAAATAAGAATTGTAACCGATGAGTCCTTTGACAGTGCCACAGCAAATCTTTCAAAAACTGAAAAAAATCTTAGAGCAAACATTATCCCTTTTCTGGAAAAGGGAATTGTTCCTGTTATAACAGGATATTTTGGATGCACTCCTTCTGGTAAAATAAGTTTATTTGGAAGGAATGGCTCGGATTATTCAGCATCTGTAATTGCTCATGTCCTTGATGCATCCTTCCTTGAAATATGGAAAGATGTGAATGGGTTTATGAGTGCAGATCCAAAAATTGTCAAGAATGCAAGAACTCTTGAAAGACTTTCCTACAATGAGGCTGCCGAACTTTCCTATTTTGGAGCGAAAATTCTCCATCCAAGAACTGTTGAGCCAATATCAGCTAAAAAGATTCCATTATTTGTAAAGAATATGAAGGAACCTGAGAAAGTCGGGAGCATTATAACCTGTGAAAGGGAGCAAACAGAAAATATTATAAAAAGCGTGACATACAACAGACAGATTTCAATTTTGAGAATTCAGGGTGCAGGAGTTGGTTATAAACCTGGAATTATTTCTGAGATTGGAAAGAGGCTTTCAGAAAAAAAGATAAATATTTACTCAATTATCACATCCCAGACATGCATAAATCTGATAATTGACAGAAATGATTCTGAAGAAAGTTTGAAATGTCTTAAATCTCTTGAAGGTGGAGTGATAGAAAAAATTGAAAAAATGGAGGATATGGCCCTTATTGCAGTTGTAGGGGAGGGTATAGCTAAAAAGGAAGGTATTGCAGGAAAAGTTTTTTCAGCGGTGGCAAGGGAAGGTGTTAATATTGAAATGATCTCAGGAGGAGCTTCAGATGTAGCTTATTACTTTATCATAAAAGAAAACCATGTAGAAAAAGTAATCAATGCAGTCCATTCAGAATTTTTTGGAATTGAGTAAATTTTGACTTTTTTTGGAGGGATTGGTATAGCTAAATAATGAAAAATTTGTGAGGAGAAGATTATGTGGAGAGCAAAGAGTCTATTAGCTTTTTTTATTCTTATCGTCTTAATTGGTTCCATCTCTGGAAAAAATCCTGAGGAAAAATTTATTCCACCGTTAAGAAAGCAGGCTGAAATCCAGCAAGAATGGTTAAAAATAAGACTTGAAAGGGTACTTCCAATTTTGATGAGAAGATATGGAGTTTCAATGTGGCTTGTTATTTGCAGAGAGTATAACGAAGATCCTATATTCTTTTCTCTTGTTTCTCCAAATACTTTTTCTGCAAGGAGAAGGACTATTCTTGTTTTCTTTGACAGAGGTCCTGAAAGAGGCGTTGAATGTCTTGCCCTTGGAGGTGGTTCCCACGGAGGTCTTTATAAGGTATATAGAGATCCTGAGAATGAAAGAAAAGAATTATGGGGAGAGAGTCAATGGATTCTTCTTAAAAAAGTTATTGAAGAAAGGAATCCATCAACAATTGCGATAAATATTTCGAGAACGCACGCTTTCTCTGATGGGCTCTCAGCGGGAGAGTGGGAAGCTCTTCAGGATATCCTTGGAGAAAATTGGTTAAAAAGGTTTGTAAGGGCTGAACTCCTTCCTATTGAATATTTATCAACAAGAATTCCTGAAATGGAGCCTTACTATACCGATTTAATGAAAGTTGCCCACTCCTTAATTAAGAGAGCTTTTTCATCTGAAGTTATAGAACCAGGTAAGACAACAAATATTGATATCGTTTGGTGGCTCAGAGAAAAGGCAAAGGAACTGGGAGTTAAGGTCTGGTTTCAACCTTCTGTGACAGTCCAGAGAAAAGGCGTGAAGAGGGAAGATTTTCTTTCAGAATCAAGGGAAATTGTTATTCAGAAAGGTGATCTACTCCATGTTGATTTTGGAATTTCAGCAATGGGACTTCACACCGATACCCAGCATATGGCTTATGTTCTTAAAGAAGATGAAAATTCAGTTCCAGAAGGCATAAAGAAGGCTCTTGCAATTAGTAACAGACTTCAGGACATTGTAATGGAAAGAATAAAACCAGGAATAACAGGAAATGAAGTCCTTGAAGATTCTCTTGAAGCCATGAAGAGAGAGAAAATTAATGGCTCCATATACTGTCATACAGTTGGAGATCATGGACATGGAGCTGGTCCAATAATTGGTCTATGGGACAGGCAGGAAAGAATCCCGGGAAAAGGAGATCTTCTAATCCTTCCCAGTACATGGTTTTCAATTGAACTCTCTATATCTACCACTGTTCCAGAATGGAGTAATCAGGAAGTCTGGATTGGTCAGGAAGAGGATGCAATACTTGATTCTGAGGGAAAAATTAAGTGGGTTCTTGGAAGACAGAGTGAATTTCATATAATAAAATAAATTTAGGTGTTCAAGAATGAACAGGTTACTTTCTGAGGTTAAAGTAGATTTAGTTAATTCAACTTCTCTTTTCTGGAGAAATCCTAAATTCAAAACACTAATCTCTAAACAAATTCTAAATCACAATTCTCAAATTTTAAATAGTTTGAGATTTGGATTATTGGAATTTTGGAATTGTTTAGGACTTAGTATTTTGGATTTAGCCCAGCACTTTTACTCATTGGAAAACCAAAATGATTGAATGTCCATAAGCTAAAAAGTGCTGGGTAAGACTGGAGGTAAAGGATTTTACCATGAGCTTGGAGATTTTGGGGATTAGAAACAAAATTTTTGAACAGCCTAACAAATTTTTACGGAGGTAAAAGTGAATATTTTATTAGTCTTTTTGACTTCCTTTTCTGTCGTATTTCTTTTTGCAGGTGAAAAGTCAAAGGATCAAAACCCTATAGCTATAATAGTCTTGGAAGATGGTAACGAAATAGTTATAGAGCTTTATCCCGACAAAGCTCCCAACACTGTGAACAATTTCATTTACCTGGCAAAAAGTGGATTTTACAATGGGGTTATTTTTCACAGAGTCATACCTGGTTTTGTAATTCAAGGAGGGGACCCTCTTGGAACTGGGGAAGGAGGACCATCTTACAGCATAAAAGGAGAATTTAATGACATTCCTTTTGGAGAAGGGATTGTGGGAATGGCGAGGACACCCAATCCTGATAGTGCAGGAAGCCAGTTTTTCATTACTCTCGGTAGAGCAAAACATCTCGATGGAAAATACAGCGCGTTTGGAAAGGTTATAAAAGGAATGGAGATTGCCCACAAAATAGCCTCCCTGCCAAGGGATAGCAAAGACAAACCTTTTAATCCCCCTGTTATAAAGACTATAAAGCTGGACTTGAAAGGAAAAGATTATCCAGAGCCAGAAAAGATTATTCCTCAGGTTAAATAAGAAGGGCTCAAAACTCTAATTTTAAAAGAAACTCTCTTGCCTTCCTAAGAGCTTTTCCTCTGTGACTCACTTTATTTTTTTCTTCAATAGAGAGTTCTGCAAATGTCTTTCCTAAAGGAGGATAGAAAAAAACAGGGTCGTAACCAAAACCGCCTCTTCCTCTTTTTTCAGTAAGGATTAATCCCTTTACTTCCTCAACTGTTTCAAAAATAACATTGTCTCCATTGGATATTACAACAGCACATTTAAAAAAAGCCTTTCTTTTATTCTCAGAAATTCCATCCATTTCTTTTAAAAGTTTTTTAATATTCTCTTCTGAATCCTTGCTTTTTCCTGCATATCTTGCAGAGTATATGCCTGGGGCGCCAGAAAGAGCCTCTACTTCAAGTCCTGAATCCTCTCCGAGAGTGAGAAGTTTAGTAATTTTTGACCAATAAACTGCCTTATTTATTGCAATTTCAAGAAATGAGCATCCTCTCTCTTTATAGTCATCTTTTAAATTAAGATCGTCAAGGCAGATAAGCTCAAAAGAAATATTTTGCAGAATCTCTTTTATTTCTCTGTATTTTCCTCTGTTAAATGTAGCTAAAAGTAGTTTACTTTTTCCCATGAATAAAAATTATACGACAGAATCAGATTTTTTGAAATTTGTAAGGAAAATTTGACCTTTTCCAAATAATTAATTAAATTTTATAATTAAGAATGAATTTTTAATTCTACCAAAGAAAGGAGGAAAAATGGGATTTAAAATAGGTATTAATGGTTTTGGGAGAATAGGGAGAAACCTTTTCAGGGCAGGTTATAAGGAGATTGACTTTGTTACTGTAAATGATATTACAGATGCGAAAACCCTTGCTCACCTTCTAAAATATGATTCGGTTCTTGGGTCGTTTGAGGTAGATGTTAAAGCTGTAGATGATAAAATTATTGTTAATGGAAAGGAAATGAAAGTTCTTACTGTTAAAGACCCTGCAAACCTACCTTGGAAGGACCTGGGAGTGGATATTGTTGTGGAGTCCACAGGACTTTTTACAAAGAGAGAAGATGCTGAGAAGCATCTGAAATGCGGGGCTAAGAAAGTTATAATTTCAGCTCCTGCAACCGATCCAGATATTACTATTGTTATAGGAGTCAATCAGAAGGATTATGACCCAAAAAATCATAGCATTATCTCCAACGCCTCATGCACAACAAATTGTATAGCCCCTGTGGCTTATGTCCTTCACAAGAATTTGAAAATACTTAAAGGTAACATGACAACTGTTCATGCTTACACCAATGATCAGAGGATTCTTGATTTGCCCCACAAAGATTTGAGAAGGGCAAGGGCTGCAGCGGTTTCAATGATTCCAACAACAACAGGTGCTGCGAGGGCTGTAGGGACTGTTCTTCCTGAGCTTAAAGGGAAACTCGATGGAATTGCAATAAGAGTTCCTGTTCCAAATGTATCACTTATTGACTTTGTCTGTGTTGTTGAGAAAGAGACTTCAAAAGAAGAAGTCAATGAAATTTTCAAGAAGGCTTCAGAAAATGAGCTTAAAGGGATTATTCAGTATTGTGATGAACCCCTTGTTTCAGTTGACTTTATGAAGAATCCTCACTCAGCTATTTTTGATGCCCTCTCTACAAATGTAATAGAAAAAAATCTTGTAAAGGTTATGGCTTGGTATGACAATGAGTGGGGATATTCCATGAGACTCCTTGATTTAATTAAATATGTTGGGGATAGACTTTAATGATTGACAGACTCACTATAAGGGATATCCCCTTAAAAGGGAAAAGTGTATTTCTAAGGGTTGATTTCAATGTCCCTCAGGACGAAAATGGAGAAATTACAGATGATACAAGGATAAAGGAAGCCCTTCCCACAATCCAGTATCTTATTGAAAACAGAGTAAAAATTGTTTGTGCTTCACATTTAGGAAGACCTAAGGGGTTTGACTTAAAATTTTCCATGAAGCCTGTTTCAAAGAGATTTGAGGAGCTCTCTGGTTTTAAAGTCAGGCAGATGGACGATTGTATTGGTGGTAGAATTGATGCTGAGAAGTCAAATATTAAAGAGGGAGAGATAATCTTTCTTGAAAACATAAGATTTTACAAAGAGGAGACTGATAACAAGCCCGAATTTGCCCAGAAACTTGCTCACAAAATTGATATCTTTGTAAATGATGCCTTTGCAGCTTCTCACAGAGCCCATGCTTCAGTAGTCGGGATTGCAGGCTTTGTGCCTGTTTCAGTTGCAGGATTTTTAATGGAAAAAGAAATTAAATATCTTGGAATGACAATATCTAACCCTGAGAAACCATTTATAGCAATAATTGGAGGTGCCAAAGTCTCAGATAAAATAGCAGTTCTTAAAAGTTTAATTGAAAAAGCTAACAAAGTTTTGATAGGTGGTGCAATGGCTTACACCTTTCTAAAGGCAAAAGGTGAGGAAGTTGGGAATTCCCTTGTTGAGAATGAAAGCACTGAGATTGCAAGAAATCTAATGGATGAAGCGAGTAAAAAGGGTGTTGAAATAGTCCTTCCCGTTGATCATATAATTTCCAAAGGTCTTGAAGGTTTTCCAGCTGAAATCTCCAAAAGGATCCCTTCTGAATTTGCAGGTTATGACATAGGAGAAGAAACAGTAGAGATCTTTTCAAAAATAATAAAAGATGCAAAAACAATCTTCTGGAATGGTCCATTAGGTGTATTTGAAAAGGAAAATTTTGCACATGGAACATTTAAAATTGCAAGAGCTGTTGCAGAATCAAAGGCAGTTTCTATAATTGGAGGAGGAGACTCTGTCCTTGCAGTAAAAAAAGCAGGGGTTGAGAATAGAATTACCCATATCTCAACTGGAGGAGGTGCTTCCCTTGAGTATATTTCTGAGGGAACACTTCCTGGAATAGAAGTTCTTGCAAAAAAATGAGGAAACCTTTTATTGCTGGAAACTGGAAAATGAATCCAGGAGTTAATGCAGGTATTGCACTTGTTAGAGAGCTGAAAAATTCTCTTTCTGAATATAAGGATTTGGAAATTGTTATAATTCCTCCTTTTACGCATCTTTATCCTGTAAAGAAGGAGATTTACGGAACAAATATAAAACTTGGGGCACAAAACATGCACTGGGAAGAAAAAGGTGCATTTACAGGAGAGATTTCTCCTTTAATGCTCAAAGAGATCGGTTGTTCCTATGTCATAATTGGGCATTCTGAAAGAAGGAAGTATTTTGGAGAGACTGACGAGATTGTAAATCTAAAGGCAAAATCTGCTCTAACCCAGGGACTATATCCTATAATATGTATTGGAGAGACTCTTGAAGAAAGGGAGAAAGGCGTGACATTCAATATTGTTGAAGAGCAATTAAGAATCTCCATAAATGGATTTAGTGAAGAGGATATAATGAAAACAGTTATTGCTTATGAACCTGTTTGGGCAATTGGAACAGGGAAAAATGCAGCCCCTGAACAGGCAGAAGAAGTTCACTCCTTCATCAGAAATATCGTTGGTGAAATATATGGAATTGAAAATTCGAATTATGTTATAATTATTTATGGTGGTTCGGTAACAATGGAAAATTCATATTCACTTTTGAAAATGAAAAATGTAGATGGATTTCTTGTGGGAGGAGCTTCTCTCAAAGGAAATTCTTTCACGGGTATTGTTGAGAATGGCTTAAAAGCCTGGATAGAGAAAGGAGGAAACATTTGTTAAGTTTGTTAATTGCTTTACATGTTATTATATGTATTTTGCTGATAATAATTGTTTTACTTCAATCAGGAAGAAAGGCTGACCTATCTTCTCTTGGCGGATTCAGCACCCAGACTCTTTTCGGTCCGAGAGGAACAGCGACTCTTCTTTCAAAAATAACAACAGGACTCGCAATTCTCTTCATGGTAACCTCCCTTTCTCTCTGGATATTTTCTGCTAAGGCTCCTTCCTCAGTGATTGGGAAAACCAAAGCTAATACGACTCAGACAAATAATACGGGTAAATCTTCCAAATAAAGAGATGTGCCGAGGTGGTGGAATAGGTAGACACGCTGATTTGAGGTGTCAGTGGGCGAAAGCTCGTAGGGGTTCGAGTCCCCTCCTCGGCACTATATTTTAATTAATGGATGTCCTTTGCAAAACATGCGGGAACATCCAGAAGTGGGATCCGTCTTATCCATATTGTTCAAAATGTGGTTCTCCGGTTTCTGAAAGAGACAAAGAAACATCTATAAACCTCAAAGCAGGAAAGGATAAACAGGCTTTAGGAATTAGTATAATTGCATTGAGCGTAGTGATCTTCCATTATCTCGCAAGATATGAAGGAGGTCTTCTTTCCGCTATTGGATTACTTTTATGGGTTTGGGGCAAATTAATAAATAATCGTGAGAAGAAAAGAGCAGGTCAAATCTGGAAAAATGATTCAATTAAGTAGAAACTACTGCTGAGAAGGAGCTACAATTTTCTCTGTTTTTTCACCTTTGAATTTCTTGGTTAGATCTTCTATTAAAGATTTAATACCACGAGTGAATTTTCGAAGGTAAAAAGAAGAGGTTTTCTGGGATAAAACCCATCTGCCTTTTACAAAATCCATCTCAATTTTTTCACCTTCAGATGTAACTATAGTTGCGTGTTCTCTATCCATTTTGTATTCCTGTATGCTTGGTGGTATTCCTCTGTATTTAAGTTCAGGTAATTTTTCGTTTTCTTTAAGTTTTCTCCCGATCATATCTTCCCAGAGTTTTTGATCCTTGCTTTTCAGGAAGGATACATATGTTTGATAAACATCAACAGGAGAACTGTATTTGTTTATATAAGAATATTCAAAAAATTCAGATTCAAATTTTGGTGAAGAGTTAATAAGAACGAAAAATAAAACAATTACTATCAGTAAAACCACCAAAACTGAAATCAATACAATCTTCATGAGACAAAATTTGGTAGCGGGGGTTGGATTTGAACCAACGACCTCCGGGTTATGAGCCCGACGAGCTACCTGACTGCTCCACCCCGCGTCAAATTATATTTTTATCTATTTTTTAAAAATTGTCAAGCAATCGAATTGCTAAATATTTCGTCCGCAAGATTGCCATTTTTCGTCTTCAAAGAAGGTTATGATAAAATTGATATGAGATGGAGAATTGAAAGAGTAGAGAGAAAAAATGCCGGCGAATTTACCACCTGAATACTTTGAAGTAGAAAAGAAACTTAGAGAAGTTAAGAGTTTAGAAGAAAAGATAGAGGTTTATGAAAAACTACTTTCAGTAATTCCAAAACATAAAGGGACTGAAAAATTGATAGGAGATATAAAAAGCAAAATTGCCAAACTCAAAGAGACCATAGAGAGAAGACTCGCTACAAAACATTCAGTTCAACACATCATAAAGGGAATGGGAGCAGGGCAGATTGCACTTATAGGACCACCAAATTCTGGCAAATCAAATCTTCTTTCAGTCCTGACAAGAGCCAAACCAGAAGTTTCTGAGTATCCTTTTACAACAAAGGAACCAATCGTAGGGATGATGCCTTACGAAGATATTCAGATACAGCTTATTGACACTCCTTCTATTTCTGAGACCTATTACGAATCTTATATGCATGAAATTGTTAAACATGCAGATGCAACTTTTATAGTCATTGATCTCCAAAGCCCTCTTGTTCTTGAAGAATTGGATGCAGTTTTAAGAAGACTTGAAGAAAAGAAAGTCTATCTGGCAAGCCCTGACTTTTCGAATTTTTCGATGCCGAACTTTCGCTTCTGTAAAGCTATTATTGCCGGAAATAAATTCGAAACTCAGGAAGCTGAGGAAAATTTTTCTGTTTTAAAGGAGTTTTACGAGAACAGATTTGAACTCATTCATATCTCCGTGGAGAAGGGGATAAATTTAGAGCTTTTTAAGGAAACATGTTTCAAGATCCTTGATATAATAAGAGTTTACACAAAGGAACCTGGAAAAAAACCTGATTTTACCTCGCCATTTACCCTTAAAAGGGGGTCAAAAGTTGAGGATCTTGCATCATTAATCCACAAGGATTTTGCCTACAAACTTTCCTATGCAAGAATATGGGGAAAAGGGAAATTCGATGGGCAGAGGGTCCATCGTTCCCACATCCTTGGGGATGGGGACATTGTTGAACTTCATATTTAATGATAACTAATTTTTCTTACATAAAGGTTAAAAATGCTCTCAACAGATCAAAAATCTACGGGGTTCAATACTGCCTTAATCCGTACAGGGGTTGTCAGCATGCATGTAAATACTGTTATGCTGAGTTAATAATTAAAAAGACCGGGAAAAATGAGAAATGGGGAAGTTATGTGGATATAAAGGATAATTTTTTTGAAACCCTTGAGAAAGAAGTTTATAGAGAAAAGAAAGGGCTTGTAATGATAAGCTCTGTAACTGACCCTTATCAACCAATAGAAGCAAAAACCCGCCTGACGAGAAGATGTCTTGAGGCACTTTCAAGGAATGGATTCCCTGTTTATGTTCTTACAAAATCTCATTTTGTCTTAGGGGATATTGATATTTTCAGGAATTTCGAAGATTGTGAGGTTGGGATAACAATTACCACTGATAATGAAAATATTCGTAAGATTTTCGAGCCCTTTGCGCCCTCTATAGAATCGAGGATATTAACACTTCAAAAACTCAAAAAAGCAGGAATTAAAACATCCGCTTTTATAGGTCCAGCCCTTCCAATGAATCCACAGAATCTTCTCAAGTTGATTGAAAAAACGGTTGACTGCATTTATATTGATAAAATGAACTATTCGTTTAAGGTAAAGTCAATATATGAAAGAGCGGGTTTGAATAAATTTATGCAAGAAGATTACTTCGAAAAAATATTGAATTTTTTCAGTTCTAAGTTTGACGATGTTATAAACTGTATGGAGTGAATAATTAGTGTGTTGACAATGTTTAGAGTTTAAAATATAAAACTAATGGAGGTTTTGATATGGAGCTTAAAAATTACATAAGAAGCATTCCTGATTTCCCAAAAAAAGGGATAATTTTCAGAGATATAACAACGCTTCTCAAAGAACCTTTTGCCTTTGAAAAAGCATGCGAACTTTTAACTGAGCCTTTTCTTGGAAGGGGGGTGACAAAGGTCATTGGAATTGAATCAAGAGGTTTTATATTTTCTTCAGTTGTTGCAGTCAATCTTTCAGCAGGTTTTGTTCCTGTAAGAAAACCTGGGAAACTCCCCTGGAAAACCATAAAAAAGACCTATTCCTTGGAGTATGGAGAAGATTCCCTTGAGATTCACACAGACAGTGTCCAGAAGGGAGATAAAGTGATACTTATAGATGACCTTATAGCAACAGGAGGAACAGCTAAATCTGCTATTGAACTTGTTGAAGAACTTGGTGGGGAGGTTGTTGGAGCAGGATTTCTAATTGAATTGAGTTTTTTGAAAGGGAGGGAAAAGTTAAAAAATTATGAAGTTCACACAATTATTCAATATGAGTCGGAGTCCCTATGAATTTTTTACTTGCTTTGCTTCTGAGCTTTTCCCTTCAAACCTTTGAAGAAGACTTTTTTCACGGGAATTTGAAAAACCTCGAAAAATATTTTGCTGAGGATAGAAAGGTTTATATTGAACTTTCTGTCCCTTTTAATATTTATGGATTCCTTTCCAAATCACAAGTTTTAACTCTTTTTAGGGAGATTTTTCTGGGTTTCGAGACGGAAGAATTCAGAGTAATAGAGAAAATCGAAGGAAAGGACTCCCTCATTCTTAAAATCCAATGGAAGATGTTGGATAGAATCATGGAAGAAAAGAAACAGTCAAGTATCTTTATGCGTTTAAGTCTCGAAAATAATAAATGGTGCATCTCTGAGATAAAAGGGACTTAAATGGAAGGAAAGAAAAAACTATTTAATATAATCTTCCTTACATTTCTCCTTCTTTCCATTCTTTCTTTTCTATCATCTCTTGCAGTTCCTCAATATTTGAGCGAGATTTACAGGTTAAATCAAGAAAAAATCATTTCAAACAAAGTGAAAAAGGCAAAGATAAAGTTTGAAAATTTTGTTAAGGATCTTGAGAATCGAGAAAGAGTTTTTTTAAAGAGATTATACAGTTCAATTAAAAGGGGGGGATTGGAAGTATCTGAAATTAGCGAAATAGCAAGGAGTTTTCTAAGGGAAGATGAGGGGGTTATTTTAATAAATAATGAAGGAAAAGTTGATTTCTGGTTTGGAAGAGTTTTCCATCCTTTTAATAATATACCGAAGAAAAAAATTTTCATTGTTAAAGACATGAAATCTTACTTTCTTTCCCTTGGTTCTCAAATAAAATTTGAGAGGGGGGAAAAAAGGTTAATTTTTATTAGAAATCTTGAAAATAAAATAATAGAGAAGGGGGTATTAGTTCAATTTATAGACTGGAGAGAAGAAGAAAAGGGAGAGAATAACTTTGTCTTTAAAGGAAAATTTTCGGTAGTGAAGAAAAATGATAGAATAGAAGTGTCGTCTTTCTTTAAGATTCCAGGGGAAGGATTGCTGGCAATTTTTTCATCTTTTTCTCTTCCTGAAACCTTTGTAAAGAAATACGGGAGGGATTTTTTCTTGCTAATTTTCTATTCCCTTGTTTTATTTTTTCTTCCCCTGATGGGTATTTCATTAAAGAAATTTCTCAAAAAATTCCGCTATCTCATTTTTGTAATTGTGCTTTTATTAGTTCGTTCGTTGTTTATCCTTGCAAAAAGATTAATATTTTTCAAAGATTTTAAGCTTTTTAAGCCATATTTATGTTCCATATCCCCCGCTTTAGAATTTCTAAATTCTCCCCTCGATATTTTTCTCACAGTATTGATAATATTTCTTGTTTTCATAATTCTCGTGAAAGGTTTATTCCCTTATCTGGAAATTTTAAGAGAAAATAAAGAAAGGTTTAAATACCTTATACCAGTAGTTTTTCTTACACCACTTCCTGTAATAGCATTCCAGGCTTTCATTAAATCTCTTGTTCACAACACCAGCAGGGGCATTTTCTACTTCCTTTCTCCATTCCCTCTATTCATGCTATTTACAATATTCATTTCTTTTCTTTTAGCCTTCCTCTTTATAGTTTTACTATTTAAGACTTTTTATCTTTCTACGAGTAGTTTCTGGCTGAGATTTATTCTTGTGTTGATTCAGATACCATTCTCTTATCTTTTGTTTAAAAAAATTGTTTCCATTCCCCTTCTTCCTTCTGTTGGTTTTTTCTTAATTTGCGCTTTACTATCTTATAATTTCTCATGGGTTAAAAGAGGCTCATCAATTCTACCATTATTGATCCTGACTTCACTATTCCTATATTTTTCCATAGATCATTTTCTTTTTATATCAAAGAGAAGTTTTATTGAAAAGGATTTAAAAAATATTATTTTTGCTCAGGAAAGATGGAGCGAGTTCATCTTGAGGGAAAGTATCAAAGAGATTGACTCTCAAGCGAAAGTAATAGAGAAATTTCTTTTCTTGCCAAAGAAAGAAGAATTAGCATACGAAATATGGCTTAAAACAACTGCAGCAAAGTTAAGATGGCCATCTGCAATAGAAATACTTGACAGAGAAGGGGAGGTTTTAGCCTCCTTTTCCCTTAATCTTCCAATACCTGAGAGCGTTTACACCCCATTTACTGAGAGATGGTGGGTGGAGGAGGCATCCCTTCCATTTTTTGACAAAATAAAAAGAGTAAGATTTGGGTATAAGGGAATCCTTGGAGGAAGGGAGTGGCTGGGAAAGATAATCTTTTATATCTCCTCTGATTATGATGCCATACCGATTCTTTACAGGGAATCTCCTTACTACAGCATTCTGAGGGGTGAAGTATTTCCACCCTCTCCAGTAATGGAAAGAGATTTTGGATTTGCAGTATTTGATGAGGAAGGCTCCATAATGTTCAACCCATCGAAAATACCTTCTGCCCTTGGAAATGATACACTGAAAAGGCTTGAAAAGGAGGATTCGTTCTGGACTTCCATAAAATTCCCTATGGGACTTCATCATATTTTTTATTTCAGGAGCGCTGATAGAGTATTTGCTATATTTTACCCTGTGAAAGGGATAAAGGGGTATTGTCTTGAAATAATGGAGATTACCCTTATCTCTTTTATATATTTCTCAATTTTACTCTTGCTCTTTTATTTTATCGGGGTTTACAAACCAGAATGGCTCAAAAAAATAACATTTTCCACCAAGGTTAGGATTGTTTTTCTATCCCTTGCTGTTCTTCCTTTTATTATCTTTTCAATTTTTTCCAATTTTTTCCTGCAGAGACTTTTTATCGAACAGATGAAGAGCAAAACAATTGGGGAACTTGAGACAGCAAAGGGAATTTTTACTCAATTCTTTAATGTGGAGAGGGAAAACATAATACCGCAGGACCTTGTTCTATGGGTTGGAAGCTTAATTGCAAGGGATATAAATATTTATTTAGACGGAATACTCATAGGCTCTTCAAGGGGAGAAATTTTCCTTTCCCAATACCTTCCTTATCATCTTGACGGAGAGATTTTTCACGAGATCATCCACAAAGGTTCTTTCTATTATCTTAAAAAAGAAAGGATAGGGAAATTTGTATACTTTACTCTTTCATCACCAATGAAATTGGGAGAGCAGAAATATATTGTTTCCATCCCTCTTATCCCTGAAATAAAGGAATCTAGCTTTATAGGGAGAGAGTTTATGGAGTTTCTTTCAATAATGTTCTTTTTCTTTGCCCTGGTTGCATCTATTGTCTCTCAGTCTCTTTACAGAAAAATAATAGGACCCATAAGAATCCTTTTAGGCGCATACAGGGATGTCGGTAAGGGAAACCTTGAAATAAGGATTGAAACAAAAAGTAAAGACGAAATAAGGGAACTTATGGAAGGATTTAATTCCATGGTAAAGGAATTAAAAGTTAAGCAGGAGGAGCTTAAAGAAATGGAGAGAAGGCAAGCATGGTCTGAAATGGCTAAAAAAGCTGCTCACGAAATAAAAAACCCTCTGACTCCCATTCTGCTTATGACCGAACACCTTCTGAAAGTCTTTCGAGAAGACAAGGAAGAATTTGAAAAGAATTTTGAGAAGGGGGTCAATTTTATAATAAATGAGGTAAAGAGATTAAAGAGAATATCTTCCGAATTCCTCTCTTATGCCCAGGAAAGGCTGATAAGGGAAAGATTTGATTTCAAGAAATTAGCGGAGGAAATCATAGAGCCATTGAGAATTACATTGAAGGGCAATGTGGATTTTATTATTGTTTCAGATCAGGAGAGCATCTATTTTGATGGAGATATAAAGATGATGGAGACAGTTCTTAGAAACACGATTCTAAACGCAATAGAGGCTATAAAAGAAAAGGGGAAGATTGAAATAAGCCTTGTAAAGGAAGATAATTCAATAAAAATTTCAGTTATGGATAGTGGAGAGGGGATTGCTCCTGAAAATATTTCGAGAATTTTTGAGCCTTATTTTACTACCAAGCCTTCAGGAACCGGCCTCGGGCTTTCCATTGCCAGGAAAATGATAGAAATGCACGGAGGGAAAATTTCCATTGAAAGTGGGCTGGGCAGAGGAACAAAGGTTATAATAGAGCTCCCCTTATGATGGAAAAAGGGAATATTTACGATATAGGACATTCAACAAGGTCAAAGGAGGTGTTTATTTCAATTCTAAAAAAACGTTCAATTGAGCTGGTTGTGGATGTGAGAAGATTTCCTCGTTCACGGAAATTTCCTCATTTTGACATGGAAGTAATGAGAGATTACCTTTCAAAAGAAGGAATTGATTATATCTGGATGGGAGAGAAGCTGGGTGGATTCAGAAAGGGCGGATACGAAGAATGGAGTAAAACCGCAAGTTTTGCTCAGTGTATTGAAGAACTGGAAAAACTATCTCTAAAAAAGAAAACTGTAATACTTTGTGCAGAGGGTTTTTATATGAGATGCCACAGGAGATTCATTCTTGAAAAAATGACAAAATCTGGATGGAAAGTAAAACATCTTTAATTTTTCATTTGGATTTGACAAGAAGTTATTTTTATTATAAAAATAAAAGATGAGGAGGCGAAGTGTTAAGGATTAGATTGATGCGTTTTGGTGCGAAAAAAAGACCCTTTTACAGAATAGTTGCCATTGACTGTAAATCTCCAAGAGAGAGTAGAGCAATTGATTTTTTAGGTTATTACGATCCTAAAAGAGAGCCGGCACTTGTAAAGATAGATAAAGAAAAGGTTCTTGAATTAATAAAGAAAGGGGCTCAACCCTCACAACCAGTATCAAGACTTTTAAAGAGGGAAAAAATTATCTAAAAATAAAATTCTTTGACGGAGGTTAAAGTGAGAGAACTTGTTGAAATGATCGCAAAAGCATTGGTTGACCACCCTGAAAGGGTTCATGTTTCCCAGCTTGAGGGAGAACAAACAACCATCCTTGAACTCAAGGTGGCTCCCGAAGACTTAGGGAAGGTAATTGGAAAGCAGGGAAGAACTGCAAGGGCGATAAGAACTATCCTTGGCGCTGCAGGAATGAAACAAAGGAGAAGATTCAATCTGGAGATCCTGGAGAAATCCTCTTAATTGATTAAAATAGGCAAGATTAGAGGACCTTGGGGGAGGGAGGGTGAATTAGAAATTGATTGTTATTCTCCCTTCCCCGAGAGGTTCTCAATACTGAAGGAGATTTTTATTGGTTCTAAGACTTACAAAATAGAGAGGGTAAGATATTTTGGAGGAAAGGTTGTAACAAAAATAAAAAGTGTAAATTCAATAGAAGAAGCTTCGAAGCTTAGTTCAAATGAAATAGAGATTTCAGAAGAAGAGGTTTATTTACTTCCTCAAGATTATTTTTATTTACATGATCTTAAGGGCTGTCATGTTTTTCTTAAAGATGGAAGAGAGATTGGAGTTGTAGATTATGTGTGGGAAATGGGAGAAAGCACTCTTCTCGCGGTATGTGGGGAGAAAGGCGAGATTCTCATCCCATTTGCAAAAAGCATTTGTTATTCAGTGGATATAAGAGACAAAAGAATAAAGATTGATCCTCCAGATGGTCTCCTTGAGCTGAATGAGGTTTGATGTAGTTACTATATTCCCTGATTTTTTCAGGGATTTTCTCTCTTTTGGAGTCTTAGGTAGAGCTTTAAAAAGGGGAATAATTGAAATAAAAATTCATAATTTAAGAGATTACTCAACTGATAAACACAAAAAAGTAGATGATAAACCATATGGAGAAGAAACAGGGATGGTTTTAATGCCAGAACCTGTTTTTAATGCTGTTGAAAATGTAAAAATTAAAAATTCTTCTTTGGTTATTCTTCTCTCACCTCAGGGCAAACTCTTCAACCAGGAAATTGCCTTGAGATTGTCTACATTCTCTCAAATTATTTTGATTTGTGGAAGATATGAAGGAGTAGACGAAAGGATAAGAGAGTATTTAATTGACGAAGAAATTTCTATAGGGGACTATGTCCTTTCTGGGGGAGAGATTCCTGCTATGGTAATTATTGATGCTGTATCGAGGCTAATACCAGGGGTAGTAGGGAAAGAAGAATCTATCAGAAAGGATTCTTTCTTTTCCGAGATCTTGGATTATCCAAGGTACACAAGGCCAAGAAACTTCAGGGGATTTATGGTTCCCGAGGTTCTTCTTTCCGGAAATCATGAGAAAATAAAAAAATGGCAGGAAGAAAAGGCTATTGAGAACACCCTCAAAAAAAGGCCGGATCTCCTAGGAAAGATAAGATTGACAGAAGAGCAAAAAAGTATTATAAAAAAGATTAAGACTTAATATTAAAGTGGATTCAGAGGTAAGAAATGAAGGGAACAAACTTAATTGTTGAAGAAAAGAGGAGGAATTTTCCTGACTTTAAAGCAGGGGATACAATAAAGGTCTATATAAAAGTTAAAGAAGCTGATAAAGATAGGCTCCAGACCTTCCAAGGCGTTGTAATTGCCATGAGAGGAAAAGGGAATGGAAAAACATTCACTGTCAGAAAAATCTCTTTTGGAATCGGCGTTGAGAGGATTTTTCCATTTGCAAGTCCTTCAATTGATAAAATTGAAATTGTCAAAAGGGGAAAAGTCAGAAGGGCAAAACTTTACTACCTAAGAAAGCTCAAGGGCAAAGCCGCAAGATTAAAAGAGGAAATTTAAAAAAGGTTTTCAAGTTGTCAAATTTCTTATTACAATTGGAGTTTACATTAAAAAGAAGTGGATTTGAAATCATTGCTGGGGTTGATGAAGTAGGAAAGGGTGCTCTTTTTGGACCAGTGGTTAGTTGTGCTATAATCATTGAGGAGAAAATAAGTGGAGTAAATGATTCAAAACTTATCGGACAAAAAAGAAGAGAGACTCTGATGTTAGAGATTTTGGAAAAATCAATTGATGTTGGAATTGGAGTAGCCTCAAATATAGAAATAGATGAGATGAACATAAGAAATGCCACCTTTGCAGCAATGAAGAGAGCAATTGATGCGCTCGATATAAAACCTGATTTCGTTCTTGTAGATGGGGATTTTATAGAAGGGCTTGAGATTCCTCAACTTGGAGTTATAAAGGGAGACAGGCTTGTTTACTCAATTGCATGCGCTTCTATTGTTGCAAAAGTCGTGAGAGATTTTACAATAATGAATTTAGATCAGTACTTCCCCAAATACAATTTGAAAATAAACAAAGGTTATGCTACAAATTTTCATAGAAAGATGATAAAATTTTATGGGATTTCCCCATTGCATAGGGCTAATTTTAGAGGTAGCTGATGCTTAACAAGGACAAGATTCTTAAGAGCGCTGAGAAATTTATAAAGGAGGGTAAACTCGACAAAGCAATAGAAGAATACAAGAAAATTGTTGACGAAAATCCTTCTGATTGTAGCGCTATAAGTCTTGTAGGAGACCTCTACATTAAAGTTGGCAAGATTAAAGATGGAGTTAGCCAGTTCATTAAAGTTGCAGATTATTACAGGGCACAAGGTTTTTATGACAAGGCAATCGCAGCATACAACCGAGTATATAAATTGGATCCAACAAACAAAGAAATTGCAATGGTCCTCGCTGATCTTTATGAGAAGAGAGGGCTTACATCGCAGGCAAGAGTGTTGTATCTGGAAATTGCTGAAAAATATATGATCGGAGGGAGAACAAAGGAAGCTCTTGAGATATATAGAAAAGTTGTGGAGCTGGATAAAGGAAATATAAAGACAAGGACATTGTTGGTAGAATTGTACAAAAAAGAAAAAATGATAGATGAAGCTGTAGAGGAGTTAAACGCAATCGGTGAAAGTCTTATAAAGGCAGGCAATGTAAAAGAAGCCTTGGAGTATTTTAACAAAGCTAATGAACTAAAACCAAATGACCAAAGAGCAACTAAGAATATTGTCGAACTTTATATTAAAAGCCAGGATTATAGAAAGGCGATTGAAACTATTAAAGAGTATTTAAAAATATCTCCCAATAACACCTATTTCCTGAAAAGGCTAGCAGAGCTATATTGTGAGTTTGGGGATATAAATGGTTCAGAACAAATTATCTTTAAACTTCAGCAGATGGAAGAGCATGAAGTTGACCTGCTTAATAAAATAGGAATGCTCTTGAAAGAAAGGGAAGAACTTGACAGAGCCTATAAAATTTTTGAGCCTACAATAGATTACTTTATAAAAAAAGGAAGCATTGAAGATGGACTCTCTTTTTTAAGACTAATATGGACTTCTGATTCTTATCATATACCTTCTCTCTTAAAAGCTTCTGAGATATATAGAGGTGCTGAACAGGTTGCTAATTTAATCCAGGTTCTGAACAAGCTATATGAAACCTATGAACAGAAAGGGATGAAGAATGAGGCTTTAAAAATATTAAAGGAGCTTGTTACCCTTGCTCCTGATAATTTAAAATACAAAAATGCCATTGCAAGGCTGGAAGGGAAAAAGGTTACCGAAGAGATTAAGGGGACAACTGTTGAGGAGGAAGTTGAGAGAAGCGAAGATTTTATTAACTCCAAACTTGCAGAGGTTGAGGTTCTTATTAAGAATAAACTTTATCAGAAAGCCCAAGAGATTTTAGAAGATTTACTAAAGTATAACCCTGATTCGATCCAGGTAAGAGAAAAAATTATTGACCTTTTCCAGAGGGTAGGAAAGAATGATAGAGCTGCTGATGAGGCAATTGCCCTTTCAGAAATATACAAACAGAAGGGAATGATACAGGAATATCAGGAAACATTAGAAATAGTCGCTTCTTTAAAACCTGACCATCCAAGACTTATATTTAAAGGAAAAACCCCTGGAGGAAAAGAAGAGATAGTAATTGATATTACTGAGGAATTAACTGGCTTAGAAAGCATCGAAAAGCCTTTGGATGAATCTTCTTTCGAAGAGATAGTTCCACTGGAAGAAGCCACCGTGAAAGAAGGAATCCCGACTCTTCAGCCAGAAGAATTCTTGGAGGAGATCGAGCTTATTGAAACAGATTTCTTTAAGGAGGAATTTCAGCCTGCTCCAATAATTACAGAGACGAAATATAAAGATTTGGAAATTCCAAAAGAAGAAATTTGGAGAGAGTCTCCTTCTATGAGCGAGCCCCCGAGCACAACTTTTTATGACTTAACTTCTATCGCTGAAGAGGAGGCATCCGCTCTCGAGGAAATTTTACTGAGCATAGAGAAGAGGACATCAACAACTTCAGAGAGGATGCTGGAAGAAGTTCTTAAAGAGTTTAAGAAAGGAGTAGATGCTCACATAGGTAAAGAAGATTATGAAACAAGATATAATCTTGGAATAGCCTATAAAGAGATGGGTTTACTCGATGAAGCAATCAATGAATTTTTGATATCTGTCAAAAGCGAAGACAAAACATTTGAGTCATCTGTTTTGGTTGGTAATTGTTTTGTAGAGAAAGGATTTTTTGACCAGGCAATAGTCTGGTTTAATAAAGCCCTGGAAGTAAAGGGGAAAAAACCCGAAGATTACATAGCAGTTAAGTATGAATTGGCGTCTATCCACGAAAAAATGCAGAATTGGTCAGAAGCCTTCAGACTGTACAACGAAATTCAAAAATCTGACCCTACTTACAGAGATGTAAGCCAAAAAATTCTGGTGTTGAAGGGATTTTCATAACCTTGTGAATGGAAGATCTTCTAAAAAATAGATTTTCAGAGCTCACCCCAATTGAAGAAAGTTTAAGTTATTCAACATTTAAAGGATTCGATAATTTATTTCGAAAAAATGTAATTTTAAAAATTCTATTTCCCATAGCTACAAAGGATATAAATTTATTAACTTTATTAGCCCAGCTCTACCACAGAAATATAGTTTCTGCTATTGACCTTATACCTTTACCTGGTGGATACTATTGCGTTGTATTTCCTGAATATTCAAAGAATCGTCTTTCCAAGAACGATTTAAAGGAAGGAAACCCTTTGCCCTTTACACTTCAGATCCAGGCTGTTATCGAGTTCCTTTTTTCCAAGTCTATCGGAATAAGAAATATTAGCTGGAGGAATTTTTCAAAGGATAATGGCACTCTTTACCTAACAGAATTTGAAGAGAACATTTATAGAATATCCCAGCTTGATGATGAAATAAGAGAAGAAGGTATTGAAAATTTAATTTTTAGACTTCCAAAGTTTATAAAGACTAACTTCATAAATGAAAAGGAAATTTTTAATAAAATAATGAAGGAAAATTCTTATCTAATCACTTCCTTTCTGGGATTTGATCTTAGAAGAAAAGAAGACCAGATAATAGATGGTTTTATCGAGGAGAATGGCTTTTCCTATACAAAAGTTTTGGGAATTTTTGGAAAGGAAGGGCAGGGCAAAAGTACTTTCCTGAAAAATTCCATAGTAAGAAGCCGATCTATTTCGTCACCAATTATTTTTCTTAATTCCAGTGGAATGGAAGAATTTTCAAATGCCCTTTTTGCGCAGCTTTCCTGGCTATCCCCTATGAAAAGGATCAATGCTTACAACCTGGAAGGTTTAGATGGAATCGTTAAACTTATTGAAAATCTCTTCTTAGAAAATGGTTATAGTTCCCTCTTGTTTATTTATGATGATCTGGATAAAGCAGACTACGAAGTAGTCCAATTCTTTGAGAAAATTTGCAATGCAATAAATGATGCCTATCCTTTTAAATTCATTTTTACCTCTGAAAACTATCTTCCCTTCCTAAAGGACTTAAGATCCTATCATTTAAATCTTTCATTCAGTAATTTCAATGAATTTAGAGAGAATATATGGGTGGGACACCCCGAACTTGAGGAGTTTATTGAAATTGCATGGAAAAAAAGTGTAGGCAATTTAAATCTTTTCCACTGGATAATTAGAGACCTTGAATTTTGGAAGAAGGGATTGGACTATAAAGAGAGAGATTGCCTAAAGAAGGACCTTTTAAAAAATTATTCCAAGGAGGAAATAGAACCTCTCCGTTTCATAGCTTGTTTTCCTAAAGGATTCAATATTTCATGGTTTAAAAACTTTACAAAAAGTGAAATGGATAATTTAACTTTTTTCCTAAATAAAGGACTCTTAGAACAGAAGGGGACAAGGCTATTTCTCAAGGAACCATGGCAGAGTATCATTAAGGAAAGCCTACCGATAGAGGAAAAGAAGAGAATTCATGATTTGGGAGCCGAGTTTGATAAGGAAAATTCCTATTACCACCTTTTTATAGGAGGAAGATATGAAGAGGGGGTGGAGGAGCTTCAAAGATTTCTTGAAGATTTTAAAAATAAAGGACAAATAAAAGAGGCAATCAATTTAGCAAGATTATTCCAGGAGAATATTGAAAAAATAAATGATTCTTCAAAGAAGTTTAATTTCTATTATTCAATTTCTGAGCTTCATTTAAAAATTGGCGATTTTGCAAGCGCTTTCCAATACATTGCTAAATCCTCCCAATTTATAAAACCTTCTTCAGAGGAATGGATGGAGCTTAAAGTTAAATTTGTTGAATGCCTTTATGGAATGATGAGATACGGAAAAGCAATTGATGTTCTTAAAAGAAGTATGGAATTTGCAAATATTTACAATCATGAAAAATATGTAAACGCTTTCAACTATCACCTCTCAAAAAGCTTATGGAAAGTAGGCAAGCATGAGGAGAGTGAGAATATATTGAAAAAACTCGAAATGAGTGGAGACCGCTTTTATTCGGGCGTTGCAAAAAGAGATAGAGGCTACTATAATTTTTTAAAAGGAGATGTTGGCGGGAAACAGCTAATTGAATCTTCATTAAAGTTGCTGGATAAGTTCCCTAAAGAGGGGGCAGTTGCTCTAAAATATTTAGGCTGTATTTACATGAAGGAGAAGAGATGGGAAGAATCTTTTAGATCATTCTCCAGGGCGATAAGAATTTTTGAGAAGGAAAACGATCTCTTCAACCTGGCAGGGCTGTGCTCTGACATAGGAAAATTGTTCTTGGAAAGAGAAGAGCTTCTAAATGCTGAAACTTGGTTCAAAAAAGCCTTTGAAATTTACTCCAAAATTGATAACCCGAGAGGTGTAACTTTATCTCAATTTAACCTAACAGAGGTTATGATTCCATCTGGAAAATGGAAAATTGCTAAGGAAATTCTGCATAGATGTGCTGAAATTGACAAGGGTTCACAGAATTTTTTCTCCTATGCATATGATATAAGTTCTCTTGGCTACTTAGAATTTCTGACAGGTAATTTTGACCATGCAAAAAAACTGCTTAAGGAGAGTAGTGGAATTTTCGAAACTTATAATGCTACAAAGGAGCTGATAGATGCAAAACTAAAAGTTACAGAGCTCTTTCTTGAGACAGGTGATTTTAATGGAGCAAAGAAAGTCCTTGATGAAATTGACAGTATGGATTTACCTGAAGAGCTTATCAGGGAGCTGCTGGGTCATAAGTTGTTAAAGGCTAAATATTTTCTGAAAAAGAAAGAAGTGGAAAAATCAGAAAAAATCGTATCAGAAATAATCGATAAGGCTGCTCAATGCGAGCTTAAAACAATATTAGGAAATGCCCTTCTTCTTAAAGCCTTGATGTCGAAAGAGAAAGAAAGAGATGAATCTATCAATCTTTTCCTAAAATGCATAGAGCTTTTCAACGAATTGGATAATAGATTTCTAAGCAATATCGCTCTTATCGAATTTTATATTAAATTCCCGGATATAGCTGAGCTTCGTAACGTTAAAGAATCATTAGAATGGCTTAAAGAGTGTGGATATTTTAGATATTCTCAATATGAAGAATCGATTTTTCCGAAAGAAAAGGAAAGCAATTCTCGAAAATTATTAAAATTTCTGGCAGAGATGGGAAGATTCGACTGGATAAAGGTTCTTACCTTCGATTCTTCGGGTAAGCTATCTCTGGAAGGAGTATTCCCTTACATCGATATAGAAGACACTGCCTGCATAGATATTTCTATTCTATCTCCTAAGGTCTTTAAAACCGAGGGTTCAGAAACCTTACAGATTCCAATAATAAAATCAGGAATTCTGAAAGGATTTGTTCTTTGTGGGAAGAAAGGGCGCATCGAAAGTGAAGATATAGAACAAGTTCTTTCTTTTGCAGAGCCTATCTATTCAATTTTTTACAGAAAGGAGAAAAAGGAAGGGGATAGATTAGGGTTAGAGCCAAGAATAATAGGTGGGACTTCTATTAAGAAAATAATTGAGATAATAAACAAAATAAAAGATTTCAATTATCCTGTTCTAATTGTTGGAGAAAGCGGAACAGGGAAGGAGCTAATTTCAAGATATATTCATAATTTAAGTTCAAGAAGGAACGGTCCTTTTATACCAATAAATTGTAGCGCATTACCAGAACATCTTCTTGAATCAGAACTCTTCGGATGGGTAAAGGGGGCATTCACAGGAGCTAATACTGAAAGAAAAGGTCTTATAGAGGAAGCAGACGGAGGGACTTTTTTCCTCGACGAAATTGGAGACTTGCCACTTTCTCTTCAGGCGAAGCTTTTAAGAGTTCTGCAGGAAAAAGAAACGAGAAGACTTGGAGAAAATAAAATAAGAAAAGTAGATGTGAGATTTATAAGTGCAACAAACAAAGATTTAGAGCAAGAGGTAAAAGAAAAAAGATTCAGAGAAGATTTATATTACAGGGTAAAAGGTGTGGTTATCCATATCCCTCCATTAAGGGAAAGGAAAGAGGATATACCCCTCCTCACAAACTATTTTATAGAGAAATATTGTGATGAAATTGGGAGGGATAAAGTTCATCTTTCCTCCGGTGCCTTAGAAACACTAATTACTTATCCATGGCCAGGAAATGTGAGGGAACTCGAATCAGAAATAAGGAATACCATAATGTTTCTTGATCCGGAAAAGAAGATAGTAAATATAGACGACTTACCTCCAAATATAGCTTCCCAAAGGACAATAAAGTTAGATGTTGGGGGAAATTATGATCTGGTTACTGCAAAAGAAATTTTTGAAAAAAATTATATTGAAGAGATTTTAAAAAGGAACAGCTGGAACAGAAAAAAAACTGCAGATGCGCTCAACATAACAAGACAGGGATTGTTCAAACTGATGAAGAAATATGGAATAAGAAATAAAGTTAATGAGTAAATTTGTAATAAAGAGGTTATTAAATTCCCTCTTTGTTATATTTCTTGTTTCATCTTCAGGTTTTCTAATTCTCTCATTGTTACCTGGAACCCCCCAGGAAGCCAAATTTGGGGAAAGAGTATATTACTTAGAGAAAGATGAAGCTTCTCCTTTTTCAAAATATTGGAAATTTATTTGCAATTTTTCAAAGGAAGGTTTAGGAAGGTCTTTTGTAACTGGAAGGAAAGTTCTTGATGAAGTTATGGATGCATTACCTTATTCACTTTTGCTTGCCACCTTTTCAATATTTCTCTCTCTTTTAATTTCTTTTCCTGCAGGTGTGTCTGGTGCCTTCAAGCAGAAAAGTTTTATTGATACCCTTATACTATTCTTTTCTATTCTTTTTAATTCGTTGCCTGTTATAAGTTTAGGACCTCTTCTTGTAGTTATACTCTCAATCTGGATAGGAGTTCTTCCGGTCTCAGGTGCAGAAAGTTTTAAAAGTTTGATCCTACCATCTTTGACCCTTGCCATTCCCTTCTCAGCCTATTTAGTAAGAATACTTAGAAAAAGCTTGGAAGATGAGCTTAAAAGGGGTTATATATTATCTTTGAGAGCAAGGGGTATCAGTCATAGGCGAATTGTTTTATTTCATGCTCTTAGAAACTCCCTTTTCCCCTTTTTGACTGTAGTAAACTTGAGATTAGGAAGTCTATTAACAGGTGCTATTCTTACAGAAACTCTTTTTTCATGGCCTGGCGTTGGTAGACTTCTTGTAAAGAGCGTGAGCGGTAGGGATTATAATCTCACTGTTGGAATTATATTATTATCATCTTTGGTTTATATATTTTTAAACCTTCTTACTGATATCACTTATGCTCTTTTTGACCCAAGAGTTCGATATGCCTATAAAGAATAGAGAAAGCTTAAAAATAGCTGGTTTATGCCTGACTTCCTTTATTTTTTTCTTTTCATTTATATTACCAATTTTTTATAAAGTTTCTCCTTTTTCCATTGAGCTTGAAAGAAGACTTTCCAAACCGTCTTTTTCATCGCCCTTCGGTAGGGACGAACTCGGAAGAGACCTTCTTGCCAGGATTTCCTATGGAGGAAGGGTCTCCATTTCAATTTCTTTAATTGTGGTGTTCTTATCTCTGCTGATTGGAACTTTGGTGGGAATACTCGCAGGATGGAATGGGAAATTTTTTGATGAGATAATCGGGAGATTGATGGACTTTCTTCTTGCCTTTCCAGGAATAATTCTTGTCCTTGCCCTTTCTCTCCTTTTAGGACAGGGTGTCTTAAATCTAATATTAGCCCTGACCATTGCCAACAGCATTGAAATTCTAAAGATTGCAAGGGCACAAACAATAAAAATTAAAAATATAGAATTTATTAAAGCTTCCTTACTAATGGGGTCATCTTCCCTGAAAATTATAGTTCATCACTTTTTGCCCCATGTTTTCCCTGTAATTCTTTCCCATGCTCTTTTGACAATTCCTTATGTGATTCTTTCAGAAGCCGGATTGAGCTTTATAGGAGCTGGAATAACTCCTCCAACTCCATCATGGGGAAATATAATAGCCGAAGGAAGATATCACTTTTTTGATGCAATCCATTTAACTCTGATACCCGGCTTATTCCTTTTTATTGCAGTCCTTGGCTTTAACATGATTGGAGAGTCCTATGAAATATGAAAAGGATAAAATTCTTGTCCATGCATGCTGTGCTCCTGATGCTTTAGGCTCTTTTGAGTCTTTCTTCATGGATTTTTTCCCTATTTTTTTCTTCTTCAATCCTAACATCCATCCAGAGGGAGAGTATAGAAAGAGATCAGAAGAAATGTTAAGAGTAGGGGAATTACTTGGTGTGGAGGTTATCTTTGGAGATTATCTTCCAGAGAGATGGTTTTATAATGTGAGAGCTTTAAAAAATGAGAAAGAGGGTGGACTAAGGTGTAATATTTGTATTGCAGTCAGGCTATATGAAACTTCACTAAAAGCAAAGGAATTAAAAATTAGTTATTTTTCTACCACCCTTACCATCAGTCCTAAAAAAAATGTAGAAATCGTCAACAGAATTGGAAGGATGATCGGTAAAAAAGAAGGAGTAGAATTTATAGAGAAAGTATTGAGAAAAAAAGGAGGTTTTGAGAAAAGCGCTTCTTTAAGTAGAAAATATGATCTTTACAGACAAAAGTATTGTGGCTGTATCTACAGTCTTTAAGAAAGGAAGATTTCTGAACTTATCCCATTGAAGGAGAAACTATCAAAGAAGTAATTATTCCTGCTATCCCATATCCAAAAAAGCTTTGCAACAGCC
>FMSI01044766.1_pt1 | contig 30908 bp, 30 predicted proteins | sample 1504471 | NCBI WGS metagenome assembly FMSI01 (sample SAMEA4475357, study PRJEB15587) | soil metagenome | biome: Soil; feature: Field | place: India | collected 2015-03-11 | depth 0 m
GGGATACTACTTATCCTTGATGAGGTTGCAACAGGTTTTGGTAGGACAGGAAAGTACTTTGCCTGTCAATGGGAATGTGTAAGTCCTGATATTATCTGTCTTGCTAAAGGTATAACAGGTGGGTACCTACCTCTTGCGGCAACTGCTGTTAAGGAAGAGATTTTTAATGTCTTCTTGGGCGAGTTTGATGAGTTCAAGACATTTTTTCACGGACATACATATACAGGCAACCCCCTTGCCTGTGCTGTGGCTATTGAAAATCTTAAGCTTTTTGAGGAAAGAGACCTTCTTAAAAAGGTACAAAAAAATGTCCCCTATTTACAAAAAAAATTAAATCTATTCAAAGAACATAAAAATGTCGGCGAGATAAGACAAAGAGGTTATATGGTGGGGATAGAGATAGTTAAGGACAAAGAGAGTAAAGAGATCTTTCCTATAAAGGATAAGATTTGTTACAAAATCTCTATTAACTCAAGAAAATACAGCGTTATTACTCGCCCCTTGGGAAACGTCCTCGTTATGATGCCACCTTTATCTATTAGTAAAAAAGAGATCGATATTATGTGTGAAGGGATTTATAAATCTTTAGTTGATATCTTAGGAGGGTAAATGAGATATTTTGTTTCAGGTACAGACACCGGTATTGGAAAAACTTATGTCTTAACTCTAATCCTTAAGTATCTATACTTTAAAGGATTAAGACCCTTTGCTATAAAACCAATAGAGACAGGCTGTAGTGAAACGGATGGAATGTTAGTGCCAGAAGATGGTCTAAAGATCGCCTCTGCCATAAATAAAGTAGAAAACCTGGATGAGATCTGCCCTATTAGATTTAAATTACCTCTCTCACCCTATAGCGCTGACAAGATAGAAAAAAGAGGTATTCAAATAAATAAAATTAGAGAAATTATCTCTAAGTATGAGTCTCCAACTTTCATTGAAGGTGCAGGTGGTTTGTTAGTACCTATTTTTAGAGATTATTTTATGATAGATCTAGCAAAGGACTTTGCTGACAAAATAATTCTTGTATCACCTCTTAGATTGGGGATGATAAATCACACACTTCTTAGCATTGAGGCAATAAAAAGGCGTGGATTAACCATAGCCGGAATAATATTAAATGATAATGATGAGAATGATGATATTGCTAAAAGAACAAATTTTGATATTCTAAAGGAGTTGGTAAACGATGAGATATTGGGCGTAGTCCCCTACAAATTTGAAGATTATAAAAATTTGGACAAGATATTAAATCTCAATTTTTTGATATCTTTTTAGTAATAGTTGAGAGATTATAGCACCAAGTAACGCCATAAACATATCCCATTGTGTGTCCCATACATCTCCCTGTGTGGCTAAAAACTCATGAGCCGACGTTTCAGATATTACAGCAACCCACCATTCTATAAACTCATAAAAGGCGCTTAAAGCCAAAGATATTGATGTAACTATAAAAAAAAGCCAACCACTATCTCTTAAAGGCGTTTTTCTCAACAAAACTTCTCTACCAATTATTGCAGGCGTAACTCCTTGAAAAAAATGCCCTAATCTATCATAATGATTTCTTTGCAAATCAAGTACGTCCTTTAGATATCCAAAAAGGGGGTTTCTTGAGTATGTATGATATCCTCCCCAGATAAGTACAAGACAATGAAGAAATATAATAAAATAAGCTAAGTCTGAAAGTCTAAACTTGTTATAAGTAGGAATTAGTATAGCTAAACCTATGAAAACTGGAAAGACCTCTAAAAACCAGATAGTCCTGTCAAAGGGTTTTATATAAGTGTATATAAGCGCTAACAAAACTAATATAAGATATAATAAATGAAGTCTTTTACTTTTTATGTTTTACTCCTAAAAACCAGATTACTGTTTTTTCTATCCCCTCTTTCAGTGAGCACTCAGGTTCCCAGCCCAATACCTCTTTTGCTTTCCTTATATTAAGACAGCTTTTTCTGAGATCACCAGGTCTTTCTTTGTCTATTTTGGGTTTTCTTAGCTTCCTGTCTAAGGGATTGTATTTATCTAAAATCTCATAGATGGAATTAAATAAATCTAATGTTGAAGTGGCTACTCCAGTTCCTATGTTTATTGCCTCTAAAGAGCCCCTATTGAGAGCAAGTATATTCGCCTTTGCTACATCCCCAACAAAGACATAATCTCTTTTCATCCCTTCTTGTTCATCACTAAAGGCGTAGACTGTGCATTCCTTACCTTCCTTTAATCTTGTCATAAATATACTTACCACGCCTGCCTCACCATGAGGTATCTGTCTTTGACCATATACATTGGCATACCTAAGAATGGTGTAATCTATACCATACTGCTTATTGTAGAAATATAGATAGTTTTCAGAGACATACTTAGTAATAGCGTAAGGAGAGAGAGGCTTTGGAGGATAAACTTCTGTTGTGGGGTATTCTTCTGCCTCACCATATAATGCCCCTCCGCTGGATATGAAAATAATTTTTTTTATCTTGTATTTAACTGATAGCTCCAGTATGTTTAAGAAACCTAAAACATTAACCTCTGCATCAAACTGAGGATTTAAAACACTCATTGGTACGCTTATCTGAGCTGCGTGATGATTGACTATATCAAACCTTTCTTTTTCAAAAATTTTCTCGAGAACTTCTTTATTTCTTATGTCGATCAAGTAAAATTTTGCCTTTTTGTTTATGTTCTCCCACTTACCCGAAGAGAGATCATCAATGACTGTAACGTCGTGACCTTCCTTAATGTAGGCATCAACAACATTACTACCAATAAATCCAGCTCCTCCAGTTACTAAAATTTTCATATCAACTCCCTTTAAATAAAAAAGGGGGCTTTGTATGCCCCCTTTATTGATTAACAATTATTTTTCTACTTTTTTGGGAACATAGGGTACCTTTAACCTTTTACCAACGTGATCTCTCCCAAGGAAGAAGTTAATCCAAGAAGCTGTTTTGTACAAATCCCAGTTTGCTGGAGGCACATAGATATCTCTAAGTGTCTCTTCTTCATTATGTTTCTTGAGCCTTGCGTAGGCTCTTACATATACACATTTTTTCTTATTTGGATAAACTTCACACCATCCTTCGTAGGAGCCTCCACAGGCGCCATTTCTTTGTTTCTTAGGACACTGGCTCATAGGACATAGGAATCCGAGCTCAAAGATCGCACAGTCGCCACAATTTTCACATTCAAAAAGAACTACCTTTATAAGATGTTCCAACCTGTCAAAGGCATGTTCAAAGGATGAGCCATCAATAGCTTTCATTGTAGAGCGCATCAACCCAAATAGACCTTTACCCGGCTCAAACATAAGCTCATGCATCCCTCTATAGAGACTATACATCAAGGGCACATTAGTATCTAAAGGTCTATTCTTTCTATTGGTAGGTTTATTTGTATTTAGACCTGTCTTCTCATCCTTCTCGTAATAGAAAAACTGTCCAGGCATTGGGAATAAAAACTCATGTACATAGTCCATCCAGTTTTTAGCAAACTCTTCACCTTTGTCAATTATATATTCTACCTCTTCTAACTTTACACCATGACCGCCAATATGGACTCCATCATAACCCATACCTTTAAAGAAACCATACATCTTGGCTGCTCTATCGAGTCTTGCCTGTTTACCTTTATCAGGGGCATCTTTTTCTTTCTCTAACACAGAGAGTAGCTCTTTTGTAACTACACAACCAGGCACCTTGTTTTCATACATAAGCTTACCTGCACCATAAGGTAATACATAGACGTTACCTATTATTGGTATATCCCATCTATTTTCTTTTATAAAAAGAATTAGTTCGTGAAACTTCCTTATATCATAGCCTAACTGTGGTACTATAAACTTGGCACCTGCATCAATCTTTTTCTTAAGCTTGTAATACTGTACCATCTGCTCTGCTTCGTCTCTCTTGAAGGGAGATACAGCACAGCCAGCAAAGAAATCTGATGGCTGCATTTTTGAGGTTTTTCCCATGTGTTCCACCTCAAGCCCAGTGTTCATAGCAGAGATAAGATTTAATACATGAACAGGATCTAAATCGAACACGGGTTTTGGTCTTCCATTAAAACCTGTAACAGGATAGTCGCCAGTCATTACAAGAAGGCTTCTTACCTCAGCTCTTTCTAAAGCATAGAGCTGACTCTCAATTTGATTCCTATTCTTATCCTTACAGGTGAAATGAACTAATGGCTCAATACCGTATTTAGAACGTATCTCCAAACCTAAGTAATCTGCCAAAATGGCTGGATTACCTCCTGGATTATCGGTGATAGTTAGGGCGTGTATCTTACCACTTTTTGATGCTGCTTCTGCATTTGCAAATACTGTTTCCTGAGCCTTTTCTCTCGAACCTCTGCCTGGAACAAGCTCCCAGGTGACTGAAAAGGTGTTCTTGTCAAGCAGAGACGTCTTGAACTTGTTTTCCATATTAATCCTCCCCCTATAAATAATTAATTAGTGACTTTTTTTTAAATTAACTTATAAAACATTACATTTTTATAAGATTTTTTCAATAAAAAATTTATAATTATTCCTTTTTTTTGAGCATATTTAAATAAACTTTAGCAACAGCATTCTGGGGATCCAACTCAAGTGCCTTATCCCATTGCTTTTGGGCTAACTCTTTCTCCCCCATTACAAAATAGGTAAGACCTAACTGGATATAGGCTGGTACATATTTAGGATTTTCCAAAATACTGTGAGTTAATTGTTCTATTGCTTCATCTATATTCCCTGTTTCTCTATATAGGATAGCGATCTTAGTCCTTAAATCTATAAAATTAGGTCTTAATTTTAAGGCTTTTTTTAGCTCATCTATGGCATCATTTAGATAACCAATCTCAATATACCTTTCTGCTGTATCTGCATGCATATTAGCGATCTTGCCAAGAACAAAGGGATCAATATTTTTTTTCAATCTCTCGTCAAAAAGAGAATGAAGTCTATTCTTTATCTCCATTGCCTCTTCATATCTTCCCAACTCGTTTAGTAAGTAAGCCAAGTTTACCGCTGCTTCTGTGTATTTGGGATTTATCTCAAGAGCTCTTTTAAGATGTTGAACAGCCTCTTCCCTCTGACCTTCAAGACTTAGTATGAGGGCAAGCTTATTTAGTATGTCAGGAAAATTTTGACCACCCTCTTCCATAGCCTTTAGAAAGCGAACTTTTGCTTCTTCATAGTCCTTCCTTTCAAAGGCTTCCAAACCTTTTAAATACTCATCTCTGAGGCTCATTAGTCACCTCTTTTTTTATTTTTTCTTTGTATTTGCTTTCTGGAAAATGTTTTAACATAAGCTCAACAACTTTATCCATCTTGTTAATATCTTTTTTGCCCAAATAAACTCTATATAGACCGTATAATGCCTCTTCTTGTATAGGCACATCGGGAAAGTTCTTTAAGGCATATAGGAATCTCTTCTCTGCTGATTTATATTTATCATACCTAAGGTAGAAATTTCCAACAAAAATTTCTTGCTCTGCTAACCTCTTCCTACACTCTTTTTTATAGAAATAGGCCTTCACTGCATAGGGTGTATCTGGAAAATCTGCTAAAATCTTATCTAACTTCTCTATAGCTAATCTTGTAAAACCTTGATCTCTATCTTTTTCAGATATCTGATTATAATAACAGAGGGCCTGTTTATAATAGGCATAGGGGATATTTATGCTTTCGGGATATAATTTTATAAACTCATCATAGGCAAGATAGGCTTCATCATATTTTTCAGCTTTAAAATAGGCATCTGCGGTCATTATCTGTGCCTCTTTTGATAAAGGATGGTCTGGAAACATCTCCTTAACCTTTTTAAAAGCCTCTACAGAATCTTCATAGTTTTTTCGAGTATACAAAGAGAGCGCCTCATTGTAAGCCTCTTCAGGTGTTGGGACCTTCTTGGCACAAGAGCAGAGTAAGCCTAAAATTAGGAAGAAAAAAATTGTGCTTTTTGAAAATTTTTTCATTAGACTAGGAAACATCTTAAACTTTTTCTTAATTTAATATTATCAATCCTTTACTAAAACAACCTTATTTCTATTCTTCAAACCTCTTATTATCTCTATCTTACTTTTTGGACATCTAAGGAAACTCGCAAGGAGCTCTATGAGTCTGTCGTTTGCCCTCCCCTCTATAGGTAGAGCATTAACCTTGGCGATAATTTGATTGTCATTAATAACAATCTCTTCATTTTTTGTGTTAGTCTTTATCTTCACTTTAAAAATCTTCTCAGTCATTAACCATCAAGCCTATCAAGATTTTGTATAAAACCAGATAAAATGCCTTTAACAAGCTCTTTAATCTCTTTTATCTTAACTTTAGTGCTAATTAACTCATTGTTTAATTGCGATACTCGAACCTCAGCCTCATTAATGATTTTTTCTGCCCTATTTCTCCCCTCCATTACAATATTTTCAGCCTCTTTCTTGGCATTTTCTTTATAATCTTCTGCCATCTTTTGAGCTGCCACAAGGGTTTTTTTCAAGGTCTCTTCCATATCTTTAAGATAATCATTCTCTCTATTTAACTTCTCTATCTCCTCTTTAAGAAAATTATTTTCTCTTAAGAGGTCTTCTAGTTCCTTAGCAACAAGATCAAGGAAGGCATCAACCTCATCTCTATCATAGCCTCTAAAAGACACCTTAAATTTTTGTTCTTGAATGTCTATAGGTGTTATCTTCATTAATACCTCCTCAACTTAAAGGCTATATCTGTTATTGTCCCTACCAAAAAAATATCTAAAAACTGTAGTAGGAATATCACAAGAATGGGGGATATATCTATATAGCCTGCCCCAATAGGTATTAAAGGTATAATCCTACGGACAATTCTAAGAATAGGCTCAGTAAGCATATATAATATTCTTACTATGGGATTATAGGGATTTGCGCCCACCCAGCTTGCAAAAACCCTTGCTATTAACACATAGGTATAGATTGTTATTAGTAGAGATAATATTTTTGCCAAAGCATATAGAAAATTTGAAAGAATAAACACCTAAATGCTCCCTAACTCTTTAGCTCTTTTGTACGCTCTATTAACTGCTTCAATAATAGTTGATTTTACTGCCCCTTTTTCTAAGGCAGATAATGCGTATATTGTTGTTCCTCCAGGAGAGGTCACCATTTCCTTTAACTCACTAATATGCTTTTCTGAAACTTCCGCCAGCAGTGAACTGCCTAAGAATGTTGAGAGGATAAGCTTCTTTGAGATATCTCTTGATAGACCTAAATAAACTCCAGCATCTATAAAGGCTTCCATTAAATAATAGATATAGGCAGGTCCGCTTCCAGACAATGCGGTAATTTTATCTATGTCCTCTTCCTTATCGACAAAAACCACTGTTCCTAAGGCAGATAAAATCTTCTCAATCTCTAACCTCTCCTCTTCTGTTATTCTATCGTCATTAAAAACACCAGAAATACCTTTGCCTATTAATGCTGGAGTATTGGGCATTGCCCTAACAATCTTTATATCTCCAAACCTCTCCCTTAAATAGGCAGTACTTATACCCGCTGCTATAGAAATAACAATCTGGTCTTTGACGAATTTTCTAATCTCCTTTGCTAAACCATTAATCTGCTGGGGCTTTACAGCAATTAAGATATAATTGCTTTTAGATAAACTTTTATAATCTTTTTCAATCTTTACAGGAAACTCTTTTTTAACCTTCTCAATGGTGCTCTCTAACTTTTCATAGCAAAATAGATCCTCTTTCCTAAAGGTTTTAGTTATTAAAAGACCCTTTAAGATGGCCTGACCCATATTACCTAAACCAATGAGAGCAATTTTTTTTTGCATTTCCTCTCCTATTTTTTAAGTTTTTTAGGATCTATCTTAAAATAAACAAGTAACGGACTGGCAACAAAGATAGAAGAATAAGTACCAACCATAACTCCAAGGGTTATAGCTAAGGCAAAGCTTCTTAAAACCTCTCCCCCAAAAATAAGTAGGGCAAGAGAAGAAAATAAGGTAGTTAAAGAGGTAATGATTGTTCTACTCATAACCTCATTTATACTATTGTTAATAGTGTCTTTTATATTAGAGTGTCCCTTCTTTCTTAAATTTTCTCTTATCCTATCAAAAATAACTACCGTGTCAGTCAGAGAGTAACCTGCAACTGTTAGAAGAGCTGTTAAGATTATCAGATCCATCTCGAAATTAAGAAGATACATAACACCTACAACAGCTATAACATCATGGTAAGTAGCTATTGCTGCTGCGATACCGAACTTTTTCTCAAAACGCCAAGCTAAATATAAAATTATACCAATTGCCGATAATATAAAGGCAATAGTAGCATCCTTTTTAAGCTCACTCCCTACCTTTGGACCGATCTCTGTTATACCCTCTATAAGAAAGTTATCTTTACCTATTGATTGTTGAAGTGAAGATTCTAAGATATCAGAGACCTTTTTGCCACCTACCTCTACGACCTTCGTCTTTAATACCACTTTGTTTTCTGATGGGAAGTGGGCTATATCAAAATTTATACCTGTTTTACCAGAAAAATCTCTTATCTCATTTATGGTAAAGTTTTTCTTAAAAGATATAGTTATAGCGTTGCCACCATGAAAGTCTATCCCTACGTTTTTACCAGAAAACATCATCAATACACTATAAATACCTAAAACCACAAAAATTATGGATATTGTAGTGGTAATCTTTATAATTGAAAAGTAGTTTATATTAAACTTCCTTTTTATCTCCATTTTTGCACCTCACTAAATACTCAACTTGGCAATTTTTTTATTCCAGATAAGATAGTCATAGACACTTTTTGTCCCCACAAGAACAGTAAATAGGTTTATCACAATACCTATTGTTAAGGTAACAGCAAACCCTTTAATTGGACCCGTACCAAACTGAAACAATATGGCAGCGGTAATTAATGTGGTTACATGTGAGTCCACTATTGTCCAGAAAGCGTTGTTAAAACCACTTTCAATAGCTGTTTTTATCGTTTTTCCAGTTCTAAACTCTTCCTTAATCCTCTCAAAAATCAGAACATTCGAGTCAACTCCCATACCTATCATTAATATGATACCAGCAATACCAGGTAGGGTAAGAGTCGCTTTTATAAAGATCATAGATGCAACGAGAAATAATATATTTAAAATTAGAACAAAGATTGATATTATGCCTGCCTTCTTATAATAAAAGACCATAAAAATTAGTATGCAGACAAAGGCAACGATGGCTGAATAAGAGCCCTTTGTAACGGAATCTTTACCAAGTGTAGGACCTATTGTTATATTCTGAATAATCTTTACTGGTGCTGGTAGTGAGCCAGCTCTAAGAACTATTGCTAAGTCTGTTGCCTCTTTATGGTCAAAAGAGCCTTCTATAACCGCCTCTCCCCCGCTTATACGATCTTTTATAACAGGGGAAGAGTAAGAAACGTTATCAAGGACAATAGCCATCCTTTTACCAATATTCTCTGCTGTAATCTGTTCAAAAATCTTAGCACCTACAGCATCAAATCTTAACCAGACATAGGGCTGGTTGAATCTTGTATCAATCTTTACTTGGGCATCCTGTAATAGGTCTCCTGTCAAAAGAGGCTCTCTGTTTACAGCGATTGTATAGGTCTGTACTGCTCCAGTATCTCTGTCAACCCTTTTCTCCTGAATTAGATCTACACCCTCAGGTATAATATTTTTTTGGATCATATCGCTTGTCACATCTTCTCTTAATAGTTTAAACTCTAACCTCGCTGTCTTACCAATGAGCTCGATGGCTCTTTTGGGATCTTTTACACCTGGTAGCTCTACTACTATCTGATTGATACCCTGACTATGAATTATTGGTTCAGATACGCCAAACTGATCAATTCTGTTTCTTATTGTTTCTAATGCTTGTTTTACTGCATTTTCTTCAATGGCATCTTTAGTCTTTTGGTCAATATCTATTTTGTAATAAACAGAGAGCTCATCTTCTTTTAACTTTGATATCTCTACCTTGGCGAATATATCCTGTAAAACCTTCTCAATTTCATTCCACTTATCTTTAAAGGGTGTAGAGATAACAATACCTTCTTCTTCAATTCTTACTGTGTCATAACCGAGACTCTTTTTATTCAAATTTTCTTTAATCTGAGCAACTCTTCTCTGTAAAGTTGATTTCAAAGCTTCTTTTGTTTCTACTTCAAGGAGTAGATGAATCCCGCCTTGTAGGTCCAATCCTAACTTAATGGGGTCAACAAAAAAGAATTTTTTAACACTCTTTGGCAGGTTGGTATAAAATGTTGGAACCAGTGAATAAAGAGATAGGAAAAAAAGTGCGAAAATTAGATAAAATCGCCAGTCAAACTTTTTCATAGTAAAAAACTCCCCCGAAAATTATTCCTCAACTTCAAACTCACCTGTCATAACTGCTACTACATAGTTTTTTGAAACCTTTACACTAACATTTTTTGCGATCTCTACTGTTATTGCCTTCTCAGCCACTCCTGTGACGGTACCATAAAGACCACCCGCGGTAAGTACTTTATGACCAGGTTTAAGGGAGTTTATCATCTCCTTATGTTTTTTAGCCTTTTTCTGTTGAGGCATAATTATTAAGAAATAAAAAACCAAAAACATAATTATGATTGGAAGAAGTTGAATAAAAGGGCTTGCCTGTCCACCACCCTGTGGTGCTGGCCCCATAGCATAGGCATTCGTTACAAAATCAATCATCTTTATCCTCCTATAAATTTTTTATGTTGGTCTAATATTGTATAACAAAAATGGTGCTTAAACTACAAAATTAATCAGCCTCTATTCTATGTAATAATTTTCATAAAAATCCTTAGTAAAAATAGAAATATCCTTGTCAATTATTGCCTTTCTAATCTCATTAATCAAGGAAAAATAAAAAGTTAGGTTATGAATTGTGTTTAACCTTAGTCCTAAAATTTCATTAATATTAGATAGGTGCCTTAAGTAGGCCTTAGAATAGTTTCTACAGGTAAAGCAGTTGCAGGTATCATCTGGCGGGTTAGGGTCTTTCTTAAAAATTTCCTTTCTTATAAGCACCTTCCCTTTCTTTGTATATAGAGTACCGTTCCTTGCATTTCTGGTGGGGACGACACAATCAAACATATCTATACCTCGACTTATTCCCTCAATAAAATCTTCTGGCTTTCCTATACCCATTAAATAGCGAGGTTTATTTTCTGGGAGTATCTCATTGACCACTTCAACCATCTTCCACATCTCTTCTTTTGGCTCTCCAATCCCAAGACCTCCTATAGCATAACCATCAAAATCAAGATCTACAAGAAAGTTAGCAGATTTTTTTCTTAAGTCCTCATAAACACTCCCCTGAACTATAGCAAAAACTGTAACTCCTAAATCTTTAGCAACTTTGATGCTTTTTTTAGCCCATTCATTTGTAAGCTCTACAGCCTTATTTGCTTCTTCGTAGCTACAGGGATAGGGTGGACAGACATCAAGAACCATAGCAATATCAGAGCCCAAAAGATGTTGAAAGTTAATTACACTTTCTGGTGTAAAAAAATGTTTACTTCCATCAATATGAGATTTAAACTCAACACCATCTTTTTTAATCTTCCTTAGAGGAGAGAGAGAAAAAACCTGATATCCTCCGCTATCTGTAAGTATCGCCCTCTGCCAGTTCATAAAATTGTGGAGACCATCGAAAGATTTAATTATCTCCTCACCTGGTTTCAAATAAAGATGATAGGTATTACCTAAAATAATCTCATAGCCAATCTCTTCTATTTCCTTTGATGATAAGGTCTTTACTACACCATTGGTACCAACAGGCATGAAACAGGGAGTTGTAAATTGATAATGTTTTGTCTTAAAAACTCCAAGCCTAGCCTTTGTGTCCTTACAAATTTTTCTAATCTCAAACACTCTATAGCCCTAATTATTTAATATTAACATTCCATCACCATAGCTAAAAAAGCGATATTTATTTCTAATCGCCTCACCATAAGCCTTGAAGATGTTATCTTTACCTGCTAAGGCACAGACTAACAGAAGTGGTGTGGAGGCAGGTAGATGAAAGTTTGTAATCATGTTCCTAACTTTTTTAAATCTATATCCAGGATAAATAAAGAGATTTGTTATGCCAGTCATTGGTTTAATAATGCCATTATCATCAGTTGCCGTCTCTATAGCCCTTACAACTGTAGTTCCACAATATATGACTTTCTTATTACTCTCTTCAGCCTCTTTAATTATCTTAATAGTCTCTTCAGAAATCTCAAAATACTCTGGAAACATCTCGTGTTCTTTTATATTTTTAGCCTTTATAGGCAGAAAGGTTCCCGGCCCAACATGTAGAGTAATATAAGTGATTTTTACACCCCTATCTTTTAGTTTTTCTAATAAATTTTTTGTAAAATGAAGAGCTGCTGTAGGTGCAGCAATAGCTCCTTTTTTTTGAGCAACTATAGTCTGATAGCTCTTCTCATCTGATTTATCAGATTTTCTTTTTAAATAAGGTGGAAGCGGTATCTCACCATAGTTCTCTAAAAACTCCTCTAAAATTAAATCTCCCAACTGAGCTTCAAAAAGCCCTTCCTTTTCTCTTTTTAAGGCTATTTCTATATTATTTACTAACACAGTATCCTGATCTTTTAGGTTTCCCTTTGCTAAACAATAGACCTTTTCTTTAAAAAAATCTCTAAAAAAGAGAAGTTCAACCTTACCACCGGTCTTTTTCTTTGCCTCAACCTTTGCCTTAATAACCTTTGTATTGTTTAATACCAGCACATCTTTTTCTGAGAAAAAATCAGAAATTTTAAAAAAACAGGTGTGAACTATTTCGCCATTCGTTTTAAGTACCAGTAGCTTTGAGGTATCTCTTTTTTTAAGAGGTCTCTTGGCTATGTACTCTTCTGGTAACTCAAAATAGAACTCTTTAATATCCATAGAACTATAAGATTATAAAGAGTTACCAATCATTTTTCAAAGAAAATGTTAGCTTATACACAGATTAGTGTAGACATACTTAAAAGAGAAATTTATAAATTTTTTAAAAAGATGTTCCAATATTTTTCTAGGCTAATGGGGGTCTTTAAATAAACTTTAAATGCCTTTTGCTCTTCCTTTAAGTTTCTGATAACTACCTCGATGATTTTACTTTCTCTTTCTATCAATATGTTATGTTTATCATTAGTGATTATTATAGAACCTGTTAGGTTTTTTCTGAAGGTTGCCAAGTATCTATCTTTTACGTCCTCAAATATCTGTTTTATCTCTTCCTTTTTTAATCTGCCTTTGCTAACAAAGGGCATCTGAAAGCCAATCTCTAAATAGAAATTTTCTCCCTTACCTTGAAAATATTTATCTATATTTTCATAATCTTTTAAGACGTGGGTTACCAAATCTGCTAAAAGCTCACCCGATATCTTCTCATCCAAATTTTTTTCATAAAGCTCTACTAAGTTTTCTGGAAATAATAAATTCAGAAATTTATGATTGATTAAAAGGGGTTGTGATAAGGCATACTCTCTTAAATCATACAACTGGGGGATAAAAAAACCCAACCATATGGCAATATAGCGGTTTTTTGTTAGTTTTTTTATGAAATCTTCGATGTAATTATGGTAGATTACAAGGTTTTTATCCAATTAAAAACCTTTTTATATAAATCTTCAAAATCTTTTGGACTTAAACCTGCCCCTAAGGCAACTTTCTTTGCAAAATCAATGGTTATTAAATCTCTAGGTGAGTGAGCATCGGTATTAACAACAAAATTAGCCTTTTTCTTAAGTCCTATTTTTGCTACATGTCCATTTGTAATGTTATGACCTGCCCTTGCAGTAATCTCAAGGAAAACCCCTTTTTTAACAGCTAAAGCAACCTCTTCTTCCTCAATTAGACCTGGATGGGCTAAGATATTTACCCCTGCTTCTATTGCCGCCCTGTTTGTCCCTTTTTCAACTGGTTCTACAGGACTTTCGCCATGTGCAACAATTATCTTAGCTCCAAGCTTACGGGCTTCTCTGACTGCCTCTTTATAATACTCTGGTGGTATATGAGTGAGCTCACAGCCCACTATAGAATATATTTTTCCTCTTTTGTTTATCTTTTCAACTGCCTTTTTTACACGTTTAATAATAAAATCCATGTTTGAAAAATCAATATGGTCACAGATAGCAACTACCTTATAACCTTTTTCTTCAGCTCTTCTGACCAGCTCAAATGGTATAAGCTCCCCATCACTAAAGATACTATGAGTATGAAGGTCTATCACATAACCTCCTCTATAAAATTTCTAAAAATCCTATCAAAGGACCTTTTGATCCCATCCTTAGTTATCTCGCCCTTTGGAAGAGAGACACATCTTTTTTGGTAGTAGTTTACGCAACCTAATGGTTTTAGTTTGTCATCAACTACAATGCCACCAACAAAAAGATTAAGAAAGGACTTGTAAAAGGGTTCCTTAAACTCATAATCCGATACAAAATATAGATGAAGATATAGACTCTCAATAACATTGATCTTGCCTAAATACCCTAAGGCTTTTTTTCCTCTTTTCAGGTCAAGAAAATCAGTATTATTAGGACTAAAATTTAGATTTATTAAGACCGATAGAAAATCTTCAATACTATTTTTATCTATAAAAAAAACCATTGCTGGAATATTATAGGGAGCTCTGCTGTCTGGAAACTTCTTTAAAAGAGATTTTTTAAACTCAAGAATTAGATCAGAAGAAAAATCAAGTTCTATCTTACTCTTGTCATCTTCTTTTATTAACTCAATTGTTATGATCCCCTTTTCCTTCAGAGCTAAGAGTATTTTTATGATCTCATAATCAGGCATTGACAAATTGTTTAGTATATCCTTAAGGTCAGTAAAGACCTCAAGAGATGAGAGTACTTCCAATGTTTTTGGTCTTAACCCCTTTTCTATCTGATTTACCTTAACAGCTAAAATTATCTTAAATCTCTCCTGTGGAAAAATCTTAATTAGCTCCTTTAGTTCATCATTTTGTCTCAACCCCTCCATTAACAGACTATCGGTACTCTCTTTTATCTCTTCAGGCAGTTCAGGGTCCGAGGGGATGAACTTAAAATAACCCTCTTGTATATTTAAAATCCTATAAAAGGCCTTAACAGATGTGGCTTTATCAATTTTTGCATTTATTATCTTGCCTTCTTTGAAAGAGACTATAGCTTCCTTTTTTTTCTCGTTTTCAGATGTAATATAAAGATTTCCTGTCCTTTGATTTAGAGAAAGTATTTGAATTATATCAGGAATACCCATCTGTTTTAAGGTACCAGAAAAATCTTCCTTACTTCGTATCCCTTCATTACTTAAGATCTTTTTCCTCATATCTTCAAATATCTTCTTAAACTCGTGAGGGTTAAAAGGCTTGATTACAAAATAATCATAGCCTCTTCTAAAATGATTTAACTGAATTGTTTTTTCATTTAGATATAGTAATGGAATAGACTCAGTCTTTGGGTTTGTTCTAATAATCTGACTAAGCTTAGCACCATCAATTAGAGGTAGTTCAAGGGAAAGTATTATCAAATCGGGTCTTTCCTGTAAAGCACTTTGAAGAGCTAACACGCCATCTCTCGCTACAAAAAGTTGAACACCTTTTTCCTCGATAATCTCTTTAAGTTTATCAATAACATTAACATCGCTTTCTGCTATTAAAACTTTTAATTTTTCCATTATAGCTGCCACTGTAAATAATATTCAGCCTGTATCTTATTAATTATGCCTTCTACCAAAAGCTGATCCGAAGTCTCAAAAACATTATCTACTACCTCTATCATGCCATATGAATAATGCTCATTTAAGAAAAAAAGGAATTTTATTGTCTCATAACCTTTTTTTTCCATAGCAACATTAACAACACCAGGAATATCTATAAAGCTATTTTTATCATCCCAGAATAAATAAATCTTCGTCGCAGCATCTAAAAAACTTTTCTTATCATTAAGAAAAATCCTACGTTCATCCTCATATACGGTACTGTAAAAAATTCCTCTTCTCTTTGAGTTTATTTTTATATCGTTTAATAATAAAGAGACCATTTCTGGAAAGATTTCCTTCTCCTTTTTATACCAACAAAAGAAGCTGTTACCCTTTTTCTCTTTAAAATCTATTATCTCTCCTACCAGTTGCTCCAGATTAAGCTTATTAAAATCAAGTTTAAAATATATACTATCTTTATTTTGGGTTAATTTCTCTTCAAGATTTTTTAATAGCTCTTCCAAAGAAGTACCATGTAATGGAAGTCCAACAGCAGAAATGTTTAATCTTACTTCATCTATTTCTCTTGCAGTCTTTAAAATTCCCTTTCCAACTAATGCCTGTTTGATACGCCTAATAGCCATTAAAGCACCAAAATAGTCAGTTTCTGTGAGAAAAACCAGAAAGTATTTTTTTTCTTTCTCAACTAACCAATCAGAATCCCTTATTACGCTATGTATACTATTTAAGATATCCTTTAAAACTTCATCTATCTCTTCTGATTTGTGTCTCCTGCTTAAATCCTCTAAATTCTCAACTAATATGCCAACGATAGAAAGTTTTCTGTCATATCTTAAAGATTTGTAAATCTCTTTCTTGACAAAGTCTTTAAAGATATCCCAAAAATAGGTTTTATTTTTCTCATCTTTAATAGAATATCTCTGAAGTATCTCTATCTTTTTTGCATTTTCCATGACTAAAGGTATAAACTCACAGATATAATAAGCTTTGTTAAACTCCTTCTCAGTAAAACTAATAATTGGATTTACGATTCTTACAAGCCCATATAATTTATCGTCATGTCTTAAGGGCATATTTATCTCACTGGGGTTGATGAAGAAGTCGAGATGGGACTCATCAATATTTTTTTTCTCTAATGGTTCTTTAATCTTATTTAAATCAACCATGCCTTTATATGTATCACAGACTAACTGATCTTTTTCTTCATTATAAAGATATAGGACAGCGCCTCGTCCAAAGGTTATATTCATTACCTCCTCTAAGAGTTGTTCCTTTAATCTCGTGATATCCCACTCTGTTACAAACTTAATAATTCTTCTATATAGATTTAGTAGGTCTACAAGCTCTATATTTTGGAACAACAGGAGGTCTTTATTCATTTTGGACGAATTATCTTTACTCAAAGTCTTTTCCTGACTTTTTAAATTTAAAAAAAATCTATAAAATTTATTACATTAAACTGCATATACAAAAATTACATATTATATTTTCCAAAGGCGTCATCAGGAAGATTGGCAAGAATCTCCTCTATATCTTTAGAAGTGCCGCTAAATGGCTCTGAAAGGGCATTGCTTTTCATAATGCTTTCTTCTACATAAAGAGGACTAGACTGTCTCAAGGCAATAGCAATGGAGTCACTAGGGCGTGCATCGATACTTATAATCTTATCGTTTTGCTTTACAACAAGATGGGCATAAAAAGTACCTTCATATAATTTGTAAATATGAACCTCTAAGAGTTTTCCATTTAGAAAAACAATAATATCGGAACATAAATCATGGGTAAGTGGTCTTTCTAACATTACCCCTTTTAAAGCCATATAAATTGCCTGTGCCTCAAAAAAACCAATCCAGATGGGCAAGACTCTATTAGCACCTTTCTCTCTTAATAGCACTACAGGCGTGTTGTTTACCCTATCAAGGATTATTGTGAGTACCTCTACCTCAACTTTGGGCATCTAAAATCTCTCCCTTTAAAGAGTTTTTCAACCCACGAACAATTTTGACCTTTACTGTCTCTCCCATCCTTAACTCACTACTGGAAGAAAAATTAACTATCCTAAAACAGGGAGTTCTTCCCATAAACTCAGAACTTTCTCTCTTACTTCTTGATTCAACAAGAACTGGTAATATCTTACCCTCCATCTCTTTGTTTTTTTCATAGATTATCTCTTTTAAAAGCTCCTGCAATATCTCGAGTCTTTCTTGTTTCATCTCTTCTGGTACCTGATTTTCCATAGTAGATGCTTTAGTGTAGGGTCTCTTAGAATATTTAAAAGAGAAAGCCGAATCATATCTAACCTCTTTAACAAGACTTAGAGTATCTTCAAAGTCTTTATCTGTCTCAGAGGGAAAACCAACTATTATATCCGTCGTAATGGCAATATCCTTTCTTACCTCTCTAAGCTTTTTAACTATATTAAGATATCTTTCTCTATTATACTTTCTATTCATGAGTTCAAGTATCCTGTCTGAACCGGACTGAACAGGAAGATGGATGTGAGGCATTAGCTTTTCAACAGTAGCAAAAGAAGATATAAGATCTTCTGTGATATCTTTAGGATGTGAGGTTGTAAACCTAATTCTTTCTATATTTTCAATCTTTGAAACCTCTTTGATAAGCTTTGCAAAGGCCTCTTTAAGAGATAAATCTTTACCATAGGAGTTCACATTTTGTCCTAACAACATTACTTCTTTTATACCTAAGCTTGCTAACCTTTCTATCTCCGCAACTATATCCTCTAATCCTCTACTTACCTCCCTCCCACGCACATAAGGTACTATGCAGAAGCTACAAAAGTTATCACAACCCTGCATTATTGGAATCATAGCTCTTATGCCGTCTATTTTCAGAAGATCTTTGTCTCTCTCAATAACTTTTCTATCTGAAATTTCTATGACCTTTTCATTGTTTTTTGCCCTTTCTATGAAAGAGGGGAGATAATTAATATGGTGGGGGCCAAAAATGATGTCTAAGAATGGTGCTTTTTTAATTAAATTTTCACCTTCTTGCTTTGCTACACAACCACATACAGCAAGGATACAGTTGTTTTTTCTTTTAAAGGTAGAGACTCTACCCAAAAAACTAAGAACCTTTTTCTCTGCTTTATCTCTAATACTACATGTATTAACTATTATAAGGTTTGCATCTTTTATCTCCTCTACCTTTTCATATCCCATTGTTAAGAGGATAGATGCCATATACTCACTGTCAGCCTCGTTCATCTGACAGCCATAGGTCTCAATATAAAACTTTTCCATAGTTACTGATTATATACAAAAAATCTTTTTTTAGCAATTTGATTAAACCTATAATAAGGACCATTAATAGTGAAAATTGCAAAGAAATTAATTTTTTTGAAATTTTCCACAACCTTTAGACTATTTTTTATATGTTTATTATATAAAACATATTTTTAATTATTAGGGATTAGTTAATGAGTTTATATTAACATAATTAAAAATCTTTCTTGATTGTCAAATTTATTATAATAATAAACATCGTTTTAATTTTACTTGACAAATATAAAAAATTAGTCTATATTACCTTTACGTAAACTGTAAGGGAGGTGAAAGGTGGCTCACTTAAATATACCCAAAAAAGTAGTAATAGGAGATATTACATTAAGAGATGGTTTTCAACATGAAGAGAAGTTTATCCCCACTCAAGCAAAAATATGGCTTGCTGAAGAGTTGATCTTAGCTGGATTTAGAAGGATAGAAGTTACAAATCTTGGTAGTCCAAAAGTGATGCCTCAATTTAAGGACGCCGACGATGTTTTAAAAGGCATAAGAAGTAGCAAGAGGATAGCCCATTTATTGAAAGATGTTGAGATTACTGCTGTTACAATAAGAGAACAGGCTGTGGCAAGAGCAGTGGAGGCAAAAAAAGAGGGCTGGGGTCCAGATAGAATTTTACAAATGGTTGCGACAAGCGAATCCTATCAACTAAAAAGCTCTGCCTTAACTCACAAAGAATACTGGAAAATGACAGAACAATGTATAAAACAGGCAAAAGAAGTAGGTATAAAATTTAATGGTACCGTAAGTACTATATGGGGTTGTCCAATAGAAGGGCCAACAGATATAAAAAAGGCTGTGGAGTTTACAAAAAGATATTTAGAGCTTGGCGCTGATGATATTGAGCACGCAGATCATGACGGGCAGGCAACACCTGAAAAGGTCTATGAATATTTTTCGAGGGTATTAGATGAAATACCTGATCCTACAAAACATATAGCCCATTTTCATGTAACTCGAGGATGGGGTCTGGCAAATATATTTGCTGCACTTCTTGCAGGAATTACTCATTATGAATCAACCTGTGGCGGAACGGGAGGTCAGCCAGCAAACTTTATAGATGGTGTTCCTGTTCCAGGTACCGGTGAATATTATTACAAAGATCCCAATATAAGTGGTCTAGTATGTACTGAAGATATGGTTGTTATGATGGATGAGATGGGCATTGAGACAGGAATTGACGTTGATAGACTGCTTAAAATTGGCAATATGATTGAGAAGATAGTTGGAAGAAGACTTAGATCTGAATGTATTAAAACAGGAAGAATTCCAAAAGGTCCAACTGAGTTTCTTGACGAGAAATTAAAAGAACGGCTTTCGAAATAAGCTGAGAGGGGGATACCCCCTCTTACATTTCCAATAATAAGCATAACTGCTAAAAAAATAATCAAAATCAAAAAAATTATATCAATTTTGCCTATTTTATAAGCTAAGTGCATTTTTTTTAATCGTAGATCTATGGCATTTTTTTTGTTAATTAGACATTATGTTGTATGTAATTAAACATGTACCAGAAGAAGGTGCTGGTATTTTTGAGTGCTTTTTTACTGAAAAACCTATAACCATAATGGCTTCCTCCTTAGATTTTCCTGAACCCAAGAAAGATGATATGTTCATCATTATGGGGGGACCGATGGGTGTTTACGAGAAAAATGAATACCCTTTTATAAAAAAGGAGTTAGATTTTATAAAAAAGTGTGCTGATAAAAATAGCAAGATTTTAGGTATCTGCTTGGGGGCTCAGATGATTGCAGAAAGCTTAGGAGGTAAGGTCTATAAAGGACATACCAAAGAGGTTGGTTGGTACAATATAGAACATACTGAATATGCTAAAAATGATGAGATTTTTAACCTTTTTCCACAGTCAATGTATGTATTTCAATGGCACCAAGATACCTTTGATTTGCCAAAAGAAGCAATAAGACTTGCAAAAAACCATAATTATGAAAATCAGGCTTTCAAAATTGGTAGAAATATATATGGTCTTCAATATCACATTGAAGTTACAGATGAAATTTTAAAAGACTGGTTTCCAGAAGAAAAAACAAATAACCATTACATTGACAAAGATAAAATGATAGAGGCACAAAAATTTGCAGAAGAATTTTTTAGAAAATTTATTTCCCTATAACTTAATAAATCTCTTCAAGTATACTATCTACTTCAATGTTTTCAATATCCTGCTCTGTTAAAGGTTTCTCCGAAAGCTCAAGGCTTGCTTGCTCATAGGTCTCTCTTTGGGTTTTATAAAAAACACCTATAGGTATTTTATCATCAAACTCAAGAGCCTTCTTAATTGCATCTTCATAAGAATAAAAATTATGACCTGATTCTTCTAATTTGTATACTCGTGGGTTATAAAAATTATAAGAAAAAGATGGATTGAAAGTTACACAGGGCTGCAGCACATCTATTACTGCAAAGCCTTTGTGATTTATCGCCTCAACTATAAGTGATGAAAGGTGCTCAAACTCACCGGAGTAACCTCTTGCTACAAAAGTTGCACCAGATATTATGGCAAGCGCTAAAGGGTTTACCGGAAGCTCTATGACTCCAAAGGGAGTTGATTTAGAAGAAAAGCCTTTTGGACTTGTTGGAGAGGTCTGACCTGTAGTAAGTCCATACACCTTATTATCGTGTATTAGATAGGTTATATTTATATTCCTTCTACAGGTATGAATAAAATGTCCCAAGCCAATCCCTAAACCATCACCATCTCCTGAAGTAGCAATAACATTGAGCTGGTGGTTGGCAAGCTTTATACCCGAGGCTACAGGCAAAGTTCTGCCATGAATACCATGAAAACCATAAACATTTAGAAAATTGGAAAGATTACCTGAGCAGCCTATCCCAAAGACCATACATACATCGTTAGGTTCAAAATTAAGTTTAGTAAAAGCTTCTTTTAAGGCATACCATATACCAAAGTTGCCACAACCTGGACACCAGGAAGGTTTTTGATAGGTATTAAAGCTTACGTTATCTTTCATAATAACTCCTTATGAGAGTAATATTTTTTCTATCTTCTCTGCCAACTCGCCAGGGAAAAATGGCCTACCATCGTCCTTAAGTACCTTGTTTTTAATCTTTATGGCAAGATGCTCTTGGATTATCCCGGCAAACTGACCGACATAATTGTTCTCTACTACAACAAGTTTTTTAGCCCTATCAACAAAATCCTTGTAGTGTTTCGCTACAAAAGGATGGGGACATAGACAGTGCATAAAATTAACAGAGATGTTTTTCTCTTGCAATAACTGCATCGCTACTAATACTGGTAATTTTACAGAACCAAAACCCATTATAGATACATCAGCTTCCTGAGGACCATAATTTACAGGCTTGGGTATTTCTTCAATTATAAGCTTTTCCCTCTTAAATCTCTTCTCTAACATCAAAACTCTCATATCAGCCTCTTCAGAGACAAGACCCTTTTCGTCATGTTCATCGCTGTTTGCTAAATGCATCCCATTCTTAGCAGGTGGAAATACCCTATAAGATATGCCATCTTCAATAGATAAGTCATATCTTTTATAGGTAGGTTCAGCCTCTTTTAAGATCTTACCTCTTTCTATCTTGATATTTAAATGTGAAAGGTCTTCTATACTCTCAGAACTTTCAGACAATAATTTATCACTCACAAGAAAGACTGGTATCTGGTATTTTTCAGCAAGATTAAAGGCCTGTTGAATTAAGTGATAGGCCTCATAGACATCACCAGGAGTTAGCACAACCCTTAAGAAATCTCCTTGAGATGCATGAATTACGAATCTTAGGTCTGCCTGAGAAGTCCAGGTAGGCAAACCTGTGCTTGGCCCAGGTCTCATAGATTCTACAACAACAAGTGGTGTCTCTGTAATAGATGCCATACCAACAGATTCTGACATCAAACTAAACCCACCTCCAGATGTGGCAACCATTGCCCTTGCACCTGCATAGCTCGCACCAATAGCCATAAGTATGGCTGCGATCTCGTCTTCTGAGTGCTTAACCAGCACCTTATACCTACGAGAAAGAGGAGCTAAAAAATGAAGAATTGAAGAAGCAGGTGTCATGGGGTATGCTGCATAAAACTTAAGACCTGCCTTTAGAGAGCCCATTGATATAGCTTCATTTCCAGTAATTACATAGTTTCCTTTTTCTGAACATTTTTTTAGCTCACAGGAGAATTTTTCCTTATAGTTGTCCTTAACAAACTCATAACCAAGGGAAACTGCCTTTTCATTCATTGAAATTATCTTATCGCCTTTGTCTTTAAAGGCTTTTCTTACTATCTCAAAGACATTTTCAATATCTACATTTAGAAAAGCAAAGGATGCCCCTAAAGAGACATTATTCTTTGTTATTTTACCTCCTGCTTTATCTGCTAACTCATCCAATGGAAGATAAAAAATATTCTTAGGTCCATCTTCTTTTTTTAGTTTTATATCTGCTATGATTATCCCCTTCTCGCTCAAATATTTACTATGAAGATCGATAGTTTCTTGATTTAAGGCTACTAAAATGTCAATGCTGTTTTCTACAAAGACTGGCTTTTTATCTCTTACGTTTACTTGATAGCAGTTGTGTCCTCCTCTTATCCTTGAGGGATACTCTGCATAGTTATAGACATGAAGCCCCATTCTGGCACAGATTTTAGAAAACATTAAACCAGTAACCATAATACCCTCACCGGCTTCCCCACCTATTTTCCAACTTAAATCATTAACCCTCATAAATCCCCCTTAAAAATTGCCAATATTGAATGGTTTTAAGTCCCTATTCAATATTATAATGTTTTAAGTCCCTATTCAATATTATAATCTTTTATCTTGTAATGCAGAGACCTCGGACTAATTTCCAGTAATTTCGCTGCCTTTAATCTATTTCCCTTTGTTACTTGCAAGGCCCTTTTAATAAAACTTTTTTCCAAATCTTCTATGGCTTTTTTCAAAGACATAATATTTAGGTCATCAGCTCCCTCAATCTTCTCATCAGGTATTTTTTCAAACATATATTCTGGCAGATCTTCAATATCGATTTTATTAGAGCTTGCAAAAATAATAGTCTTTTCCAGAAAATTTTTCATCTCTCTGAAGTTTCCAGGCCATCTATACGCAAGAAGTATTCCCATTGCATCATCGGTTATATATTTGCCATTTTTTTCAAGTTCCCTTTTTATAAAGACTTCTATATCTTCCTTTCTCTCTCTCAAGGGTGGCACTTGTATAGGTATTACATTTAATCTGTAATATAAGTCCTGCCTAAACTTACCTGATTCAATCATATTTTTTAAATCCCTGTTAGTTGCTGAGATTATTCTAACATCAACTTTAATAGTCTTTAAATCCCCAACTCTTCTAATCTCACCATCTTCTAAGAATCTAAGCAGTTTGCTCTGAAGATTTTCTTTCATCTCCGATATCTCATCAAGAAAACATACCCCCTCGTGGGCATATTCAAGAAGTCCTCTTTTAGGCTGGGAAGCATCAGTAAAGGCACCCTTAGCATAACCAAAAAGTTCGCTCTCTAACAAATTTTCAGGTATAGCTGCACAGTTAATGGCAACAAAGGGGTTATTTGCTCTATTACTCTTTTGGTGTATGAGTCTTGCTACTATCTCTTTTCCAACTCCACTTTCACCTGTTATAAGTACAGGCTGTCTAAAGGGGGCAATCTTTTCAATAGAAGCCATTATCTCTTTCATAGCCTGGCTTTCAACTATAACTTCTTTGAGAATACCATCCTTAGCCTCTCTTTTTAGCAACTCGTTCTCTTTAATTAATTTTTGTCTTTCTTCTGCCTTTTTTATAGCAATTATCACCTCATCGGAGTTGAAAGGTTTTGATATATAATCATGGGCTCCCTTTCTTATAGCCTGAACTGCAGTGTCTATAGAGCCGTAAGAGGTCATCATAATAATAGTTGAACTTATTTTTTCTTTCTGAACCTGCTCAAGAAAAGAAAAGCCATCTACCTGAGGCATCTTGATGTCACACAAAACAATGTCGTAGATATCATTCCTTACTTTCTGAAGGGCTATATCACCATCTTCGGCCATCTCAACCTCGTATCCTGCCTTTGTTAAAACTGTTTTAAGCATGTGTCTTATGCTAAACTCATCATCAACTACAAGGACTCTTAACACAAATCTCCCCCAAAAGTCTTCATTTTGACAAAGAATATACAACCTTTCTCATAATTCTTAAAATAAATCTTACCGCCATATTTATTAACAAGGCTGTGTGCCACAGAAAGACCCAAACCTGTTCCTTTTCCTGTTGGCTTTGTTGTAAAAAAGGGTTCAAATATTTTATCACCTATCTCTTCTGGTACTCCACCTCCCTCATCTTTTATGGTGACAACAAAATATTCTTCTTCTGTATATGAATCTATCTCAATTACTCCTCCGTCACTACTTACATCTACCGCATTAATGATAATATTTAGAAGAACCTGCTTTAACTCTTCAACAGAAAATATTACTGCCTTGCTCTCGGATATATTATTTATAATTTTAATTTTTTTTAAATCTTTCTGTGGTAAAAGTAGTTTTATAACATCGTTAACTACATCTTTAATATTACAAACTGATACCCCACCCTCGTCTTTTGACCTGGCAAAATTTAAAAGGTCTCTTATTATATTGTTAATTCTTTCTGTCTCCCTATAAATAAGGCTAAGAATCTCACTTTCTTCACCATTTTTAGCGTTCTCTTTTAGGAATGAGATATAGCCCATAATACTCGTAAGGGGATTACCTACCTCATGGGCTAGTCCAGCTGACAATCTCCCTACAGTAGCCATTTTTTCAGAAAAAATTATCTCTTCCTGAGCAGATTGAAGGGCTATATTGGCTTTTTGAAGCTCCTCTATCTTTTGTTCAAGACGCCCCCTATAGTTTTTTACTCTTTCCATCATCTCATTAAAATGTTCATACACTAAGTCCCATTCCTTAACATTTGATTTTTCAATCTTAACATCTATATTACTCTCATTCACCATAGCATAAGCATTTTTTAGGTTTTCAAAGGGGATAAGAAACCTCTTTCTATAATAGGCAAAAGTAAACATAGTTAATGTCACTAGTGAAATAAAACCGAAAGGTATAAAAAGTATAATAATATCTTTAAATGCTTTAAGTTCAGCATCAAAATCTTTTCTCAAAACAATTAAGTAAGGACGACCTGAAAGATAGCTAACCTTTTTTACAGTGATGGTTGGGTAAAAAAAGCTTTTTTCTAACTCTATCTCGATATTATCTTTAATATCTTGACCTTGGTTTACAACATTAAACCCTGCTACCGTTGTCTTTTGTTGTAGATCATAGATTCCATAGGTTATACCTGAAGGCAGGTATAGCTTCAAGTTTAAAACATCAAAGGGTTCTTTTTCTAAGTCATAAAAAATTTTTTGGAGATTAAAGGATTCTATATCGACCCTTTGTTTTTCCACAATCTTTAAAGTTGCTAAAAAGGTGATAATAATAGAGAAAAGAGTTAGTAAAAAAATACTATAAATTAGCTCAGTGCTTATCTTACCTTCTTTATTTATCATAGTAACCTATTAAGATACCAACTAATTATCTGCTCTCCCCAAAATATATAAATTATTGCACCTAAACACAAAAAAGGACCAAAAGGTATAGCAAACTTGGTATCCTTTTTCTTAAACAAAATTAAATATAGCCCCAACAAAGTCCCAGTTAAAGATGATACCAAGATAATAAAAGGTATTGATTTTACCCCTAAAAAAGCACCAAACATAGCCATAAGCTTTACATCTCCGCCACCTAACCCTTCTCTTTTTGTAATTAATTCATAAGATTTTCCTATTAGATAAAAGATTCCCCCTCCCAAAATTATACCGAGAAGGGGACTTAGGAATCCTCTTTTAAAAATTAAAAGAGATACAATATATCCTACGAAAATCCCTGTAAGGCTAATTCTATCAGGAATAATCTGAAAGTCTATGTCAATAAATGTAACAACAATCAAAGAACATATAAAAACAAAGTAGATAATATTTTCTGGGAAGCCCCAATTAATAAAAGATATAAGAAAGAAAAAACCCGTTAACGTCTCAACAAAGGGATATCTGATAGAAATCTTATCATCACAATAGGCACATCTTCCCTTAAGAATTAAATAACCGATAATAGGGACATTATAGTAGGGTGGAATCTTTTTCTCGCAGCGAGGACAAAAGGAAGACGGAAATACTATTGATATATTTCTCGGAATTCTGTAAATACAGACATTTAAAAAACTACCAACCACAGAACCAAAAAAAAACAAAAATGCATATATCAGGTAAATCATATATTTATCTTAAAAGTTTATCAAAAAATATAGATAATTGCTATTATTCTAAAAATCCTCAAACTGATTTTGATTAGCAGGTTACTTAAGATTTGTTAAATTTTAATGTTTAAATTAATAAAAAACTGTATAATTATTATAGACTTCAAAAAGGAGATAGTTGATGAAAAGATTTATAATGCTCACTTTAATAATATTTGGTTTTTTGCTCTCCTACCAAACTTTAAGAATAATGAGCCAACAAAGGTATATGGCAGATATAAATGTCAATCAGTTTAAGGGTAAAACCATAAAAGTTACTGCTCCTGATATTTTTGCAGAAAAAAATATTATCGATACTTTTTCTGGTAGATACAAAAGTGCAGTTAAGTTTAACCTTTTAAAAAGTGATCAAGACTTTCTTTCTGCTAATTATGAAGATACAGATGTTGTTATATATCCATCTTTTTATTTTGATACCCTTAAAAAAAATAAGATATTAATAAATATTGATACTACAAATGTTCCCAATCTCGACAAGTTAATGGATAATCAAATCAATATTATGAGAGAAAAATATTTTGATAATAACTCCCCCTTAGCTATCCCAATTGCCTATATCCCCTATGCTATATTTTTTGATCCAGAAAAGATTAAATCTTCAACCTCAGCTAAAGATTATTTTACTTCTAATAGAAAAATTGCAATACCTGATAACTATGAGAGCATTATTGCTCTTTCAAAATTTTTATCCATAAACATCAACCCTAACCTAACAAAATCTCTTTTTGAAAAGATTAAAAAAGAAAATTTTATTATCTATAATATTGATGAACTCGATTCTGCTCTTAAGTTATTTCAAGAAAGAAGGCCTGACATAATAGTGGCACCTGTTTATCTAAAAGGTTTCTTTGAGAGAAGGGGGGGAACAATAGAGATGATTATCCCTGACGAAGGAACTTTTGCAAGCTTATATCTTATTTCATTAGTTAAAGAGCGAGAAAAGACATTGTCTTTAGTATTCTTTAATCATCTCTTAGACCCATTAATACACAAAAACTACACCACCTCTTTCTCAATTCCTATTACTAACAAGGTATCTTTAAGCAGCATACCAGCAGTTCTTTACAATAATCTTAAGATGAATGATTTTGATTTTTTTAAAAAATTACATCTAATTAACAATGAAGATGAATTAAAGAAGGTTCAGAAGATCTTTAACGAGTTTAAATCTGCTCTATAGATTTAAGAAATTTGATCTAAATTATATCTTTCTTTGAGAACGCTTTGAAGCATCTTTACGGCAGAGAAACCAATTTTTAGCCTCTCTTTCTCAATATGGTTTAAATCTGAGAGATATACATAATTTGAAGAAACCTTACCCCTTTCCAAGGCCAATAGTTGAGACTTTAATCTCATACTTACCAAAAAATTAAAGCTCGTCTCAATCTCCAGTAAATCTTCATCGGGAAGAACATTTCTTTCTATTAGCTTATTAATCTTTGCCTTTGTCCCACCTTCTATTATCCCTGCATCGAGAGCCAGCACCTTAATGCCCTCTGTTATAGGAAATATACCTCCTTTTTTAATATCAAAGGCACCTTTATAACTTCCATCTTTTTCTACTTTAATATTACCGAAAAAAGAGATAGGTGGCGGAAATCTTAGAACATTTTTAGCTAAATGGGCAAGAAAGAGCCTATTTTCTTTTACAAGTGTAAGTATTAACTCCTTTAAATTCTTTTCCAGTTGAATATTTCCATAGACCGTCCTTAAATCAGAAAACATACTATAGTTAAGGGTATTCTCTGGCTGAGGTACCGATATCCACTTGCTCAATGTTTTTTTCCAGTCTGAAAAACTCTTTCTCCAAGCAGGATTTTTAGCCATTATACCACCTGGACACTCAGGAATACCAATACTTATAAGTGTTGATATAAGCTTTTCTGAGAAAAACTCGATTAATTTAAGGTCATTCTCATTTATATTATCGTCATAAACTATTGCGTTATCTTGATCAGTTTTTAAAGTCTGTTCCATTCTTCCTTCGCTACCAAGAACTAAAAAGGCAAAGTTGTTGGGCAGTGCAATATAGCTATCTTTAATAATTAACTCTATTGTTTTCAAAATAATTGAATCATTTAGATAAGATATAAATCTAATGAGGTCTGAAGTCCTTATACCAGATTTAAGCATGTATCTTATTAGATTTGCTGATTTCTCTTCTATATTTTTTAAATCATCAATAGAACTTACATACTCAAGCTCCCTTATAAAATATAAAGGTGTATTGGTCTGGTTTTTTATTATATCTGTATCGGTAATAACACCCTTTAACATCCCCATCTCATCAACCACTACAAGTCTATGAATATTTTCTTTTGTCATCTTGTATATGGCTTCAAAAATATAGTCCTCTTCCTTGACAGAGATTACCGGAGAAGACATGATTTCAGAAATTTTATAATTTTTAGGTGATAGCCCCTTTGCTATTACCTTATTTCTAAAATCTCTGTCAGTAACTATACCAATAGGGATATCATTTTCAGCGATGATAATGCCTGAGATATTTCTTTCTTTCATTATAACTGCTGCTTCAGAAAGGCTTATTTTAGATGAGCATGTATATACGTTTTTTTTACAAATATCCCTTACCTTAAGAAAAAAGAAAGAGGTTTCATTCATAGATATTAGAAATCAAAAAGGGTGTGCCGAAGCACACCCTCTGATAATTCTAATGGAAAGAATCAAACTCATCCGTAAGCTTAACAGGATATCTGCAATGGTCAACAAGATCCATTGTCTTCTGTGATGGAGGTGGAGTAAATTGAGAGATTATTAAACAACTTAGGAAATTAAAGGTCATACCAAAGAGGCCAGCACCCTGGTCTTTGATACCAAATATTGGGGTTATCTTTGTTGGCCAGCCAAACTTAACTCCTCCAATGTAGAATATTGTTATAAGTAGTCCTCCAATCATACCAACTATTGCACCATATTTATTTGTTCTTTTATAGAAGACACCCATAACTATTACAGGGAAGAAAGATGCTGCTGCTAAAGAGAAGGCCCAAGCAACTATCTGAACTATAAAACCTATTTGTTGTGCAGCTATAACTCCACAAATAATAGCAAAAACACCTATAAGAGATTTACCTAAGAAAACGCGCTGTTTTTCTGTTGCGTTTGGATTAAAAATACGGAAGTATAGGTCGTGGGAGATAGCAGAAGCTATAACCATAAGAAGTCCATCAGCTGTTGATATAGCAGCTGATAAACCACCTGCTGCAACTAATGCTGAGACAATATAAGGCAACTGGGCTATCTCAGGCATAGAGAGAACTACTATATCTCTATGTAGGGTAAGTTCTGCATATTGGAGAATACCATCTCCGTTTGCATCTTTGATTGTAAGCAGACCTGTCTTACTCCAGGCAACAACCCATTCTGGTAATGAAGCTATCTGTTGTCCAACGACATTGTAAAGCACCTGATACTTCTGGAAGGCAGCATAGGCAGGAGCGGTAACATAAAGGGCACCTATACATATAAGGGCATAGCCTGATGAGTATCTTGCATCTCTAACTGTTGGAGTTGTAAAATATCTCATCATAACGTGTGGTAGCCCTGCTGTACCTACCATAAGTACTAA
>FMSI01042648.1_pt1 | contig 30845 bp, 23 predicted proteins | sample 1504471 | NCBI WGS metagenome assembly FMSI01 (sample SAMEA4475357, study PRJEB15587) | soil metagenome | biome: Soil; feature: Field | place: India | collected 2015-03-11 | depth 0 m
CGCAGGTCGCCACTTTTAAGGTCGTCGCTTTCGCTTGAGATGGATTTTAACCGATAGCTTCTCTTCCTCGTTCGCCAGTTCTAATTCTAATACACTCCATCAAATCGAGGACAAATATTTTTCCGTCACCAATATTTCCAGTTCGAGCTCCCTTAATAATAGCTTTAATAGTGGGTTCAACAAAGTCTTCATTGACTGCAATTTCCAGCCTTATCTTTTTAAGTAAGTTTACTTCTTCTTTAACGCCCCGATAAACTTCTGTGTATCCTCCTTGCTGGCCGCAACCCAGTGCGTTGGTTACGGTCATTTTGTAAACTTTGGCTTCGTGCAAGGCTTTCTTAACATCAGGAAGCTTATGAGGTTGAATCATAGCTATTACCAACTTCATCTTCTTCACCTCCTATTCAGTCATAAATATCTGGAAGCCACCATAGGACTCAATGCTGTGTTCGCCGATGTCAAGACCCTTAAGCTCTTCTTCTCTGGTTACTCTCAGTCCTATGACGAGGTCAATTATTTTGAAAACTATTGTCATTGCTATCAGAATAAAAAGAGCTACAGAGAAAACACCAAGAGCTTGAACGCCTAACTGTGTTAATCCTCCTCCAAGAAATAGCCCATTACCAGTGGCTCCTAAAGCCTTCTCTCCAAACAGACCAACAGCCAAAGTTCCCCAGATTCCGTTTATTCCATGAACAGGAAATGCTCCCACTGGGTCATCGATTTGAAGTTTATCTAATAGGTAAACTCCGCCAACCACAAGGAATCCGCCGACGGCACCAATAATGATTGCCGCATATGGCGAAACAAAGGCACAAGGTGCGGTAATGGCAACCAGACCAGCTAAGGCGCCGTTCATAGTCATTGTAAGGTCAGGAGTGCCAAACCATAGCCAAGCGGTTAATAAAGCTACTAAGGCACCAGTGGCAGCTGCTAAATTAGTGTTGATTGCTATTTGAGCGATTAAATCACCATTGCCAACACTTAGGGTTGAACCAGGATTAAACCCAAACCAGCCAAACCAGAGAATTAAAACGCCAAGGGAAGCCAGGGGAATTGAATGGCCAGCTATGATATTTGCCGAACCGTCTTTGTTAAACTTTCCTATTCTTGGCCCAAGGAGTATAGTTCCAATTAAAGCAGCTACACCTCCAGTAGCGTGCACAACAGTGGAACCAGCGAAATCAAGGAAGCCAAGCTTGCTAAGCCAACCGCCGCCCCAGATCCAGTGGCCAACAACTGGATAGATGAAAGCAGAAATTAGAAAGGAATAAGTCAAGTAAGCAGGAAATCTCATTCGTTCAGCCATTCCACCGGCTACGATTGTAGCGGCTGCTCCACAAAAAACCGCTTGAAAAAGCCAGAAGGCAAACAACGGTAGGTCAACGCTGGATTTTGCTCCAATTAATGCCCAACCTTTAGTTCCGAAAAAGTCATTTCCGGGGCCAAACATAATGGCGTAGCCAAACAGGAAAAAACCCAAGGAAGCCATGCAGAAATCAAGGAAGTTTTTCATCAGGATGTTGGCAGTGTTTTTAGCCCTTATAAGGCCCGCTTCCAGCATTCCGAAACCAGCTTGCATAAAGAAGACTAGAAAAGAAGCGATCAAAACCCAAACGGTATCCAGACCGCGAGCGATTTCAGCTGTTTTATCTGCTGTAGCTTGGCTTGCAAATGCTGTTCCGGTGCTTATTAGAAGCAATGTTAAGAAAGTAATAGCAAGAAACTTATTGTTTTGTCTCATTAAACTCATCCTCCTTTAAAGTTTTTATTCCTTAACTTAAAGACACCTTTGTCGTGTGCTCAGCCACTGATAAGGAAATTAAATTTTGTTAGGCTGAACTAATCGGAGGACGCCCTTGTCTAATTTGCTGTCTTCTTTGACAGCTAACTCACCTAATTTGCTGGTTAGCTATGAATTGAAGTTTTGTAATTTCTATTTTTTTGAATGTTAAAAATAACCATCTCAGTCGTCTTCCAATTCCTTAAAGGATGGAGAAGTACTTTTTGATTTCCCAAGGAGTTACCTGCAAGCGGTACTCGTCCCATTCTTTCCTTTTCAGCTCGATGTATCGCGTGAAGATATGTTCTCCAAGTGTTTTTTTCATCAGTTCAGAGCTTTCAAGGTGGTCAATTGCTTCTGAGAGATTGTTGGGTAGCGATTCTACCCCCATTTCTCGTCTTTCTTTTTCTGAGAGTTCATAAAGGTTTTTATCGATGGGTTCTGGCATTTCATAACCTTTTTCAATTCCTTCTAATCCAGCAGCTAACATAGCAGCAAAAGTGAGATAAGGGTTACAAGCCGGGTCAGCAGCTCTAAACTCGGCTCGAGTTGCCTGTTCCTTTCCTGGATGGTAAAAAGGAACTCTAATCAAAGCAGAACGGTTACGCTGACTCCAGGCAATGTAAACTGGTGCTTCATAACCTGGCACTAACCTTTTGTAAGAGTTTACCCATTGGGCAAATATTGGGCAGATTTCTTTGGCATGCTTTAAAAGTCCGGCAATAAATCCTTTGGCAGTTTTTGAAAGATGGTATTTGTCATCTGGGTCAAAGAAAGCATTAGTATTGTTTTTAAACAGGGACTGGTGAGTGTGCATTCCAGAACCATTCTCACCAAAGAGTGGTTTGGGCATAAAGGTTGCATAAAACCCATACTTATTAGCTATTTCTTTCACCACTATGCGGTAGGTTACAGCATTGTCAGCCATCTTAAGAGCGTCAGCGAAACGCATATCAATTTCGTGCTGGCTGGGAGCTACTTCATGGTGGCTATATTCAACTCTTATACCCATCTCTTCTAAGGTTAGTATTGTGTCTCGCCTCAAATCGGAAGCGGCGTCGAGAGTGGTAAGGTCAAAGTAACCGCCTTCGTCTATTATTTCCGGAGAATTGTTGCTTTTGAAATAGAAATATTCAAGCTCCGGACCCACATAATAATTATCAAATCCCATATCCTTCATTCTTTCCAGAGTTCGCCGAAGAACATATCGAGGGTCTCCTTCATAAGGTTCGCCACCTGGCTGCAAGATATCGCAGAACATCCTGGCGACAGCGTTTTCTTTTGGTCTCCAGGGTAGGATAGCAAAGGTTTCCGGATCGGGCATAGCAATCATATCTGATTCTTCAATTGACTGATAACCGGTGATTGAAGAGCCATCAAATCCCATCCCATTTTCCAGTGCTCCTTCAAGTTCTTTATCAGTGATGGCAAAGCTTTTGAGCTGACCGAAAATGTCAACAAACCAAAGCCTGATAAACTTAACTTTTTCCTCCTTCACTTTGCTTAAAACTTCTTCCTTGAGTTTCGTTTTCTCAGTCATTTTTTACCTCCTAAAAAATTTTTTATGCTCTCCGGGCTATCTTACAAATAAAAAAAGCGCCCGGATACGGACGCCTTTGTCCTAATTAAGCACTTCTTTGTGCTTCTTTAAATGCATTATAAACTGAGGCTTGAAATTTGTCAAGTATTTTGTTATAAATTTATTGTTTTTTGAGTTAAAAATACGGCAATCTATTGCCGAAAGTTAGCTAAAAGGAGACAAATGGAGAAAAATAAAAGAAAAACTTCCAGAGAAAGAGAACTCGAAATCCTTAAACTCATAAGTTCGGCGGTCAATTCTTCGCTGGAAATTAAGGAAGTTTTAAAAAAAATAGTTGAAGTTACGGTTCTGGCAACACAATGCGATTCTTGCCTGATATATCTTTTTAATTCAGAAGAAAATTGCTTAGTCCTTAGTGCTTCAAAAAATCCACATCCGGATATGATTGGCTCAGTCAGTTTAAAAATGGGCGAAGGAATTACCGGTTGGGTAGCTGCTAACCGAAAATCAGTGGTTATTGAAAAAGAAGCTGGTAAAGACCCGAGGTTTAAATTTGTTCCTGGTTTGCCAGAGGACGAATATCAAGCCTTTCTTTCCTATCCCATAATTTTCAAAGATGAGTTGGTTGGGGTAATGAATGTGCAATACAAAAAAGCAAAAAAACATCAGCCAACTATTTTGTCTTTATTGGAAACTATCTCAAATCAAGTAGGTGGAGCTATTGTTAATGCACGGCTTTTTCAAGAGGTAAAAGAAAAGGCAGAAACAATCGAGGCTTTCAGAGATTTAAGTCAGACTGTTGTTAGCAAGCAGTATCTTGACGAAATACTTTCTTTGATTGTGGTAATGGCTGCTCGCTTGGTTAAGGCAGAAGTTTGTTCAATTTTACTTCTTGACGAAAAAGGGGAAAAACTTGTGTTGAAAGCGACACAGTCAGCCAGCCCGGCTTATCGCTTAAAACCGCCAGTTAAGGTTGAGGGTAGCGTTTCGGGTAAAGCAATTAAAACAGGCAAACCGATTGTGGTAAAAGATTTATTAAAAAACAAAGATTTTTCCTTTCCTGAACTGGCAAAAAAGGAAAATCTTAAATCTATGCTTTCAGTTCCTATGATTTATCAGGGTAAGGCAATTGGCACAGTTAATGTCTACACCAGCAAATCAACAACTTTTAACAAAGAAAAAATAAACATTGTTCAGGCAGTCGCTAACCAAGCAGCAATTGCTCTTGAAAAAACCCGGCTTTTAGAAGAAGCTACAAAAGCGCAAGAAGCTCTGGAAACACGCAAGGCCTTAGATAAAGCTAAAGCCTTTTTGATGAAAAACTTAGGCTTGGCAGAAGAAGAAGCTCACAAAATGATTTATAAAAAGAGCATGGATTTGCGCAAACCATTAAAAGAAGTGGCTGAAACAATCGCTTTAGTTCTTCCGGAAATTCTAAAAAGCCAAAAAAACCATTCTAAGATTTAGTTGAATTTCATTCGAGCAGAACTTTAACCAATTCTAAATTCTAAATATTCGACTTAAGAAGGGATAGGCAAGGCTAAGAGCCTTTTCTGGACAAAGTTCGTGGCAACAGTAGCAACGTATGCACTTTTGATAGTCAAAGACAGGCTGGTTGTTTTCCATTTTAATAGCTTCAGCCGGGCAGTTCTTTTTGCAGGTCAGACAAGCTGTGCAGCGTTCGGGATAGCCAAGAATTGGTTTAGCGGTGGTTCGGTTTCTAAGAAAATGTCTTAAGATTGGTGGAATACTGTCAAAAAGGTCTTTTTGAGGTAGTTTAAAATTGGTTGCTTTAATTTCTTCCACATTTTCACCTATCAATTCGATTTCTTCCAGTGATTTCCAGAGCCCTAATTCTTTGGCTACGGCATTGGTATAGACTTCTTCAGGTTCAAAACCAATTATTTTTGAAGCAATAACATCGAGGGCAACTGAGTCAGGGCTGGCTAAAAGGAGATTCAGAGGGTATGGCTCTCCGGCTGATGGTCCTTCTCCTTCCATGGCAATAATTCCATCCATAATGCTTAAGCGGGGTTTAACTTTTAAAAGAATTTCAACCAGTAGCTCAGCGAAGTCTTCTCTTTCGGCTACTCTTAAATGATATTCGGCTTTTTTGATTCCCGGGATGCAACCAAATAGTACTTTGACAGCCCCGGTAAACTTCATAAAGCCGTGAGTTTTAAGCTTGGGAAGGGAAATAACCCCATCGGCTTCCAAAATTTTCTTACCGATTTCCAGATAAGGATAGCGAGGATTAGTAATCTCTGTTACTTCCACTTTTTCTACTTCTTGGTCAAGGAGAGCAAAATCAACATTTTCACTTTCACAGACTTTTTCGATGCCAGTTGTTTTAAGGATTTTACCAATTCTTTTTTGGTTATCCCGGCCGCCCGGTGAGTCGGCAATAATTGGCTTACCTCCCATTTTTTTAACTTTTCTAACTACAGCCTTAATTAGTTCGGGGTGGGTGGTGACGGCTCTTTCTGGTGGATAGGGACCAAGAAGGTTTATTTTTAAGAGAATAGTCTCGCCTGGTTTGATAAAGGCTTTCTTTTTTTCCAGCGGCGAAAGGAGAACATCAAGAGCTTGTCTCAGTGCTTCTGGTTGGTAGCTTGAGCATTTTTTTAGGGTGACTATTTTCTCTTTTTTATACACAAAGTAAATTAAATCAAAAACAAAATGCTGATGAAACAAAAAACTTAAAGGGGATTTCTCTCGTTTGAAAAAATTAAAAGATTTTGGTGAGAAAAAAAGCTTACAATTAGCTAAATTATCTTTCTTTATTTACAAACTTTAATATTTGTCTTACCTGCTATGTGCTAATGTTAGGTCGAAAGAATTAAGCAGTGGCAAACTCAGCAAAATTAAACTTTTGATTTTTTGGTTAGTTATTTGTAATTCCTATTTAATAAGCATAAAGGCGACCATAGGGTCTAAGAGAAACTGGAATAAGTTTTAGAAAGTTATTTTTCAAAATTTTAGCGGGTTCGAAGCCAAAATGAAAACAAAATTCATTGACTATTTTTTCTAGCTCTTTCCAGTCACTTTCAGAAAGTTTAACAATGCCAACTTCTTTTCCTAACTGATAAGGTTCAACTTTGCCTCTCAGGTAGATAACTCCACCATGCATTCCCGTTCCGATAAAATTAGCCTGGTGTTTTTCGTTCTTTTTTAAAGTAAGGCCAAGTACAACCAATGTTCCTCCGGCCATGTACTCGCCTAAAAAGTCTTGAGTGGTTCCGCCAATAACCAGCAAAGGTTTTTTTTGCTTATACTCTTTCATATGAATAGCTGTTCGATAACCAACATTGTCACGGATAAAAATCTTTCCACCTCGCATGGCGAAACCAGCTATATCTCCAGCGTGACCGTGAACAATTATTTTGCCCTGGTTCATTGTGTTACCGCAGCCATCTTGAGCATTGCCAAAAACTTCTATTACCGGTCCTTCCATGAAACTACCAAGGTCGTTACCTGGAGTTCCGTGGATGGTTATCTTTACTTCTTTTCGCAAGTCAGTTCCCAAATAGCGTTGTCCGCAGACATTTTTTAGAATAATTTCTTTTACCCCTTCGCGAATCAGCCCGCGCAAAACATCATTAAGATTAGCAGTAGAAAGCCCAGCGGCATCTACAACAACCTTTTCTCTAACATTTATTTCTTTTCTCTTCATACGGTGCTTTTTATATCCTTTTATTAATTTAAAGCCCGGCTTGCCGCACACCTAAAACCTCCATTTCTGCTTCGGTCAGTCCAACAGCCCTTAAATGAAGTCTATTACCTCGAAGGGATTCAATGGCATTAATTCCCATACCGCCTAACATCTCTTTGATCTCACGACTCCAGCCGCGAAGCAAGTTGACCAGTCTTCGGGTAGCAATATCCGGGTTTAATCTTTTAGCCAAATACGGATCGGAAGTGGCGATACCCCAGTTGCAAATACCGGTATAGCACTTCTGGCAGACATGGCAACCCATGGCTATCAGAGCAGCTGTTCCAATGTAAACAGCATCAGCACCCAGAGTAATGGCTTTAATTATGTCTCCACTGTTTCGGAAACCGCCAGCTGCAATTAAGGAAACACGGTTGCGAATTCCCTCTTCTCTCAATCGGGTGTCAACAGCAGCAATCGCCATTTCAATTGGAATGCCTACATTGTCGCGAATAATTTTAGGAGCGGCTCCGGTGCCTCCTCTTATTCCGTCTAAGGCTATGATGTCAGCACCAGCTCGGGCTATACCAGAGGCAATAGCAGCTGAGTTATGAACTGCAGCTATCTTAACCGATATTGGTTTGGTGTAGTTGGTTGCTTCTTTTAAAGCGTAAATAAGTTGGGCTAGGTCTTCTATTGAATAGATGTCATGGTGTGGTGCTGGAGAAATAGCATCAGTGCCTTTAGGAATCATTCGGGTACGGGAAACCTCCAAACTCACTTTTTCACCTGGGAGATGCCCACCAATTCCAGGCTTAGCTCCCTGTCCGATCTTTATTTCAATGATTCGGGAGTTATATAAATAATCAGGGTAAACTCCAAAACGGCCAGAGGCAACTTGAACTATAGTGTTATCCTTGTATTGGTAAAGATTTTTGTGAAGCCCTCCTTCTCCAGTGTTCCAAAGGGTTCCCATTTCGGTGGCGGCTTGAGCCAAGGCTTCTTGAGCATTTAAACTGATGGCGCCATAGGACATAGCTGAAAAGATAATGGGAGTTTCAATCGGAACCAATGGGGTTCTTTTTTCTCCCTGCTGCAAGGGCTCTTCCTTTAAGGAGTCAGGTTTAGAACCAAGATAAGTTCGCAGTTCCATTGGTTCTCTTAAGGGATCAATTGAGGGATTAGTTACCTGAGAAGCGTTTAAGACAAGATGATCCCAGTATATTTTGTAAGGTTTGTCATTGCCCATTCCGGTGAGGATAACTCCACCACTTTCTGCTTGTTTCCAGATATCATGGAGAGCTTCCTGGTGCCAGTTAGCATTGGGACGGTATGAAAGTGGATTTTTTACTACATTTAAAGCGCCCGTCGGACAAAACTTCACACATCGACTACAAGCGACACATTTTGAATCATCGCTATGGATTTTATTATCTTCAGCGTCATAAGAGTGAACTTTAAAGCCACACTGGCGAACGCAAACCTCACATTTTATACATTTCTCCTCGTCTCTTAGAACAACAAATTCTGGCGGCAGAAGAGTCTTCATCTTTCACCTCTTATTAAGTGCGACTTTTTCGAGTTTTATTATTTTACTTTTGCTTTTGAGGCGGCCCACTATTGGCTCACCGCCCTTAGGAATCCAAGCTTTTTCCAGATTGGGTTCGATTAATCTAATGGCTGCTTCTTCTGAAGATAAGTAAAGCATGTCGCCTTTACTAGCAGCAGTGAGAGGTCGGAGTCTTATTCTATCAGTCAAGCCTATCATTTCTCCATTGTGGGCAATGATTATTGTAAAAGGGCCGTTCAACAAAAGACTGCTGTAAATCTGACGAAGTTTAATTCTTAATTCCTTTTCTTTGGGCGGCAAATGTTCAATTTCGCTCCAGAGAGGAGCAGCAAAGATATCGGCGACAATTTCAATCGGAAGTTTGTGTTTTCTCATTAAGAGGTCAACAGCGTAGGCAATTACTTCAGTGTCTGTATGCATAGTGCATTGATAGCCGAACATTTCAAGATAGCGGCGGTTAATTCCATAAGAGGAAATTTCCCCGTTGTGAACAACTGTCCAGTCAAGAATAGAGAAGGGATGAGCGCCACCCCACCAACCTTGAGTATTAGTTGGAAAGCGGCCGTGAGCTGTCCAGAGATATCCTTTGTACTCATCTAAACGGAAATAGTGGGAAATATCTTCAGGGTAGCCAACTCCTTTAAAAACTCCCATATTTTTTCCGCTGGAAAAGACAAAAGCACCACCGATTTGGGTGTTGATAAACATTACTTTTTTTACTATATAGTCTTCTTCATCAATTTCTTCTGAGCAAGAATCGGGGGGCTTAACAAAATAACGCCAAACGATAGGCGGGTCTTTAATGTATTTGGTTTTTTTCGTTGGAATTTCCTCTGCGTGAGTAACTTTGAACTTCTGATTAAGAAATGAATCTGTTTCTTCCTTACTTTTTTTAGTTAAAAACATTATATGAAATGCGTAAAGGTTTTGATGTTCAGGATAGATGCCGTAAACAGCAAAGCCTCCTCCCAAGCCATTAGAACGGCATTTCATATTGGCAATGGCATTAGTTATTGGCTGTCCGGAAAAGGTTTTGCCGCTGACGTTCATAATTCCAAAAATGGAGCAGGCAGCAATAACTTTCTCTTCATTGTAAGGGTTGGAGATTTTTTCTAAGTTTTTCATCTAACCTCCTTTGCTGCTAAAAGGCTTTGGCGATACTTTTTAGGGAAGTCAATCAGGGAAAAATTGATGTTTAGAAGGTTTCTTTTTATGCTTTTTATGTTTGTTTGTTTTTTTATCAGGTTAACCAGTAAACCATTAGGACTAACTTTTCCAGCAGTAATAAAACCAAGAAGCTTGTTATCTTTTAGTATCAGGCGGCGATAGATTTTTTCTTTTGGTTTTTTAAAGTATAAAATCTCAAATTCTTTTTCGTTTTCGGGATTAGTCAAGCCAGCGGAAGCGATAGGGTAACCGAAAAAGTTGGTGGAGTTCATTGCCACCCCTCCTTCGTAGCGCTCATTTTTGCCCGCCATATTTAATCCAGCAACTTTTCCTTGAAGAAAAGCATTAGGCCAGATAAGTAGGGGACGATAATTCTTAACTATGATGTCGTAACCTTCAGCAACATCGCCAGCTGCGTAAATATCTTTGGCACTGGTTTCCATTCTCTCGTTCACTAAAATACCTTTATTAGTTTTTATTCCTGCTTTTTCAGCCAACTCTTTACGAGGAGCAACGCCAGTGGCAACAATCACAATTTCAGCTGGTATTTCTTTGCCGTTACTGAGCCTAACCCCTCCCACGCTGGCTTTATTACCGCTTCGGGGTAGAATTTCAGTAACCGAAATTCCTGTTAGAACGGTAGCCCCCTGTTCTTCAAAAACCTCTTTGACCAATTGAGCTCCGTATATGTCTAAAACAGGGGCTAGCAAGCGCTCAAGAAGCTCAACAATCGTAGTTTTTATACCTAAACTTATTAAGGCTTCTGCTCCTTTTAAACCAATCAAGCCGCCACCAATTACTAATGCTTGCTTGGCAAAGCGAAGTCGGGAATTGATTTCATGAGCATCGTTTAAAGTGGTGAAGGTATAAACACCTTTTTTGTCGATTCCTTTGATTGGCGGAATTACAGGTCGGCTACCTGTGGCTAAAAGCAGCTTATGGTAATTAATTTCTTTTCCGTTTTCTAAAAAAGCTTTTTTTGCTTCCGGGTCAATTTTAACTACCTTTTTTCCCGGAAAAGTTTCGATATTGTGACGCCGATAAAACTCTTTTGATTTGTAAGTTATTTTTGTCCAGTCTACTTTACCTGCCAGAGCATAGGTAATTAGAGGACGAGGATAAGGCGCAGGAAAATTTTCTTCAAAAACCATAGCCAAACTTCCTTTAGGGTCAATTTTTCTTATGTTTTCAGCTGCTGAAATAGCAGCAACTGAGTTACCAACGATCAAATACTTATACACTTTCCTCAACCTCAACTATTTTTAAAGCTTCATTTGGGCAATTCTCCACGCAGGCAGGAGAACTATTTTCTAAACAAAAGTCACACTTGGAAGCCATTTTCTTTCCGTTTTCATTTGGTCTTAAAGCCCCAAAGGGGCATACCAAGACACAGCTCCAGCAGCTTACACATTTTTCCGGGTCGTAAAAAGTTAAGCCGTTTTCATTTTGTTGCATAGCACCACTGATGCAAGCTGTGACGCAAGGAGCATCGGGACAGTGACGACATTGGAGAGCAAAAGAAATAATTCCTTTCTCTTGGACTTTAACCCTTGAATCTGCTCGAGGAGTTTCCTTTAAAAAGGCTTTAACAATATCTTTTGATTGGGAATGAGCCACTAAACAATGGACTTCACAAAGCCGGCAGCCCATACATACCTCTTCAATAGGGATAATCTTTTTGTGTTTCATTTTTTACATCTCCTAATCGGCAATTTATTTCCTTACGGCAATCAATAGCCGTATATTACACTTGCCAAAGGAGTTTGTCAAGAGTACAATCTCTAAAGTTTTTAACTTTAATTTGATTTTTTGTTACTTATTGGGAGAAATGAAGCAAAATGGCAAACGATGTTGATTTAAAAAGGAAAATGATGGCTATACTTAAAACTTTAGAAGGCAAGAAGGAGCCAGTTGGGGCTCATATAATAGCTCGCCAACTTAAGAGGCAAGGAATTGAGCTTTCTGAAAGGACTGTTCGTTATCATCTTAAAAACCTCGATGAACAAGGATTTACTCAAGTTGTTGGCAAAGAAGGAAGGTTGATTACCAAAAAGGGCCTTGAAGAACTGGAAAGAGCGTTGGCTTTTGATAAAAAGGGAATGGTAATTGCTAAGATTGAAAACCTTTCTTATTCAAGCACTTTTGATTATAAAAATCTCAAAGGAAAAGTGCCTTTGAACATTTCCCTTCTTCCCCAAGGCTACTTTTTCAAAGCTAAAAGAGTTTTAAACCAGGTTTTCAAAAAGAAGCTAGCTTTGACAGATCGGGTAGCGATATTCAAACCGGGAGAAATTTTTGGTGACTTCGAAATTCCAGAGGGGTATTTTGGCTTAGGAACGGTTTGTTCGGTTGTGATGAACGCGGTTTTAGTTAAAGCAGGGATACCGGTGACTCCTCGCTTTGGTGGACTTCTTGAGTATAACAAAGGGAAGCCCTGGCGTTTTACTGACCTGATAAGTTACGAAGGTTCGACAATGGACCCGCTTGAAGTGTTTATTCGTTCAGGAATGACAGAAGTAAGAAAGTTAGTTAAAACCGGTGAAGGTAGAGTACTGGCGAGTTTTCGCGAATTTCCCTCGGCTGCATTGGATGAAGTAAAAAAAATAGTTGGGGAGCTTAAGGAAGCAGGCTTTTTTGGAATTGTCGAGGTTGGTAAACCAAGTCAACCTCTCTTTGAAGCACCAGTTTTAGCGGATAGGGTAGGCTTAGTGGTGATTGGAGGATTAAATCCACTGGCTGCTCTGGAAGAAGCTGGCATTTCAATTGAGAACCGAGCTATGGGCGGATTGATTGAGTTTGAAAAATTGGTTCCCTGGGAAGAAATATAAGTTTTGGCTATTAAGAATTTAATTTGGTAAGCAGTTTTTAATAGTTGTTAATAGTTGTTGGAGTTGGGCTTAAAAACCGGGGGCATCGACAGTTTGTGTTTTGCTTTAGACATTTTCTCGGTTATTAAATCGATTTTTTCTTGGTTAAAACCTTGAGTATCGCTTTTTTCCAATGCACTAAGGACAGCGTCAAGTTCAGAATAGGCAATACCTAACTCTCCTTCATCAGTTTGTTCTTCCCACAGCCCAGCACTTGGCGGCTTTTTAATTATTTTTTCAGGGATGCCAATATGCTCAGCCAAAGACCGTACTTCAGTTTTGTAAAGATTTCCTAAAGGAAGAAGATCGACACCGCCGTCGCCATATTTAGTGAAGTAACCAACTTGAAGTTCGCTCTTGTTTCCGGTGCCAACTACCAGGTAGTTTAAGTTGTTAGCAAAAAAATAAAGGGTTAACATTCTTAACCTTGGTTTTAAATTAGCGTAAGCAATTTGATTCCCCTCAGGAAGTTGATTTTTTAATGCTTCAAAAACTGGGTTTAAGTTTACTTCCTGTGTTTTTAGGTTTAAAGCTTTTGCTACCAGATAAGCATCGTTGATGTCTTCCTGGCGACTTTCGCAGGGCATAATCAAAGCACAGTGATTTTTCCCCATCGCTTTTTTAATGAGGAAAGAAGTTACAGCTGAGTCTACCCCCCCGCTTAATCCAACCAGCAAACCTTGAGCGTTAGCTTCTTCGGCTTTATTTTTTAACCAGTCAGACGCCTCTTTGATAAACTTTTCCCAATCCATCTTACCTAATATAACATAATAACAGGAAAAATATTTGCAACAAGGTTCAGTTAATAGGATATCAAGATTGCTGAGTCGATTATTAGCTTTTTTCTCTTGTTTGGCAGGGTTAAAATTGGTTTTATGAAAAAACTAATTTTGATTGATGGCAACAGTTTGGTTTATCGGGCCTTTTATGCAATTCCCCTGACTATCGCTCGGGCCGGCGAACCAGTTAATGCAGTTTATGGTTTCACCAGTATGTTGATAAAACTAATAAAAGATGAACAACCAGCGGCTTTAGCTGTAGCTTTTGACCGAAAAGCTCCCACTTTTCGCCATAATCAGTTTGCCGAATACAAAGCTCAGCGGCCTGAGATGCCCGATGAACTTAAGCCTCAGTTTGAGCTGGTTAAAGAAGTGATTGAAGCTTTTGATATTCCTTTTTTTGAGCTTGATGGTTACGAAGCTGACGATGTTATTGCCACTTTAGTAAAAAAACTTGAGTCAACTTACGACGAAATTTTAATAGTCACTGCGGATAGAGATGCTTTGCAACTGGTTACCGATAAAGTGAAGGTTATTTCCACGCGAAAGGGGATAAGCGAGGTAAAAATTTACGACCGACAAAAAGTAATTGAAAGGTTTGGCTTGCCACCTGAGAAAATGCCCGATATGCTTGGTTTAGCCGGTGAGACTTCCGATAACATTCCCGGCGTCCCTGGCATTGGTGAAAAAACTGCTATATCTTTAATTAGGGAGTTTGGGTTTCTGGAACAAGTTCTGGAAAAAGCTGATGAGATAAAAAAGCCAAAACTGAGAGAGTTACTCAAAAACTATGGTGAACAGGCACTCTTAAGTAAGGAGCTCTCAACTCTTCATTCTGAGGTTCCCTTAGAGGTTGAAGAAAAATCCCTTCGGTTTTCTCCGAATTGGCAAAAAGTCCAGAAAACTTTAGCTTATCTGTCTTTCAACAGCCTTCTAAAAAGGCTTGAAGAAGAAAAGAAGATGGATTTGAAGCAATTAAAACTTCCGACTTTTAGGTTGGTTGATCCACTTAACTTAAAAGATGTTTTGTTTGATGCTGATAAATGCGCGATAGCTTTTGAAGTTGAAGGCGATTGGAATAGTGGCTTTTTGAAAAGTGCTTATTTTTTTACTGGTGAAAATGGCTACAAGTTAGATTTTTCCAGTTTAACAAGGATGGGAGCTGTTCAATTACTTAGAGATTATCTGGTTGATGAATCAAAGGTTAAAATTGTTCACGGCCTGAAAGATAAACTTCACTATTTATTTAATGAAGAGATTGAAGAAGTAAAATCAGTTTTTGACCCTCAACTTGCGGTTTACTTGCTTCAGCCCGAACAGGCTAAGCAGTCAATGGTTCAGCTGGCTGAAACATTTTTAAAACTGCACCTGGAAGAAGAGAAAAAAGAAAAAGATGCTGAAGAAGCCTTTTTGAGTTTTCAGCTTTACCCAATCTTAAAAAAGGAAATAAAAGAGAAAAAATTGGACTATCTTTATTATCAGGTTGAGTTGCCATTAGCTAAGGTTTTAATGGAAATGGAAAGAACGGGCGTCTTACTTAACCTTGAAAGGCTTAAAGAATTAAAAAAAGAAATGGAAGTTGTCTTGGAGAGTATGGAAAAAGAAATTTACCAATTGGTTGGTGTTGAGTTTAACATTAACTCTCCTCAGCAAGTAAGCGAGGTTCTTTATAACAAGTTGAACTTAAAGGCAGGAAAAAGGAGACAAAGAGCTTTTGCTACTGACTTTTCTGCTTTGATTAAACTAATTAACGCCCACCCTGTTGTGGAGAAAATTCTCGCTTATCGAGAAGTTTTCAAGTTGAAAACTACCTATGTGGATGTTTTGCCAACCCTGGTGCATCCTAAAACTGGGCGGGTCCACACTCAGTTTAATCAAGTGGGAACAGCGACCGGGCGTCTTTCAAGCAGCAACCCCAACCTTCAAAACATTCCAATTAGGAGCGAGTGGGGGAGGAGAATAAGGGAGGCTTTCATCGCTCCACCAGGGTTCGTTTTGCTATCAGCTGATTATTCTCAAATTGACTTAAGAGTTTTAGCTCACCTCTCAGAGGACAAAAAGCTAGTCGAAGCTTTTAAAAATAAGGAGGATATTCATACCAGAACAGCTTGCGAACTTTTTTCTTTGCCACCAGAAAAAATCGATACTGAGAAAAGGAGAATTGCCAAAGCTGTAAACTTTGGTTTGGTTTATGGGATGAGCGCTCAGGGTCTGGCTGAACAGTTGCTAATTTCTCGGGAAGTGGCTCAAGAATATATTGAACGTTACTTTTCTCGACACCCCGGGGTAAAAAAGTTTATAGATGAAACTATTGCTCAAGCCTATCAAAATGGGTATGTAAAGACTATTTTTGGCCGCCGCCGCTACCTTCCTGAGCTAAAAAGTGATAACATAAGAATTAGAAATTTTGGCGAAAGGTTAGCTGTAAATACTCCCGTTCAGGGCAGTTCAGCTGATATTGTTAAGATTGCGATGGTGAATTTAGCTAAAGAACTAAAAAAATTAAACAGCCAAAACAAAATGATTCTTCAGGTTCACGACGAGCTTCTTTTAGAGGTGCCTGAGGAAGATAAAGAAAGGATTGGCGATTTGGTTAAAAAGGCAATGGAGAACGCTTGTTCGTTAAAGGTTGACCTGCAGGCTGAACTGGCCTGGGGAGAAAACTGGAATGATGCTAAGTAGGAGGTATTATAATGTCCAATTCAACCGATGCGGTAAAGGGAATGTCCGATTTGGATATTCAATTACCCTCTTTAGAAGAGGGGAGTTTGATAAAGGGCAGGGTTATTGAGGTAAAAGAAGGGCAGGTAATAGTTGATTTAAATTATAAAACTGAAGGGATTATTGATTTAAGTGAGTTTACTTCAGAAATATCGGGAGAGAAAGAGGAAGTTAAGCCTGGCGATTTAGTTGAAGCAGTAATTGTTAAAAAAGAAGACGAAGAAGGACGGATAATTCTCTCTAAAAAAAGGGCTGATTTCCGTAAGGCTTGGGAGCAAGTGAGGACTGCTTACCATGAGGGTTCAACTATTGAAGCCCCAGCTGTTCAAGTTGTCAAAGGTGGCCTGGTTCTCGATGGCGGAGTTAGGCTTTTTCTTCCAGCTTCGCAAGTTGATTTAAAAAAACCTGCCGACCTTAACGCCTATCTTGGTAAAAAAATAAAGGTCAAGGTAATTTCGCTGGACGAAAGAAAAAAGACAGCGGTTGTCTCTCGTCGGGCTTTTCTGGAAGAAACCGGTTACTCGCTTAAGAAAGACGTACTTTCGCGTTTAAAAGTTGGTCAGGTTCTTAAAGGAAAAGTTAAAAGTTTAGTCGATTACGGCGCTTTTGTAGAAACCCAGGGGGTGACTGGCCTGGTACATCTTTCAGAAATTGCCTGGCGGAGGGTGACAGATCCTTCTGAGTTTCTGGAAGTTGGGCAGGAAGTTGAGGTAAAAGTTGTTCAAATCGATTTAGAAAAGGAACGACTTTCGCTTTCAATTAAACGGCTGCAGGCTAATCCCTGGAAAGAATTGGCAGCCAAATACCGGTCTGGCCAGAGAGTTAAAGCTAAAATAGTAAGGTTTGCTCCTTTTGGGGTTTTTTTAGAGCTTGGTGGTTTCGAGGGTTTGCTTCACCAAAGTGAGATGAGAGATGATTTAGCTGTTTTTCAGAAGAACTATTCACCAGGAGATGAAATCGAAATTGGCATTCTATCCATAGACACTTTTCATCAGCGAATAAGCTTTACTCAGTTTATTTCGGCAGAAGAACCAGGTAAAGATAAGGAGTTGTCAAAAGTATCCAAGGAAGTTGAGAGATTTGAACAACCCTCCAAGCTGGAGGCTGAAGTTACTGGGGAAAAGGAAGAAGCGAAAATGCTGGAAAAGAAAGAAGAAAAAATAGTTGTTGAGGAAAAGATTGAACTTTCGCAAGAAGGGGAGCAACCTTTTGAAGAAAGCAAGGAAGCTGCTGAGAAAACCAGCATAGAAGCTGAAAAATCTGAGTCAATCTCGACCGATAAGCTAAATATTAAGAAGGAAGTTGAAGATAAGGCTGAAGAAGAAGTTAAAGAAGAAACCAAAGAAAGATTGTCTGAAGAAGCGCCTTCTCCAATAGCTTCGGAGATTCAGGCAGTCGAATCTGAGGAAAAAGAAATGGTTGAACAAACTGATGTCGAAGAAGAAAAGAAAGAAAAAGTGGATGAATCTTTGGCTTCGGAGTCAGTTAGTAAGGCTTCTACTCTGGAAGACATTCTTGAGTTGATGAAGAAAACCCACGGTTCAAAAAAGAAGGATTTATGATTATTGGCTTAACGGGTGGAATTGCCACCGGTAAATCGGAGTTTTCTCATTATCTAAGCCAATTAGGCTGGGAAATAATAGATGCTGACGAAATAGCTCGAAAGCTGACTGGGGATTCTTTAATTCAGAAAAAGCTAAAGGATGCTTTTGGGCCCGAAGTAATATCTTCTAATGGGAATTTAAACCGCCGTTACCTTGCGAGAATTGTTTTTTTTGATGCTGAAAAAAGGGAAAAGCTAAATGAGATTTTCTTTCCGGCTATTAGCAAAAAAATTGAAGAAATTCTTTCTGAAAAGGATAAAGATAAAGTGGTTTTATTGGTGGCTCCCCTGCTTTACGAAGCAGGATTGGACACACTAGTTGACCTTGTTGTTTGGATTGAGGCCCCTCTTGAGATTAAAATTGAACGATTAGAAAAGTTAGGTTTTTCTTTTAATGAAGCAATATCAAGAATTCGAGCTGGCACTCGCCGTTCTTTATACCAGAAACCTGGAGACCAGGTTATTTTTAATGATGGCCGAAGGGAAACTCTTAAAGAAAAGGCAAACCTGTTTTTTAAAGAAATTACGGAAGAGCTTTTAGAAAAAGAGTCGCTAGGGCACGCATAAAAGGAAATGTCTCCTTTTAAATTAGTTTCTCCTTTTGAGCCAAGAGGTGATCAGCCAAGAGCGATAGAAAAGTTAACCCAGGGTTTAAAGAAAGGTTATCGTTTTCAAACCCTTCTTGGTGTAACTGGCTGTGGCAAGACTTTTTTAATGGCTAACATTATTGCCCGGACTGGCAAGCCAGCGCTGGTTATAGCTCCCAATAAAACTTTAGCTGCTCAGCTTTGTGCGGAGTTTCGCCGTTTTTTTCCCGAAAATGCGGTGGAGTATTTTGTTTCTTACTATGATTATTACCAGCCGGAAGCTTACGTTCCCCATCTTGACCTTTATATTGAAAAAGATGCTTCAATAAATGATGAGATTGATAAGCTAAGACATCGAGCCACTTCAGCCATACTGACTAGAGACGACGTAATAATTGTCGCTTCTGTTTCTTGTATTTACAACCTTGGTTCACCAGAAGATTACAGCTCGAAAGTGGTTTTTCTCAAATCAGGGGAAAGCTATGAAATTGAAGAAATTATGAAAAAGCTCATTTCAGTTAAGTACGAGAGGACGAAAGGTGAGTTGGAAAGGGGAAAATTCCGTCTTAGAGGCGATGTTTTAGAAATAATTCCCCGATATGAAGAAACCGCGATTAGACTGGAGTTTTTTGGTGAGGAGTTAGAAAAGATTTTAGAGATAGATGCTCTAACCGGAGAGGTTTTGAAAGTTTTACCTCAAGTAGCCATTTATCCGGCAACTCACTTTGTGACTATTGAAGATAAATTGAATTTAGCTCTGGACTCGATTGAAAAAGAGTTAGCTTTAAGGCTCAAGGAGTTTCAAGAAGCAGGGAAACTTTTGGAAGCCCAACGGCTGGAAACTCGCACTCGCTATGACTTGGAGATGTTGAAAGAACTTGGTTATTGTGCTGGAATTGAAAACTATTCCCGTCACTTTAGCGGCAAAGCGCCCGGGGAGCCGCCAGACACTTTGATAGATTACTTCCCTTCTGATTTTATTGTTTTTCTTGATGAATCACACTTAACTATTCCTCAGCTTCAGGGAATGTTTGAGGGCGACCGTTCTCGGAAGTTAAACTTGGTTGAGCATGGTTTTCGTCTTCCTTCAGCTCTGGATAACCGCCCCTTAACTTTTGAAGAGTTTTTAAATAAGACCGGGCAGATGATTTTTGTCTCGGCCACTCCGGCTGATTTTGAATACAAAAATTCCCAGCAAGTAGTGGAGGTAATTGTTCGACCAACTGGCTTAGTTGACCCTCAGGTGGAAATAAAGCCTGCTCGTAATCAGGTTGATAATTTGCTGGGTGAGATTAAAAAAGAATTACAAAAGGGCAATCGAGTTCTGGTGACCACTTTGACAAAAAAGACGGCTGAAGATTTAACTGATTTTTTGGTGGAAAAAGGGATAAGAGCGCGGTATCTTCATTCGGAAATAGATACTCTGGAAAGAGTAGCAATTTTAAGTGATCTTCGGCGAGGAAAGTTTGATGTTTTAGTCGGGATTAACCTTTTGCGAGAAGGACTGGATTTGCCTGAAGTTTCACTGGTTGCCATTCTCGATGCCGACAAAGAGGGTTTTTTGCGAAGTGAGCGTTCTCTAATTCAAACAATGGGACGAGCCGCTCGCAATGTTACTGGGAAAATTATTCTTTATGCTGACCAAATAACTGGTTCCATAAAAAGAGCAGTTGATGAGACTAATCGTCGACGAGAGATTCAGCTTGCTTACAACCAGGAGTATGGTATAGAGCCCCAGTCCATTCAAAAGGCAATAACTGATATTATTGAGGAAGCATTGGTTTCTGAAAACTCAGCTCAGTATGAAAAATATGCCGGAGAAAAAAAAGATTGGCAGAGCCTCCCCGTTGAGGAAAAGCTCAGGTTAATAGAAACACTGGAAGAAGAAATGCTTGAAGCAGCTAATGAGTTAAATTTCGAGCTGGCTGCGGAGCTTCGTGATAAAATTAGAAAGCTTGGTGATTCAATTGGTCTGAGAACAAGTTTCAAAAAGCCCCTTAAAGATAGTAAGGGTAAGAAATTTAGGAGGTGAATTAGATGTTTTGGTTATTGCTATTCATAATTTTAATCGCTTGGGCAGCGATAATATTGTACACATCCTTTGTGCAGCGAGCACCTGTTGAACGAGGAGGTGTTTACGAGCTAAAGCCTTTGCCGAAAATTTCTAGCAAAACCATTTCAGTAATAGCTTTGGTGCTGTTATTTTTGATTGTTTTGAGCTCAGCCATAGTCATTATCCCGGCTGGCCATGTTGGCGTGGTTTTTAATGCAGTTATTGGTGTTAAAAAAAGACCTCTTCACGAAGGATTAAATTTCGTTATTCCTGGCGTTGAAAGTGTGAATATTTACGACGCTCGCGTTCGAAATTATACGATGAGTCATTCAGCCGGAGAAGGGCAAAAAACAGCTGTAAACGACGCCATTTATGCTCCAACAAAAGAAGGGTTGATAGTCGGTCTTGATATAACTGTTCTTTACAAGATTGATAAACTCAAAGTTCCAGAGCTACATCAAAAAATTGGACCAGACTACGAAGAAAAAGTTTTGAGGCCTGAAATAAGAAATAATGTTCGAATGACAGTTAAGGATTACGGAATAATAGAAGTATATGGTCCAAAAAGGGCAGTTATTCAAGAACGAGTTTTGGAAGCTTTAAGAGAACGCCTTATTCCCAAGAGAATAATCTGTCTTGAAGTTTTGCTTCGGGATGTTATTTTTCCCGAAGATTTCGCTAAGGCAATTAGAGAAAAGCAAGTGGCGCAGCAAGAAGCCCAAAAAATGGAGTATGTTCTGGAAAAAGAACAAAAAGAAGCCCAAAGAAAAGTGATTGAAGCTAAAGGTCAGGCAAAAGCCATTGAAATTGTTCAGCAAGCTTTAAGTAGGAATCCATTGTATATTCAGTATCTTTGGGCTACTAAGCTACCTCAAAATGTCCAGACAATGGTGGTTCCGGGCGGCTCTAATGTATTGATTAACCCCCAAGGAAGCCCTCAACTGACACGTTAAATAGTGATGGTTGAGTTTTAATTTAGAGTTTTTTTTGGGATTTGCTCTTTTATGAGATTGAGAACCATTCAGGTAATTCAATGTATCTGGATCCCCCTTAATCCCCCTTTTATAAATAAGGGGGAAAGACGAGAGAGCTTATAAATAAGAAGTAGGCACGGTTGAAACTAATTCTAAAGGGTTAATATACTTTAACCTTTTTAAAGTTATCTAACTTACATCTCCCTTTTCTAAAGGGAGGCTATGAGGGTTTTAAAAGTAGCACCTCCCTGAGTGCTGCCGGCGCATTTAGGTGTTCGGAAAATTTTCAATAAACTGAGTGACCTAAAGGTCGCTGCTTTACTATTTCCTTATTACAGCGAAAAAAAAGTTACTCATTAAGTCTCTTTTTCTCTTTTTGATTCGAGGCTATAATAAAAATTCTATGGATAAAATTATTATTCGCGGTGCTCGTGAGCATAACCTAAAAAACATTAATCTTGAGTTACCGCGCGAGAAACTAATTGTTTTTACCGGTCTTTCGGGCTCAGGAAAGTCTTCGCTGGCAATTGACACTATTTATGCTGAAGGTCAAAGGCGATATGTAGAAAGCCTTTCGGCTTACGCCCGTCAGTTTCTCGGTCAGCTTGAAAAGCCTGATGTCGACCACATTGATGGTCTTTCGCCATCGATTTGTATTGATCAGAAATCTACAACTAAAAATCCTCGTTCAACTGTTGGGACGATAACCGAGATTTATGATTACTACCGGCTTTTATATGCTCGAATTGGCAAGGCATTTTGTCCTCACTGCCAGCTTCCAATTGAAAAACAGTCTTCTCAGCAAATAATTGAGAAGGTTAAAGAGCTTCCTCCAGGAACAAAGTTTCAGATTTTAGCCCCGGTTGTTCGAAGAAGAAAAGGCGAGTATCGTGAGTTACTCCAAAGATTAAGAAAAGACGGCTATGTAAGAGTGAAAATAGATGGCAAAATTTTCGGCCTGGAAGAAGATATAAGATTAGAGCGCGACGTTCAGCATGACATTGATGTAGTTGTTGATCGCTTGATAATGAAGGAAGGTGTTGAAAAAAGAATTGCTGACTCGGTTGAACTGGCGATGAATTTAGCTGACGGCTTGGTGGCATTGGAGATTGTAGAGGAGGGGAAAGAAAAAAGAAGACTTTACAGCACTCATTTTGCTTGCCTTCGATGTGGCTTTTCCTTTTCCGAAATCTCTCCTCGGGTTTTTTCATTTAACAGCCCTTATGGTGCTTGCCCTGATTGCAGCGGTTTAGGTGTAAAGATGGAAGTTGACCCAGATTTGGTAGTTCCCAATCCCGAACTCACAATCAGTGAGGGAGCAATTGTGCCTTTTGTTCGCTCCCGAGCCGATTTCTATCACCAGATTTTAGTAGCAGTTTGTCGCGAGTATGGCATTGATATGAATGTACCTTGGAAAGATTTGCCCGAAGAAGATAAGGAAATAATCCTTTACGGCAATGACGAACCAATTTATGTTCGTTATCGCAGTTTGACTGGCAGAATTAAAGCTTACTACACTACTTTCCCTGGGGTTATTCCTAATCTGGAAAGACGCTATCGAGAGGCAGAAACTGAGGGATTAAGAGAGATGATTGAGATGTATACGCGCCCAAGAAAGTGTAAAACTTGTGGGGGGACCAGGCTCAAAAAAGAGGTTTTGGCGATAAAAGTTGAGGGTTTAAACATTGCTGAACTATCTTCTTTTTCAGCAGCGAAAAGTTTGGATTTCTTTGAAAAACTCAAGCTTACAGAAAGAGAAAAGATGATTGCCGAAAGAGTTCTCAAGGAAATCAAATCCCGCTTGAAGTTTTTAATCGATGTTGGTCTTGACTACCTTACTATTGACCGAGCTGCTGCCACCCTGGCTGGAGGAGAAGCTCAACGCATTAGATTGGCAACTCAGATTGGCTCAGGATTAGCTGGTGTTTTATATGTCTTAGACGAACCTTCTATTGGCCTTCATCAGCGAGACAACCAGCGTTTAATAAACACTCTAAAGGGTTTGAGAGATTTGGGAAACACAGTAATTGTGGTTGAACATGATGAAGAGACTATCAGAAGTGCTGATTATGTTGTTGATATGGGGCCGGGAGCAGGCGAGGCTGGAGGAAAAGTGGTTTTTTCTGGTTCGGTTAAGGAACTCCTTAAATTTTCAGACTCCCTCACCGCTCAGTATCTTCGGAAGGAGAAACAAATTGAGATACCAAGTAAAAGGCGTAAACCTTCTGAGAAACTCTTGAAAGTCGTGGGCGCTTCCGAACATAACTTGAAAAACATAACTGTTGAATTTCCTTTGGGACTATTTATTTGTGTCACTGGCGTTTCAGGTTCGGGAAAGAGCAGTTTGGTCATTGATGTTTTAGCTAAAGCATTAAAAAACTATTTTTACTCTTCTTGGGAGGAACCGGGTAAGCATTTAAAGATTGAAGGATTGGATTATCTGGACAAAGTTATTGAGGTTGACCAGTCGCCAATAGGGCGGACTCCGCGCTCAAACCCTGCAACTTATATCAAAGTTTTTGACGATATTAGAAGGCTTTTTTCCGAAATTCCGGAAGCTAAAGTCAGAGGCTATACCCCCGGACGGTTTTCTTTCAATGTACCAGGTGGACGCTGTGACGCTTGCAAAGGAGATGGTACGATTAAGATTGAAATGCATTTTTTGCCTGATGTTTATATTCCTTGTGAGGTTTGCAAAGGAAAAAGATATAACCATGAGACTTTGGAGGTAAGTTTTAAGGGGAAAAACATTGCTGATGTTCTTGATATGTCAGTTGAAGAAGCGCTTCAATTTTTTAGCAATATCCCTTCCATTGCTAGAAGGTTGCAAACTCTATACGATGTGGGTTTAGGTTACATTAAATTGGGGCAAGGTTCGCCAACTTTATCGGGGGGCGAGGCCCAGCGGGTGAAACTCGCCGCTGAGTTAGGAAAAAAATCAACTGGGAGGACTTTTTACATTCTTGACGAACCTACAACTGGCCTTCACTTTGACGATGTAAAAAAGCTTTTGAATGTTTTGAATCGTTTAGTTGAGCAGGGAAACACAGTGGTAGTGATTGAACACAATCTTGAAGTCATCAAAGTGGCTGACTGGATAATTGATTTAGGGCCGGAGGGTGGTGAAGCTGGTGGTTATGTGGTTTACCAGGGACCACCTGAAGAAATAGTGAAAAATAAAAAATCCTATACAGCAAGATATTTAGCTGAAGTTTTAAATAAAACCAGAGTAGAAAAAGAGTCTAGGTTTAAGGCGAGAAAATAAAAATATTAATAAATATTAATACCTTCAGAGGCGAAAAATCATTTTTATTACTTTACGAAAGACGGTTAAGGGTCCGCTTTTACGGTATTCACTCAGGCGTTGAGCGAGAGTTTGCTTCCCGAAGCAGTCAAAGAAGGTAATTTCTTTAAATTCAAGGCGAGGTGGGGTAGTTGGTTTATCAGCTGATTTCCCAACGGTAATCAAGCCGACTACTTTGAATTTGTCGGGAATTTTCAGGACTTCTTTAATTTTCTTCTCATCAAAAGCTCCAACAAAACAGCTTCCCAAACCTAAGTCTGTGGCTCGCAACATAATATTTTGAGCAGCCATCGATACATCGATCAAGGAAAAAGAACTTTTTCGGGTATCAGCTAAGCAAACAAAAAGAGCTGGAGCTTCGCTTACGTGATGAGATTTAATAAAGTAAAAGCGCGCGTATTTTCCTATTTCTTTTTTTACTTTTTCATCTTGAACAACAATGAATCTCCAGGGTTGAAGATTGGCGCCACTGGGTGCCAAGCGAGCGGCTTCAATTAATTCTTCAATTTGCTTTTGATTAAGCGGCTCGTTCTGGTAAGCTCTTACGCTTCTTCTTTTGATTATTGCTTCTTTTAGCTCCATATTAACTCCATAAGTTAATGTTTAAAAAACATTTTCCGAAAGTCAAGCCAGTAGATAACCTTTTTCCTTTTTATTCTCTTTATTCCTCTTGCAAGTAAGAATGAGATGAAAAGACTCCTCTCTTTTTTTAAAGCCATTTTTTCTCCTCTCTTTTCTAAAGGGAGGTCGGGAGGGATTATTAAATTTTTGAGAATGAGTTTTATGGGTAAGATTGATAACCAGTGGCGCTTTCTTCAACATCAACTAAGCCGTAGCCAAAGTAAGGGTCAGGTCCGGGACTCCCGAGGTCATCGGCTGTGTTTTTAAGCAAGGCTTTTATTTCATCAGGGTCCCAGGCTCCGTTTAAATTCCAGTCATAGAGTTCCTTAACCGGTGTTGCCAGTACTACTGCAGCAGCTCCAGAAACATGAGGGGCAGCCATTGAAGTACCGGAGAGAGTGGCGTAACTTTCATTTTTGTAGGTTGAGAAAATAGAAACGCCAGGGGCTGAAAAATCAATTTCCGGTCCAACAGAAGAAAAAGAAGCTAGATTATTAGAAACGTCAGTTGCCGACACCGCTATTACTTCAGGGTAAGCGGCAGGGAAAGATACAGCTCCACTGTAGTTATTGCCAGCGGCAGCAACCATTACTAACCCGGCTTGGTAAGTTCGAATAATAGCTTCTCTAAAAGCATCGTTTCCGCTACTTGAGCCAAAGCTCATATTTACTACCTGAAGGTTGTTGGAAATTGCCCAGTCAAGACCTTCAATTACATCAGAGAGATAACCTTTGCCCTGGCGGTTTAGCACTTTGATGGCATAAAGGTCGGCTTCCGGAGCCACCCCAATTACTCCAATTTCATTGTCGGTAGCGGCAATAACTCCGGCTACATGAGTTCCATGACCGTTGTCATCATTAGCACTTTTAAGAGTATTAATAGCGTTATAACTGCCTTTAATTCTTTCACTTAGATCCGGATGAGTAAGGTTGATGCCGGTATCTAGAACTCCAACTTTGACGGCTGTTCCTTTACTAATTCTCCAGGCGAGGTCAGCATCAACGCGGTCAACTCCCCAGGTAAGAGTTTCAGGCGGTTGAACCAGCTTTTTTTTGGCTGTTACTTTAACCGGAGCCAGAGTCTCAACCACCAGGTCATCAACTATTTTTTGCACACCTAAGCGTTTAACTAAGGCGGCTTCAGCTCGAGGCGGCAAAAGAACCGCCATTCCGTTTATCAGGTCAAGGTCCTTGATTTTTACTCCGCCGAATTTTCTTATCAGTTCATCTCGAGCAGGTTTGTTTAAGATATTTCCTTGGAAAAGAACTATTTTTCTTTTCATGTCATTTGAGTCTTGCTGCTGGTTAGGTTGAGCTGCTAAGAGAATAAAAGAGCTAATAAAAGAGCTTAGAAATAAAAGAGCGAGGACATTTATAAAAATAAATAGCTTTCGATTCATTATTTTCACCTCCTCATTTTAAGTTATTTAATCCGTCAATAGAGCCATATCCCCCTAGGGGTTATTTTGTATGTAAGCTATGTTGTAAGATTAGATGAAGAAGCGACGGAGCAATCTTTCAGATTGCCACGCTCCTCCCCGCGGTCGTCGCTCGCAATGACAATGTAGCAGCTACCTTCAGGTCGCTGGTTTTTTTTCGAAAATCTGTCGGCACAACTTGATGGTCTTACTGAAACCTAAAAGTACCAGCGCCAGGGGTTTCTGCTATATTTTATTTATATTTCTTCTACTACATGTTGGCACAAAGGGTTTCTACTACAGGCTGCTTTTTGGGGATTTCGCTTAAGGATGGAGAGTTAAAAGAAGAATTAAAAGATTTATAATTTTCTTATGATTTCAGCCCAATCATTAAAAGAACAGGTTAAGTCATTACCCGACAAACCCGGTGTATATATTTTTAAGGACAATCAGGGAGAAATAATTTATGTAGGTAAAGCTGCTTCTCTTAAAAAGAGAGTCGCTTCTTATTTTCAATCAGCAAATAAAAAAGAACCTAAGCTCAAATTAATGGTTTCTCGCGTTGCTGAAGTGGAGTTTAATGTTACTTCTAACGAAACTGAAGCTTTGCTTCTGGAAAACAATCTTATCAAGCACTACCAACCTTTTTACAATTCCTTACTTAAGGATGATAAAAGTTATCCTTATCTGGCCTTAACTCTTGATGACGATTTTCCTCGACTTTTAATAACTCGCAATTTAAAGATAAAAGGAGCTTATTATTTCGGTCCTTATACCCGGGCTAAAGCTTTGCGCCAGACTGTTGATGTTTTAAGGCGAATTTTTCCTTTGCGCACTTGCTACCATTCTGAGCCAGGAAGAAAAACTGGTTCACCCTGTCTTTACTACGCTATTGGCAAGTGTCTTGCTCCTTGCGCTGGGAAAGTGACTTCTAAAAAGTATCGAAAAAATGTTCAAGAACTGATTGAGTTTCTTGAAGGAAAAGGGGAAAAAGTTTTGAAAAAATTGGAAAGCCTGATGTATAAAGCGGCTGAGAAACGGGAGTATGAAAAAGCAGCTCTTTATCGAGACCGGTTGAAAGCAGCTCAGAGTTTGCTTGAGAGACAGAAAGTAGTCTCACTCAAGAGAGAAAACTTTGATGTTATTGGTATCTATGTTGAAGGCGAAAGGGGTTATTTGAAGGTTTTGTTTGTCCGTCACGGTCGTTTGGTAGGTGGAAGAGGATACTGGTTTAACAAAGGTTTTGAAGGGCTGGAAGAAGTGATTTTAAGGTTTTATTTAGAAAATGAGCCACCCCAAAAAATTTATTATTCTTCCTTTCTTGACAAACCTAAAGAATTAGAGAAAGAGCTTTCGGGTATCTATTCCCTTTCTCTAAAATTAAGAGTGCCACGAGGAGGAAACAAAAGAGAATTGTTAAAGCTGGCCGAAGAAAATGCTTTTTATTCTTTTAGAATGTCCTTGTTGAAAGGGAAAACATCAGCAGAAATCATTAAAGCCACTCTGGAAGAGTTGCAAGAAAAGCTTTCCTTACCAAATCCACCATACCGGATTGAATGTTTCGATATTTCCAACTTGAGGGGTTTGGAGCCTGTTGGTTCAATGGTGGTTTTTGAAGATGCTCGACCAAAAAGAAAAGATTACCGTCGCTTTAAAATCAAAGAAGTTGTAGGTATCAATGATTATTTAATGATGAGAGAAGTTTTGGTTCGTCGTTTGAGAAATCTCAAGGAAGAAAAGACAAAATTTGAAACTCGACCGGATTTAATAGTGGTTGATGGGGGAATACCTCAACTTAAAGCTGCCAGAGATGCTTTTGAGGAAATAGGAGTGGAAATACCAGTCATTGCTTTGGCAAAAAAAGAGGAGCTGATTTTTACTCCTTTCAGCAAAAAACCTTTTAATTTGCCAGCTTCTTCTCCCGCTTTGCAACTTCTGCAAAGGCTACGTGATGAAAGCCATCGCTTTGCCCTTTCCTATCATCGCAAATTAAGAGACAGGCAGTTTTCCCAAAGTTTTCTGGAGGAAATCCCAGGAGTTGGACGAAAGCGTGCTCAGAAATTGTTGGAAAAGTTTGAAAGCGCTGAAGGAGTCAGTAAGGCAAAACTTGATGAGTTAAAATTAGTTGTCCCTGTCAAGGTGGCAGAGAAAGTCTATGATTATTTCCGAAGTTAAAACTGGATTGAAAGCCAAAAAAGAGCTTAAAATTGAGCTGTTTCCGGTTTCTCTCGGCTGGGTAAGACTGATTTACACAGATAAGTTTTTATATCGGCTGGAATTTGAAAGAGATTTGAGCGGAAATAAAAGAAATGGGGAAGTTAAGTTTTTAAAAGTATCACTTCCTGAATGGTTAGTTGAATTTAAAGAAGCTCTGAAAGCTTATTTCGAAGGGAAAAGGGTAATTTTTTGTGTTCCGCTCGATTTAACTTCTTTTTCGCCCTTTTGCCAAAAGGTTTATTTGAAAGCTCAAGAAATTCCTTACGGAGAAACGAGGTCTTATAAATGGCTGGCAGCTCAAATTGGTAACAAAAAGGCAGTAAGGGCGGTGGGTCAAGCGTTAAAAAACAATCCTTTATTAATAGTTGTCCCCTGTCATCGGGTAGTCAGAAGCGACGGGAGTTTGGGCGGTTGGTCAGGGGCTGAGGGACTAAAGGAAGAACTTTTACGATTAGAAAGAGCTGTTGAAAAACGGCAGTAAAGGCCAATTGAAGGAAAGACATTAAACCTGGGCTATTTAAAATTCAAGCTCTGGTGGTTTTTTTAGCTTCAAAAGGACTTCTAATTTGTAAAGACTCATTCTCAATTTTATTAAAAACTCAAAGAGCTTTTGAATTAGCCGGGCTTTAAAGTCAGGAATTTTATATCGATAAGAAAGATAATTTCCTTTTAAAACCCCCTCTTTAATTAGTTTTTTTTGAGCTTCTGTCCCAGTGAAGACAATAAGTTTGGCAGCTGGGCTAACAGTAACAGCTAACTGGTTGTAAGGGATGCCAGTTTTTTCCAGAAACTCCGCGTTTTCAATAACTTCAGAAAGGGTAGTGTAAGGATCAAACATTATAAAGCCAATACCGGTGGGGATTTCTAACTTTTTTAGAAGGCGAATGGCTTTAAGATTGTCTTCCACGGTGGTGCTTTTGTTAAATCTATTAAGAGCAGTTTGAATTCCCGACTCTACTCCCAGAAAAACATAAGCTAAACCAGCCGCTTTCAAAGCTTTAAGGATTTCTTCGTCAATATTATCGGCCCGAGCTTCAATTCGGAATCGAATCTTTAATCCTCTCTTAACAATTCCCTCAGCTAAACTTACAACTCTTTCTCTTCCCTTTTGACCGGGACCAATAAACTCGGCGTCAACAAACATCACTTTGTGTTCTCCGGTTTCTCTTACTAAACGCTCAATTTCATCAAGAACTCTTTCTACGCTCCGATAGCGGTAATTTTTACCTGGCAGCGTTTTGTAAAAGGAATAAATTGAGCAAAAGCTACAGCTTCCAAAGCAACCACGGCTGGAAGAGATAGAAATGCAACCGCCGTGTTTTATAGCCAGGGGCAGGGTATCGCGTGATGGATCGGGAAGGGAGTCGAGATTGTCAACTAATTTTCTGCTCTGGTTTACAAATATTTCTCCATTTTTCCGATAAGCAATGCCATCAATATTTTTTAATTCAGCTTCTTCTTTTAAGACCTGGTATAGCTCGAAAAGAGTTTTTTCTCCCTCTCCTCTAATTATGATGTCAATTTGAGAAAAGTTTTTAAGAATTTCCTGACTGACAAGAGTAGGAAAGATACCACCAATTACGATTTTACCTCTATATCCTTTGTTTTTGAGTAAGGAAGCAAGTTTGGCGGCGTATTTAAAAGAGTCTTGATAAGTAACGCTGATGCCGATTAAAAAGGGTTTGAGTTCAAGCGCTTTTGTTGTTGTTTGTCTGAGATTTAATTGCGAAAGGTTAGCATCAAAAATTGAAGTTTCTACCCCATTTTGTCTTAAAAAAGAAGCTAAGTAACCTAAACCTAAGTGTTCCTGAAATGGCTTTTCCAGCACTGGATAAGGCGGATTAATTAACAAAACTTCGGTTTTTTCTTTACCCATCATCCCCTCAAAAGGCAATTTGTTTTATTGTAAAATTTTTATTAGCTAAAGGTCAATTCAATAATTCAATTTAAAAGGGGGTAACTAGCAGGTGAATGGTGTTGAAAAGTTAGC
>FMSI01022019.1_pt1 | contig 30726 bp, 29 predicted proteins | sample 1504471 | NCBI WGS metagenome assembly FMSI01 (sample SAMEA4475357, study PRJEB15587) | soil metagenome | biome: Soil; feature: Field | place: India | collected 2015-03-11 | depth 0 m
TGGGTTCGAATCCCACCCTCTCCGCCAGTTCAACGATATACTTTCACTGCATCTAGCAGCAACCTGAAGTTGCAACCTTAAACAGAAACATTCTAATTACAGAAATATCAAGCTCGCCGGTAAATATGCCTTTTTAATACTTAGACGAATATTTATTATCCAAGCATCGTTGTTGCCTTATTTGCCCTGTGTTACAATGTTTCAGTTCAAATGATAGACACGGATGAGCTTAAATACTGGGTCAGCTTTTCCAAAATACCCAGCATCGGCCGTGTGAAGGTTTTACAGATGCTCGAATACTTTACCTCATTGGAACACGCTTGGAAAGCGCCGCCTAATGAGCTGAAAAAAGCTGGACTTGACCAGCGAACAGTAGATATCATCGCGAACCTTAAACCTAAGATATCTCCAGAAGCCGAACTAGAGAACTTAAAGCAATACAAAGTAAAAGTATTCACCTGCCATTCACCCGCTTACCCCAAAAGGCTCAAGGAAATCTATGATTACCCTCCGGTCCTTTATGTCAGGGGTAATCTGTTACCTGAAGATGAATGTTGCCTCGCTGTTGTCGGCACCCGTCGCGCTACAATTTACGGACGACAGATCACTGAGGAGATTGTCAGTGATCTGGCTAGAAACAAGATTACTATTGTTAGCGGTTTAGCCAAGGGTATCGACTCCATAGCCCATCGTAGTGCATTGGAAGCTGGTGGCAGAACTGTCGCAGTTTTTGCCTGCGGATTGGATATAGTTTATCCCGCGGAAAATGCCAAACTGGCTCGGGAAGTTATGGAGCATGGCGCCTTGATAAGTGAATATCCACTGGGCACTAGGCCCAAGGCCGACAATTTCCCTAGACGCAATCGGATTATGAGCGGTTTAAGCCTCGGGGTATTAGTTGTTGAAGCTGGAGAAAACAGTGGGGCTTTAATTACAGCAAATCAGGCTCTGGAACAAAACCGTGAGGTCTTTGCTGTCCCAGGTAGCATTTTATCCCCAGCTAGCAAAGGCACAAATAAGCTTATTCAAGAGGGTGCAAAACTGGTGAGGAACTACATTGATATCCTAGAAGAATTGAATTTGGCCACCATAGCACAGCAATTGGAAATTAAAGAACTCTTGCCTACCGATGAGACTGAATCATTGATATTAAAGCAGCTGAGTCAGGTGCCAACCCACATCGACGACATTTGCCGAAATAGCAGACTTACAACAGCTCTGGTTAGTGGCACTTTGGCTATGTTGGAACTTAAAGGAATGGTGAAGCAAGTGGGCAGATTGAACTACGTGCTAGCTAGGGCGCTGAGAGAGGACTATCATAATCAGTGTTGAGGTCGCCGTGCCAGCAAAGCTTGTCATAGTTGAATCACCAACCAAGGCAAGAACGATACATAAGATCCTCGGTGCTGAATACATCATTAAAGCATCTTCAGGACATGTGCGTGACCTGCCCAAAAACGAATTGGGCATAGATATAACAAATGAGTTCACTCCTAAATACATCATCATCCCGCAAAGAAGAGGGATAATCAACGAGATAAAGAGATTGATCGGTAACACTTCTGCCGTTTATTTAGCCACTGACCCTGACCGCGAAGGAGAGGCAATATCTTGGCATCTGGTTGAGGCAACCAAAGTCAATAGAACCAAGGTGCCTATATGGCGTGTGGTCTTCCATGAAATAACCAAAGAGGCAGTAGAACAGGCTTTTCGTCAACCCCGCTCCATTGATATGAATTTAGTTGATGCCCAACAGGCACGACGTCTTCTAGATAGATTGGTCGGATATAAACTAAGCCCACTGCTGTGGCGAAAGGTCCAAAGAGGACTCTCTGCGGGGAGAGTACAATCAGCAGCCGTAAGGATGATAGTTGACCGAGAGCGAGAAATCGAAAACTTTATACCAAAAGAATACTGGATTATTGAAGCCGAGTTAACGAAAAGGCCACCTGAGGTCGATGGAAACAGCTTCCAAGCCCTGCTTATAGGATTAGTGGATGGCTCAAAGTTGGAAATAGTCACACAGCAAGAAGCAGCAAAGATTGAAAATGAACTGAACAGGGCTGAATATTCTGTTAACAACTTAAACGTGAAGGAGGTGGCGAGACAACCGGCACCACCCTTTATAACCAGCACCTTACAACAGGAATCATGGCGTAAGCTCCGATTCACTGCCCAACGCACAATGGCAATCGCCCAACAGCTGTACGAAGGAATAGTTCTCGGCGAAGAAGGCTCAGTAGGATTAATCACCTACATGCGTACAGATTCTACTCACGTTGCTGCTAGTGCTATAGCTGAAGCTAGGGATTACATTAGCAGCAAATACGGCACTCGTTTCCTGCCTTCACATCCTCGCCACTTCGGCAAAAAAAGCAAATGGGCACAGGAGGCCCATGAAGCTATCCGTCCCACAAAAATACGCCGGGAGCCAGACCAGCTCCGTTCCTACCTCAAACCAGATCAATTTAAGCTCTATGAGCTTATCTGGAAGCGTATGGTAGCAAGTCAAATGGCAGCGGCCTCTCTTGATATTACCACCGTGGATGTAAAAGCATACTGCCCTGAGACCCAAAAGGAATATTTACTAAGAGCAACTAGCTCAATAGTCAAGTTTCCAGGTTTCATGATCCTCTACACTGAAGGAAAAGATGAGGAAGGTGATGAAGACAGAACAGTCTTTCTTCCAGAACTGAGAAAAGATGACAGGTTAACACTCCTGCGATTATTCGTGGAACAACGGTTCACTCAACCGCCACCTCGTTACACAGAGGCCACATTGATAAAAGCGCTCGAGCAAAAAGGGATTGGGCGACCAAGTACTTACGCACCTATCCTATCGACTATCCAAGAAAGGGGTTATGTGTATAAAGAAAATGGCAAGTTGCGCCCAGATGAAATTGGTATTATTGTAAACGACATCCTAACTGAACATTTCCCAACAATCGTTGACTTAGATTTTACTGCTAGGCTAGAGAAGGAACTTGATGACATCGCTCGAGGCGAAAGGAAATGGGTCTCAGTGTTGAGAGATTTTTATACACCGTTTGAAGAACTATTGGCTCAAGCCTCTAATAATATTGAAAAAGTCAGCGTTGCTAAGTCTACGCAAGAGGTCTGCCCAGATTGTGGCCGCACTATGTTAATAAAAACGGGAAGGTACGGAAAATTCTTGTCCTGCAGTGGTTATCCTCAATGCAAGGGAACAATGCCATATGCGGTTAAAATTGGTGTTCCATGTCCTGAATGTGGAAAGGAGCTAATAGAGAGAGTAAACAAGAAAAAACGAGTCTTCTATGGTTGCAGTGAATACCCACGATGCAGGTTTGCTATTAATCGCAAGCCCGTTCCCCAACCCTGCCCTAATTGTGGCAAGCTTCTGGTCATATTTCGCAGTCACTGGGTGAAATGCACATCCTGTAACTACAGGGACAAGCTAGCCGAACCAGAAAAAGCAGGAGCAACAGCATGAAAGTCTTGGTTATTAACGGTCCAAACCTTAATTTATTAGGTAAACGTAATAAAGTCATTTACGGTGAGAAAACACTTAAGGAACTCGACATGCTGCTGAAAAAACGAGGGAAAAGCTTGGGTGTAGAAGTAATAAGTTTTCAGTCCAATAGTGAAGGCGCCATTATTGATTTCATCCAGAAGTACTCCTCCGAAGCCAATGGCATAATCATAAATCCCGGGGCACTTACCCATTATGGGTTTTCTTTACGAGACGCTTTGGCTGATAGTGAATTGCCAGTTGTTGAGGTTCACATATCGAACATTTATGCTAGAGAAGAATGGCGAGCGAAATCTGTTATTGCCCCTGTTGCTAAAGGTCAAATAAGCGGACTAGGTTGGCGAGGATATCTAGCTGCATTGCTTCTACTGGTCAGTGAACTCAAAGGTGAAGATTGGGAGTGAGCCGTCTGCAAAAGTTACGACAAAAATTAACACAGCAAGGACTGGATGCTTTAGTAATTGCTCAGCCACAGAACCGGCGCTATCTTTCTGGGTTTAGCGGCTCAACAGGCTGGTTGCTCATTTCAAATAGTACAGCTTGTTTAGCAGTTGACTTTCGTTATGTCGAGCAAGCCAGACAGGAATCACAAGATTTTGAAATCATTCATATAAGAGGTGATGTGGCAGATTGGCTACCCAAATTGGCCTCGGACATGGGCAGCAAAAAAATCGGTTTTGAGGCAGACCAAATCACTTTTGCAACTTATCAACGAATATGTAAAATGATAAACAGTGGCCACTATCAGTTACAATTTATCCCGACTACTGGTTTGGTGGAATCCCTTCGCGCAGTGAAAGAACCTGAAGAACTGAGACTTGTCGCAGAGGCAGCTAAATTAGCCGATGATACTTTTGAATACGCTAAGTCAATATTACACGTTGGGATGACTGAAAAAGCAATAGCATGGGAACTGGAGAAGTTTCTCCGTGAAAAAGGTAGCGAAGCTCTACCTTTTGATATTATAGTAGCTTCAGGGCCAAATGCAGCTTTACCACATGCTAAACCATCAGAGCGATTTATCGGCAAAGGTGAGCCAATATTGATTGACTTAGGAGCCCGAGTTAACGGCTATTGCAGTGATTTAAGTGGTACGCTTCATCTGGGAGATACAGATAGGACATTTAACAGAATTTATGATATTGTTTTGGGAACACAGCTAACTGCTATGGCCACTATTGTCGCTGGTATGAGTGGTGAGCAAGCTGACCATCTGGCCCGAACTATCGTAGAGCAATCTGGGTATGGGGAGTCTTTTGGTCACGGACTAGGGCACGGCGTTGGGTTAGAACCTCACGAATTGCCCCGGCTTGGGCCTAATTCAGCAGATATTCTGACCGATGGTATGGTCTTTACTATTGAGCCGGGAGTTTACATACCTGGCTGGGGTGGCATCAGAATCGAAGATACAGTGACAATAGAAAACGGTAAAGTCAAAGCCCTTACTAAGGCAGAGAGAATAGCAAATATCAACCGGGGGTAATCATCATATGATTGACGCAGGAGAACTAAAAAGAGGGATAACTATCGAATTAGACGGACAACTATACCAAGTTCTCGATTACCAGCATATTAAGATGGGCCGAGGCTCAGCGCAGGTTAGACTTAAACTTCGTGATGTTCGTGCTGGCCACACTACTGAGCGCTCCTTTCAAGCCAGCGAACGGTTTACTCGAGCTTTCCTCGAAAGGCGCCCGGCTCAATATCTTTATAACGATGGAACTCTTTACTATTTCATGGATACTAAAACCTTTGAGCAGATACCTCTGGACAAATCCATGCTTGGCGAGACTCTCAAATATCTAAAAGACGGGATGCATTTAGAACTGCTTACTCATAAAGGCAAAGCGGTAGGAATCGAATTACCTGTGTCAGTAGAACTCAAGGTTATCGAAACCGGCCCAGGCTTCAAAGGTGATACAGCATCTGCTGGTAGTAAACCTGCTAAGCTGGAGACCGGTATTACAATTAAGGTTCCCTTTTTCATCAATATCGGTGATATTATCAAAGTGGACACCCGAACTGGCGAATACCTAGAGAGGGTAAGCTGAATCTTTGATAAAGGCGGATCTGCATATTCATACAAAATATTCGGTCGACTGTAATATATCTTTGGAACAGATAATTTCACGATGCCTAGAAATCGATATCAACTGCCTGGCAGTAACCGACCACAATACGATTGCGGGGGCTCTGAGGCTGAAAGAAATGGCGCCTTTTCCTGTTATAGTTGGCGAGGAAATCCTGACCTCTTCTGGCGAAATCATCGGACTGTTTCTTAGTGAGGAAATTCCCAGCAGATTGCCTGTCGAAGAAACTATATTTAGGATTAAAACTCAAGGTGGGCTCGTATGCATTCCACATCCCTACGATAGATTACGTCTGTCAGTCTTAAGAAACCAATCCATTTATTCAATAATACCGCACGTTGATATTATAGAAGTCTTCAATGCCCGTGACCTCGCCCCAAATAGCTCAACCAAAGCTTGGCATATAACTCATAAGTACGGCAAACTTGCTAGTGCTGGAAGCGATGCTCACACCCTATCTGAGATCGGTAATGCCTACGTTGAAATGCCCGAGTTCACCGGAAAAAATGAATTCCTGTTATCCCTAGCACAAGGAAAAATTTATGGCAACAAGTCAAATCCGCTTGTTCATTTTGCCAGTACTTGGGCTAGACTTAAAAAAAACGTGCTTTGAGAGGCACTACCTTGTTAGCCATCGGTTGGTTCTCCACCGGAAGAGACGAAGCAGCAAGACAACTTTTGCAAGTAGTTCATCAAAAAATTCTAAGTGACGAAATAAAAGGAAAGATTGACTTCGTTTTTAGTAATCGAGAACCAGGGGAATCAAAGCAAAGTGATTTATTTTTCGCGTTAGTCCGCAGTTACCATATCCCGCTGATCTGCTTTTCCTACAAAAAATTTAAGGCTCTCAAAAACATATCGAACGAGAGGACAGGTGAACTACTACCGAAATGGCGACTTGAATATGATAGGGAGGTCATGAAAAGACTCAAAAATTTCAACCCCGACGTATGTGTACTCGCTGGCTACATGCTCATCGTTGGCGAAGAAATGTGCCAAAGATACAATATGATTAACCTCCATCCAGCGGCCCCCGGTGGACCTAAGGGGAGCTGGCAAGAGGTAATCTGGAAACTGATAGAAGACAATGCCACAGAATCTGGTGTGATGATTCATATCGTAACACCAGACCTGGATAGAGGGCCAGTGGTAACCTACTGCAGCTTCTCTATTAGAGGAGAGCCCTTCGACAAATATTGGCACCAAATAGGTGGCCGCTCCATTGCAGAAATAAAAGAAAAGGAAGGAGAAAAAAATATACTTTTTCAGCTCATACGGAAATATGGTCTAGCTAGAGAATTCCCACTCATTGTGTCAACATTAAAAGCTCTAAGCCAGGGAGAGATGAAGATAGAAGCTGGCAAAGTGCTTGACCGGAGCGGGAAACCAATAGCCGGATATGACCTCAGTAACGAAATAAACAAATTTGTAAAACTAGAAGATGAGCCTAATTTGTTTTGATCTCGAAGGTCCATTGGCTATTCAAGATAACGCCTATGAGCTTATGAAGCTTTTTCCTAACGGCGGAAAAATTTTCGAGATTATTAGCCGTTACGATGATTTACTCACACTAGAAGCCAGGCTAGACTACGAACCTGGAGACACTTTGGCCCTTATCGCCCCGTTCCTAATTTACCACAAGATCAAAGAGGAAGATATATCTAGTCTAGCGAAAAAAGCAACTCTAGTTAGTGGAGCTGCCAACCTAATTTCGCGACTCAGTGCCAGCGGTTGGAAAATATTTTGCATAAGTACCAGCTATGAGCAATATGCCAAGCCTATAGCCCGTAGGCTCAATATTTTCTCGCAGAATGTTGCCTGTACTTCTTTACCATTAGATAGATTTTCCAAGATGTTATGTAAAGAAGATTTTAAATGCCTTGAGACGGTCGAGAAAGAGATTTTAACTAAGGATTCCATAGATGACGCCTGGATAAAAAAACGCCTCGACCAATTCTACTGGCAGGAAATACCCAAAACTAGTTTGGGTCAGATACTAGAGCAAGTTAAACCTGTAGGTGGACAGCGAAAAGTTGAAGCCCTAGGACGATTTGCTAGGGCTCAGGGTAAACCTCTGTCCGACTGGGTAGTAGTTGGAGATAGCATCACTGATTTTAAGATGCTACAAGCTGTCGACCAAGCTCGCGGCCTGGCGATCGCCTTTAATGCTAATGAATATGCACTCCCCTATGCTACCATGGGCTTGGCGTCAACACACCTCGATGACCTGTGGCCAGTTTTAGAGGCTTGGAAGAAAGGCAAACGCGGTTTGGTAGAAAAGCTGGTTAAAGAAAAGGAAAGGATCGGCGGAGACGGTGATAGAGGACATTTTCATTGGTTGTCTGTAATCAAAGACATTTCCATTCCTCTTCAAACCCACAAAAGAATCCGACGCATTGTTCGAGAGGAAGCAGCCAAACTAGGTTAAAATACAATGGCCGAAATGGAAATAATTGGCCTAGGTGCAATGAACATGGACCACATTTATCAGGTTGAGAAAGCTATGGTTGATGGTGAACAGGTGGTGACAGAGTCTGCATCTATCCCAGGCGGATCAGCAGCCAATACTATCTATGGGCTGGCTAAACTCGGGGTTAAAACGGGCTTTGTCGGTGCTGTAGGTACAGACAAAGACGGCAAAAGGCTCATCAGTGACCTCAAAACTGTTAATGTTGACACCAGTCAAATAAGAATTAAAAAAGCAAACACAGGTTGTACAATCTGCATCAGTGACAAGCTTGGAAGGCGAGCGATCTATGTAGTGCCTGGGGCTAATAGTCTGCTCAGTATCGAAGATGTGGATTTAGCCTATTTAAATCGGGCTCGCATAGTCCACCTATCATCATTTGCTAACGACACGCAACTTGACCTTCAGGTCAGGCTAATAGAAAATTTGGTGGCCCCAATCAAAATCAGTCTTGCACCAGGGATGATTTATGCCTCCAAAGGGTTAAAAGGCATAACTCCATTGCTAAAAAAGGCACATGTGGTTTTCGTTAACCGCAAAGAGATTGAGCAATTGACAGGAAAGGAATTCAGGAGCGGAGCTCAAGAATGCATTAAGCTAGGATGCCACACTATTGTCGTAACTTTTGGAAAGGGCCTAGTTAATAAGAAAAGGACAATCATTGCCTATATTTGTCAAACGGACAAAAACTATGAAATTGAACTCGAAGCGGACAACTCACGATTTACTTTAGAAACAACTGGGGCCGGGGATGCTTTTGCTGCCGGTTTTCTCTTCGGTTTACTCAGAGGCAAGACCATCGAAGAGTGCGGTTTGCTTGGACATATAATGGGTCGGTTTGCCATCAGCCATATTGGAGCCAGAAAAGGACTACCCACCTTAGCTCAGCTTTCTCACCGTTACTTCGAATACTCAGGGCAACAACTGTGAATTATTTCTGCTTTTTTGGTGCCCCACCTAAGATTTCATCGATAATGCCATATTCCACGGCTTGTTCAGCGCTGAGATAGAAATCCCGATCCGTATCGTGGGCTATCTTCTCTATCGGTTGTCCAGTATGCTTAGCTAATATATTTCGAATTAGATCTTGTAATCGCATTATTTCACGAGCAGCAATCTCAATATCCGCCGCCTGGCCTTGTGCACCACCAACAGCTTGATGCATGTGAATTGTAGCATTAGGCAGGGCGTATCGTTTACCCTTGGCACCAGCAGCAAGTATCAGAGTACCCATACTTGCAGCCAACCCTACACAGATTGTAGATACATCCGGTTTAATCAGTTGCATGGTATCATAAATAGCCAGGCCAGCGCTTATTATGCCACCTGGACAATTTATATAGAGATTTATATCTTTCTCCGCATCCTCGTGCTCCAGGTAAAGCAATTGAGCAATTATTAGATTGGCAATCTGGTCATTAATTGGTGTGCCTAGGAAAACAATTCTCTCCTTTAGAAGCAGCGAGTAAATATCAAAGGCTCGCTCTCCTCGAGCACTGCTTTCTATAACCATTGGAATTATGTTTCTGAACAAGCTGTCCATCTTACTTTTCCCTCCCTGCTCTAATTATATAACATTTGTCAGCCCCACTGTCATTTTGACGCGTAGAGACTCTTTAACAACGGCGACTTTTATGTATCTTTATTGACCGGGTTTATTTTTGCCTTTTTCATCCCTAGTTTTAGGAAAAATTGTTCGCCATCACTTTTTATTACGGGCCATCTCTGATCTTTCCTCTAGTTTTTCGGGCACTCCGATTATCATGCTCAGTTACCGATACTGTGGTGTTTACAGGCAAATCATTTTATACGGTCTCTTTATCCATAAGATGACAGGTTAGCTACATGGATAGTATAATAGCTACAGCTGCTGATAGCTATAGATTACCTCGATGAAACGAAAATATTCACCCAAGCTGTCGCTGTTTCCATTAACAAAGGAGGTTGACGAATATGGTCACCTCCACATCGGTGGTTGCGACTGTGTCGAACTAGCTAAGGAATACGGTACTCCCCTCTACGTTTTCGACGAGGTCACTATTAGGGCCAAATGTCAGGAGTTCCAAAATGAGTTTACGAAACGCTATCCAAATACACTCATAATATACGCTTCGAAGGCTTTCCTGAACCCGGCATTGGCCATTATCTTTAAAGAACAGGGATTAGGGCTTGACGTTGTCTCGGGTGGAGAAATTAGCGTGGCCCAATCTGTAGATTTTCCCAAAGAAAGGGTCTATTTTCATGGCAACAATAAGACTGTTGATGAATTAAGGTTATCTTTGGACTGGGGAATCGGACGCATCGTAGTCGATAACTTATATGAATTGGAGCTGCTTAATACTCTGGCCTCTGCGAGGAGAATCAAGCAAGGAATTCTACTCCGTATTAATCCGGGAGTTGACCCACACACACACCGCCATACGACTACCGGGGTATTGGAAAGCAAATTCGGCTTTCCGTTAGTTGCAGGGCAAGCGAGTGCAGCCGTTGCTCAGTCCTTAGCCGCTCCCAATCTTGATCTAAAAGGATTTCATTTCCATCTCGGTTCACCGATTCTTAAGACATCGCCCTTCGAGCTAGCCATCGATCTCATTTTCAGATTCGCTAAAGAAATGGAAGCTGATTACGGTTTTCAGCTTAATGAATTCAGCCCCGGCGGTGGTTTTGCTGTCAAATACACCATAGATTCCGAAACACCAAGTGTAGCTGACTATGCCGAAGCCATCACAGTTATGGTGATAAACTTGGCCAATGAGCTAAAACTACCACATCCAAAACTAATCATCGAACCTGGGAGAGCTATCGTGGCACAGGCCGGAGTAGCCTTATATACTGTTGGCTCAATAAAAGAAATCCCAGGGAGACGAAAATATATCTGTGTTGACGGTGGCATAGGAGACAATATCCGTCCAGCGCTCTATGATGCCAAATATGAAGCTATAGTAGCAAATAAGGCCAGCGAGAGCAATTCAAAGGTTGTGACTATAGCAGGAAGGTATTGCGAATCAGGAGACATCCTAGCAAGAGAAATTAGTTTGCCTACCGTTTTACCAGGAGATATTATTGCTATGCCAACGGGAGGCGCTTATGCTATCCCCATGGCAAGTAACTACAACCTAGTTCCTAGACCAGCAATAGTGATGGTCAAAGATGGCAAAGCACGCCTTATACGAAAGCGCGAAAGCTACCAAGACCTATTACGATTGGACTTAATATAAAATGTGGCAAACTATCGGTCAATCAAAAGCTCTCGCTTTACTTCAACAGAGCCTTGCAGACGGCAATGTGGCTCATGCTTATCTTTTTGCAGGAGCCCAAAATGTAGGCAAGATGACACTAGCACTTGACTTAGCCAGGGCATTGAATTGTGAGGGCAAGGAAATGCCTTGCTCTGAGTGCGAGCCATGCCACAGAATCAGTAACGGTAAGCACGCTGATATCATTATCATAGGATTGAACTCATTGGACAGATCAGAGGAAACCAAAGAGAGAGCTGAGATTAGCATCGATAACATCAGGCAACTCCAACACAATGCTAGCCTCCCACCTTATGAAGGTAAATATAAAATCTTCATCATCGATGGTGCCGAATATTTGTCTGGTGAAGCAGCTAACTGCTTGCTTAAAACACTGGAAGAACCACCGCCTAGGGTAGTTATACTACTTTTGACCGCTAATGAACCAAAAGTTCTCCCAACATTGGTCTCGCGCTGTCAGCGGATCGAACTACAGATGATGACCACCAGCGAGATTGAGAGGGTACTCATTGGGTTCTACGGGGTCGAAAATGATAAGGCCAGGCTTCTGGCTCGTTTGTCTCAGGGGTGTATCGGGCGTGCCCTCAAAGCTTTAACCGACGATAGCTATCTTTCACATCGGGAACAAATATTGAGTGAAATGTTTTACTTACTGGATGTGGGCTGGGATGAGCGTTTTACCTACGCCGCTAAGATCGGAACTAACCGAAAGCTGGGCGAAGAGGTAATAAATATGTGGCTACTTGTTTGGCGAGATATAATGTTGATCAAATGCAATTGCTGGCAAGCCATAACTAATGTAGACCAAACCTCTGCTCTTAAGAAATGGGCATATATGCTAAGTTTACCACAAATCAGGACTTTTATTGAAAGTCTACAGAAATCGTTGAGTAGAATCGCCCTTAATGCTAATCTGCGTTTAGTCCTCGAGGTGTTGATGCTTGAAATGCCAAGGAGGGAGGGAACACGGGGGCAGGTAACACCATTACCCGTTAACCTATAATGCCGCAAATAATTGGAGTACGCTTTCAACAGGCCGGAAAAGTATATTATTTCGACGCTGCTGGTATCCCACTGGAAATAAATGACTACGTGATAGTCGAAACTGCACACGGTCAAGAAATTGGCAAGGTAGTCATCGCTCCGAAGCAAGTTGTTTTCAGCGAAATCAGTGAGCCACTACGACCAGTGATTCGCAAGGCACAAGCCGAAGATGTTAAACAAGCTCAAAAACAGCAAGAAAAGGCAAGAGAGGCTCTAGCTAAATGCCGAGAACTAGTCAAAAAGTCTAACTTGTCAATGAAGCCAATCTCAGCTCAATACAATTTAGATGGAAGCCATCTCACCATTTTCTTCAGCGCCGAGAAAAGAGTCGATTTCCGGGAACTTGTTCGCGAGCTCAGCCGAAGCCTTAAAACCCGAGTTGAGCTAAGACAGGTTGGTGCCAGAGATGAGGCTAAATTGATAGGTGGCGTAGGCAAATGTGGTTTTTCTCTGTGCTGTACTACCTTTCTCTGCGACCTCACACCTGTTTCTATCAAGATGGCAAAGGAGCAGAACCTCGCACTAAACCCTATGAAAACCTCCGGCATCTGTGGACGGCTGCTCTGTTGTTTAGGATATGAGTATGAGCAATATCGAGCTATGAAAGAGAAAATGCCTGCATTAGGGCAGGAAGTATCTACAAAGCAAGGAAGGGCTAAGGTCGTCGATTGTAATCCACTTAAAGAAACGGTAATAGTAGAATTTGACAGTGGGGTTAGCGTAGAATTGCCTATCACGGAGATAACCTGGAACAAAAGAATCTAGATGATAAAAACAAAAAAGAATTGGTTATTATTGAGGAAGGTATTTTTGCCACTCGTTGTGGGTACGTAAGTATTGAAATGGTACATAGAAACCATCGTTGCCTGGCGGCTTGGGCTGATGAAGAAGTGGCATCCCGGCTTCGCTCGGCGTTCGCCCTGCTTTCCGACGATTGCAAGGTATACAGGCAGTCACTACATTTTCCCAACTGTGCTCACCTCCACGCCTCCGAGGTATAACATGGTCTAACGTTAGTTCCTTGCTTTCCCGTCCGCAATATTGACACATGAATCGGTCACGATTAAAAATTTCCAGTTTGGTTAATCTCCTTTGCTGCCTGGGGCGTCTGATAAAATAGACAAGGCGTATGACTGAGGGAACATCAAAAACACCAGCAACTGAATGAAGAGTACCCCTCCCATTCTCCAGAACCTCAGCTTTGCCACGAAGCAATAGGATTACGGCTCTACGCACCTTGCAGATATTGAGCGGCTCATAATTCTGATTTAACACCAGAACGGGTGAGTCTATCATAATTCCCCCGGCTAGTTTGAGCTATTTTAGCAGGAAAAGTTCTGAGCTACAACAAGTTAAGATGACCGACCTCGTCGTGAGAACTTTTGTTGTGATTTTACTTCACAAACCCGGGGGTTTCTTATATCACCACGGTAATCCGGTGCATTAATATTCAGGACTAAGCTGAGGCCAGGATCCACCATCCGGGAACTGACACGATTCTCAATCTCATCAAGTGAAAGACAAGTCGTAATCACAGTAGCTAATCTAGCATTATAGCGATAGTTAATAAGTTGATAGAGCTTTTCTTGGGCCCAAGGAGTGGCTGACTGTTCACCAAAATCATCCAGAATTAGTATGGGAGCTTTCTTAATCTTCTCGAAGACCTCGTCATAGGAAATTCTGCTATCAGGACTAAAAGTTGAGCGTAAATGATCGAGCAAATCTGGAACCATTATAAACAAAACTGGTTTGCCTTTCTGACGAAGACAATTTGCAATAGCAGCTGCCAAATGCGTTTTGCCGCAGCCATTGACCCCCATTAAGACCAACCAGCCATCGGGATTTCTGGCAAAATTTAAAGCGGCACGATATGCCTGCTCAAGGCTCTGACGCTCATTCAACGACAGAGGCAGCAGTTTATAATTAAAATTGTCAAAAGTCTTTCCGCGTAATGACTCTAACCCCATGCCATCTAGATTCTCCAAACCCGTTGGTAATCTACCTCGAAGTACACATACACGGCACATCTCAGAGTCAGTCAGATGTCCCCTTAAACTTTCATCAAATTCCTCAACTGGCATATCGGTAGTGACTACAGTTGGTAATTTAGTGTTGAAACGATACCCTAGTAACTGCTGTAGTTTCCCCTTTGCCCATGGAGTAGCAGCCGTTGTGGTCAAGTCATCTAATATTAGAAGCGTTGTACTTTTCACTCGTTCAAAAAGCTCATCATAGCCAATTTCGCTGCTGGGACTAAAGGCACTGCGTAGATGATCCAGCAAATCAGCAGTGCCTATGTAAAAAGCGGGCTGGCCTATGCTCAATCGATAATTGGCAATAGCACAAGCTAGATGTGTTTTACCACAACCACTAGGGCCAACTAAGATTAACCAACCTTTGGGTTCGATCGCAAAGGCCTTTGCAGCTTCATAGGCGCGCTGGAAATATTGCTGAGACTCTGGGTCATCATACTTACCCGCGGGTATAATATTGTCGAAGGTGAGACGAGACAGGTTTCCAAGATTACTGTATTGCTGAAGCTGAGCAAACTTCTCCTTTTGCAACTCATGGCGGATACACTGACATGGAACAACACGACTATAGTCAGGACGCCCAGAAGCTGACAAGGGATGTATAAAATGAGCCCCTTTGCATTTTGGACACGATAATTCAGCCGAATGTTCCTTTCCTGACTCACCGCCTGACCATGTGCCCGTATCGGCCTTTGACATACTTGTCGCGCTGGTTTTCTTTTTTAGAATCTCGCCCAAGCGTTCCATCGTCTTTACCTTCTATAGCCCATCTCTCCAGTATACGTGAAATGTATTTCCAACTACGTTTATTTAGGGTTACCGCCTCCTTAAACGCACTAACTATCCATTCCAACGGATAAAGTCTCTCAGCTTCCCGAAGCTCTTCAGAAATCATGGGCGTGAGCACACCTATATTCTGTTCGTAAAGAGTGAAAATGTTGAATTCTGGTTCCGTTTTCATTGCCTCACACCTGTTAGGAGTCACAACTAGCTGCGGGAGCTTACCCTGCCGAATCTTCTCAAACGTCTTTCTTCCTGTTTCATTATTAATAAAATAGGCATCTTCGAGCTTACCACTTCTCTCTAGCACCAGGTGCAAAATGGTCCCGCGCTTTACTGATTGGTCCAGCGCCTGACGAAGTATTTTGTCTCCCAAGCTAGTCCCACTCTTGAAGCCACTCATTAGCATAGGGTCAGAAACAAGCTCATTGTAAGTTACAAATTGTGCGTAACCTCGGCGATTACTGATCACCCAGAAAATATGCAACAACACTTTAAGTTCAGTAACTTCATCGATTTGTGGCATAACTTTGGTAAAAAAAGAATTAGGTATTGGGGTAACATCCGCTCCAGCAGGGAAACCAGAAAACCGTTGTTCAGTCATTCCTTTTGTCCTGCAGATCTTTAAGCTGCACTTACTTCGGTCTCCAAATCCTCAAATTTAGCTGTCCTGTGAATAAATCGTAATTTCACTTCACCTGTGGGACCGTTACGATGCTTAGCTATTATTATATCAGCGATACCTCTGGGATAGGGCTCGACCTCAATATCATGCTCTCTTTTCCATTCTTCCTCAGTAAAGTTCAGCTCATCACGAGAAATAAAAATAACTACATCAGCATCCTGCTCAATACTGCCGCTCTCCCGCAAATCTGATAGCTGTGGCTTGTGGGATGCTCGCCCTACCACAGCTCGACTGAGCTGAGAAATAGCTAGCACCGGCACATCCAGCTCCCGAGCCAGCGCCTTCAACCCACGGGTTATTTCGCTGACTTCTTGAACCCTATTATCACTTCTACGCTCACCCTGCATGAGTTGAAGGTAATCAACTATTACTAAATCAATATTCCGTTCGAAATGGAGACGGCGTGCCTTACTACGCATCTCGACTACTCGTAGCTGAGGGGAATCATCAATATAGATAGGTGCCTCCGAAAGGACACCACTAGCCTCCATAATTCTTCGTTCCTCTTTTTCTGTATAGATACCCAAACGAACACTCCTAGAATCCACACCAGCCTCGTTAGCTAGAAGACGCTGGACAACCGCCTGCCTAGACATTTCTAGGCTAAACAGAGCTACACAAGCTTTTTGATTGACGGCAGCATTTCTGGCAATATTAAGTGCTAAGCTGGTTTTTCCTTGGCTTGGTCTGGCACCTAGAACGATCAAATCAGAACGTTGCAACCCGCCTAGAAAATCATCTAGTGCAATAAAGCCAGTGAGAACATGCGGAATTTCTTCAGGGCCGACGTGTAAAACTGAACCAGTTTGCTCGAAATATTGTCCCAAAACCTCCCTAATAGGAACAAAATCTTGTCGACTCCGCCATTGGCTTACCCTAAAAAGAATGTCTTCAGCCCTGCTCAAAGCAACATTTACATCGGCATCAGCCTCATAACCTATGGCAGCTATCTGACTACCAGCGCTTATGAGTCGGCGCATCACAGACAACCTCGATACAATCTGAGCATAGTGCTCAATGTGGAGAGAAGTAGGTACTACAGACACTACATGACTTAAATATGCAGCTCCACCTACCTCATCCAGCTTGCCTAGCCTAGCCAATTCACGTGCTACAGTTATCTGGTCTATGCTCTCAGAACGTTGATACAATCTCAAGCAAACGTCATACACCTTTTGATTTTCAGGCATAAAAAAATCTTCTGGTTTAAGAAAGGTCGCAATCCTGAATATGCTTTCGCCATCAATAAGAAGTGACCCTATCACTGCCTTTTCGGCTTCAACATCATGGGGAGGCAAACCTTCGCTAATCATTTTTCACTTTTGTCCTCTTCGATAACAACACAGATTTTAGCATCCAACCCCTTGGCTAAACTGACCGTTACATCGTAAGTTCCGAAGTGATGCAAGGGTTCCTTTAGCACGACTCTTTTCTTGTCGACTTCAAAACCTGTGAGACGAGAAAGTTCATCAGCTATGTGAGCGCTGGTAATAGAGCCATGAAGCCTGTCCTTGACACCAGTTTTGACCTTGAAATGTAACTCTCTCCCTGTAATTGCCTGAGCTATCCGACTAAGCTCCTCACGCTGGCGGGCCTCTCGCTCAGCCTTTCTTTCAATCCAACCTTGAGCTTCTCTTATGGCTGCAGGTGTCGCAGGCAATGCCAAACCTCGAGGTATCAGGAAATTTCTGGCATAGCCGTCAGCTACATCCCTTATTTCCCCCTTCTTGCCTTTCGGTACGTCTCTCAAAAAAATGACCTTCATTACTCTATCTCCAAGTTACTTTTGTTAGCAACATTACAATCAACATGCTCACCAGTCATTTAATAACAAACCTATGAATCTATTTTATAATTTTCGGGCTTTGTTTTCATCCCCAAATTAACATCCGGCTAATGAGAAAATCCGCATGAAAAATTATCAACCCCCTTTTAATGAACCACGCCTTGAAAGGGAAATTTAAAATGGAGAGCCCTTATTAGATACCGTGTAGGAATAACCTATTGAGAAAACTCTTCTTTAACTTTCGCTAAAACTTTAGGGTCAGTAAGAAGGTCAACAACCGTCATTGCAAGGGCTTTGGCAGCATCCAGCATACCCTTATGTCCTGCTTCAGAAGCTGCAGCCTGCGCGAAGTCAACCGAATGCAATAACACGTCCGGAGAGGCGATAGCGATAAAAGGATGAATAGTAGGAATAACCTGACTGACATTAGCCATATCGGTACTACCAAAGTGGGGTTCGAGAGGCTCCACATTACGGCCTAAAGATGCTAAATTCTGAGCAAATATCTGCCCCAAAGCCATGTTGTTCTTCATGGGAGCATAAACTATGTCACTCCACCTGTACTCCAACCGAGCGCCTGTTGCTAGCGAAGCTCCCTTAAAACAACTTAAAACCTTCTGTTTCAATTCATCAAGATATGCATTATCAGCAGCACGAACTAGAAACGTAGCTGCTGAGTATGCCGGTACCACATTAGCAGCTTCACCACCTCGAGTAATTATGCCATGAACCCGAGCATTGCTTTTTATATGTTGGCGGAGTGAATTGACAGCATTAAATGCCAGAATCATAGCATCCAAGGCATTTATTCCTTCCTCAGGACAGGCAGCAGCATGAGCCGCTTTTCCAAAGAATTCAATATCCAGGCTAATACAAGCAAGCGCTTCAGTAGCAATGGTATTAAACAGTCCAGGGTGTACCATCATGGCTGCGTCAACCCCATCAAACACGCCAGCCTTCAACATCAATACTTTACCACCAAAAAGCTCCTCAGCAGGTGTACCAAAAACTGCAATTGTACCACCGCACTTATCGACAACAAGCTTGCTGGCTACGGCAGCTCCTACTGCTGAGGCAGCTATTATATTGTGCCCACAACCATGTCCTATTTCAGGCAACGCATCATACTCAGCGATCAAAGCAATCACTGGCTTACCATTGCCGTATACAGCTTTAAAGGCTGTAGTCAGGCCACCAATACCTCTTTCCACCCTAAAACTGTTCTTTGTTAGATGGGCTATTAACCAATTGGATGCCCTTTCCTCCCTGAAACCTAGCTCAGGGTTAGAATGGATTTTCAAACTTAACTCAACGAGTTCCTGACGCTGGTTATCTACTTGCTTGTTTACTTCTTCCTTAAGCTTTGCTGTCGACAAAAACTTTCTTGGCATTTCAGGAATCAACCCTCGCATAATTATACTCTAGACATCACACACATTCTATAAGCACCGGCTAATTTTTTACAAAGCCAAAAGTCACAACATCTACTGACCGCGCCGCTGGCTTGACATTCAGAATACCTCAACCTATAATGAGCCAACATTGCAAAAGTGAACGAAATGCAAATCAACGTTGCTAGTTTACTCAAAGAATCGATAGGCTCAAATCGCAGCTATCAGATAGATGAGAACATCGATACAGACAATATAACACTTGTGAAAGGTGTTGTAATTCTCACCCGCATCAAGAATGGTATCATGGTCAATGGCACAATACGGGCCGAAGTGACGGGCATTTGCAGTCGCTGCCTTAAACCAATCGATTACGAATTAAATTATGATTTCTTAGAGGAGTTTTTATCCAGTATGGATATTTCTAAAGTCTCATATTTGCCTTACGAATTAGACAGTCCTTTTATAGACGATAGCCAAGTTCTGGATCTAAGCGAGGTAATACGGCAATATACAGTTCTCAGCATGCCCGCCAAACCGCTTTGTCGTCCAAGTTGCGCTGGGATTTGTCCATCATGTGGGCATGACCTAAATCGCGGTCAATGCCGATGCCTATCTAAAACACCGGACCGGCGCTGGGCAAAGCTGGCAGAACTTCGAAAGGAGAGCAGAGCTTAAAATGGCAGTGCCGAAAAAGAAATACGTCAAATCACGCCAAGGGAAAAGGCGTAGTCATCTTGCTCTAAGCATTCCCAAATTAGTTGAATGCTCACAATGTCATAGCTTAAAACTACCTCATCGTGTATGTCCCTCCTGTGGTAGCTACGCAGGAAGAGATGTGATTGAGATTAAGAATCCCCAAAAGCCTGGATAAACGATAAATAGCCAAACAGAACCTTTATTGCACAAAACTGATAGCTGTAAAAACTTATTAAATAGACGACCATATTAAATCTGACCAAAAAGGAGGAAACATGGTTGAGGCGATAAAAGCAGCATATATTTTCCCAGGACAAGATTCTTATTCAGTAGGCATGGGACAAGACCTCTATGTTCACTACTCCTCAGCCAGAAGTGTTTTTGATGAGGTGGATAAAACCCTTGGCTTTTCTCTATCCCGTTTGTGCTTTGATGGTCCACAAGAGGAACTCAGACAAACGATTAATGTTCAGCCAGCAGTGGTAACCACAAGTGTAGCCTGTCTGAAAGCAGCGCTAGAAGCTAGCAACAACGGCTTACCGGAGCCCGTTTTTGTTGCCGGGCATGATGTTGGCACATACACAGCTCTGGTAGCTGCTAACGCTTTAAGTTTGTCCGATGCAGTACGTCTCATTCGTGAGAGAGGACGACTAATGAATGAGGCCGGCCAAAGGGTAGACGGTGGAATGGTAGCCATGAGCGGTTTAGATATAGAAACATTCAAAGATATTTGCTTCGCTACGGGCGCTGAAATCGCTTATATTGATGCTCCGGACCAGGTCACTATCAGTGGTACGCAAGAAAGCCTGATAAAAGCCAGGAGACTAGCACAAATAAAGGGTGCACGACGTATTATTCCTTTAAGGGTAAGCGGGCCATTCAATTCAACATTAATAGAATCAGCCATGGAAAGAATGAGAAATGCCATTGCGCAATTCACATTTGTTAAACCATTGGTTCCTATCGTGGCAAATGTCACCGGTCAACCATTGATTGACTTAGAAGCGATAAAAGAGGAACTAGTAAGCCAAATTGTCCGTCCCGTCCAATGGCAGCAAGCCATTGAAAATATGATCGCTCGAGGTGTAACCACCTTCTTTGAAATGGGGCCTGGTGAGACGTTGACCAAATTGGTCAAACGAATCAGCCCAGGTGCCCAAGTCTTTAACATCAACAGCGCTCAATCTATCAGTGAAATAGCAAAATGGCGAAGAGGATGATCAGGATTTACATACTGCCGAAGCGAATTTTCGCCATTTAAATTGATCAATCTTTCCAAATTTACTTAGCAGTCGCACCTTACAAAAGTCAAACTTCGAGACTAAATAGGTAAAATGTTTCAAGCCACTACACCACGAAAAACCGCAAGTGTATGTAAATACTGCGGCAAGGAGTCCACGTTTATCTCTAGTTCACTGAACCTATGTCTCGACTGCATTAGGGAGCATTTCGAAAAAATCAAAACCTACGTTCAACAAGCGCACCACAAATCAAGACACCCTTTCAACCTACCACCATATCCACCCAAAGCAAAACACGGGGTGACCTGTCACTTATGTGTTAATACCTGCCAACCAGCAGCAGGACAAACAGGTTACTGCGGCGTGCGGTCGTGCACAGCAGGAAAGTTAATTGGAGCAACGGCAGAGAAAGGCAGGGTTAGCTGGTACCATGACAAGCTACCAACAAATTGCGTTGCCGATTGGGTTTGTCCTGGTGGGACAGGCTCAGGCTATCCCGATTTTGCTTATCGCGCGGGGCCAGAATACGGCTATAAAAACCTGGCTGTCTTCTACCAATCATGCTCGTTTGATTGTCTCTTTTGCCAAAACTGGCATTTTCGAATAGCGGTGAACAAGAAGGAGTGGGTCAATCCTACAGAGCTGGCTGATGCTGTTGATGAGCGTACAGCTTGTATATGTTACTTTGGTGGTGACCCAACACCGCAATTACCTCACGCTTTACGTGCTTCACGTATAGCACTAGAAAAAAGTAAAGGGCGCATACTACGCATTTGCTGGGAGACCAACGGCTCCATGCATCCGTCTTTACTGAAACAAGCCGCTAACTTATCCCTTGAGTCTGGCGGCTGCATTAAGTTCGATCTTAAAGCATGGAACGATAATTTACATGTCGCCCTTTGTGGTATAAGCAATAAAAGAACCTTAGAAAATTTCAGTATCTTAGCGGACTTTACAAAAAGAAGGCCTGTGCCGTCTTTCCTTATAGCCAGTACCTTGCTAGTCCCAGGCTACATTGATGAACAGGAAATTTACGATATTGCCAAATTTATTGCCTCTTTCGACCCAGACATACCCTACGCTCTCCTCGCCTTCCATCCTGATTTTTTGATGACCGATTTACCAACTACGTCATTTCAACACGCTGAACGTTGCCTAAAAGCAGCGAAAAAGGCTGGGTTAAACAGAGTACGGTTGGGAAATGTTCACCTACTAAGGTACGAGCGCAAGCATGGCGGGACTTCGACGGAAAGCTAGGACTATCGCTTTACAAGCACTTTACGAACTCGACTGCTCCTCCCACAAACCAGAAGATGTTTTAGCGCGCCTATTGGAAGAAAAAGCTTTGCCTAACGCCGCAGCAGAATTTGCCCGTAGCATAGTTTTAGGCGTTCTTCAAAAGCAAAAGGAAATTGACGACTTAGTTCGGAAATTTGCGCCGGCCTTCCCACTCGAGCAAATAGCAGTAATAGATAGAAATATTCTTCGCCTTGCCATTTTTGAGGTTTTGTTCGATAATAGAGTTCCAGTCAAAGTAGCTATCAATGAGGCTGTTGAGCTAGCCAAAGGTTTCGGCAGCGATGCCTCTCAAAAATTTGTCAATGGAGTTCTGGGGGCAGTAGTAGGCTCTTGCAAGCAACAAAACAAACAACAAGAGGCACCTAAACCGAAATAAGGCTAAGTAAACCCCCGGAGGCGAATATGGCAAATGCATGGGAAAGGCTGAAGAAGGTAATTGCGGAGCAGCTTGGTGTTGACGAGTCATCGATAGAGCCTTCAGCATCCTTTGTTGACGACCTTAATATCGACCCCTCCGATTTGGCAGAACTTATAACAGCAATTGAACAGGAATTCAGCACACCAACACAGAAGCTGGAAATCTCAAACGAAGATATAGATGAAATCGTCACAGTTCAAGACCTGTTAAACTGCCTCCACGACTATGGCATAGAGATTTAGGAACTTCAATTGTGACAGGTTTGTTCACGATAACCTAGTCAATGCTGAGTATTCTTGGCCAATCTTTGGAGTACACCTTTAAGCACTGACTGCCAATTATCACCGAAGCATTCTATGTCTAATCTTATCTGTTTAGTACCTACCCTAACTCCGCCAGGAAAATCAGTTAATAAAGACGCCACGCTAGACCCCCTAGCATTAGCGAACTGCAAAACGAGCTGTTTGTCTTCGGCAAAGATAGATTCCACCCCAGCTTCTGATGCAAGCTGTCTAATTTCCACTACGTACAAAAGATTCGCAACTGGCTGCGGCATTGGTCCAAATCTATCGCAGAGTTCCATAGCAGTATCCGCTATTTCCTCCGCACGCTTAATCGTAGCCAATCGCTGATAAAAATTCAGCCTAGTACTCAAACTTGATATATAGCCTTCCGGTATGTACGCAGAAATTGGCAAGGCCATCAAAGAGGTTTGATGCTTAACCATTTTTATCTCAATTTCTCCTGTCTGCTTCTGTTTGGCTTCTTCAACAGCCTCAGCCAACAGGCGACAATATAAGTCAAAACCCACAGCAGCTATATATCCACTTTGCTCTACACCCAGCAAATTACCTGCTCCCCGTATCTCCAAATCTTTCATAGCAATAGCGAATCCAGCACCCAACTCAGTGGCTTCTGCGATTGTACTGAGACGCTTTCTGGCTTCAGGAGTCATTTGCTTTTCCCCGTCAAAAAAGAAATACGCATAGGCATTATTGCTACCACGCCCAACGCGACCTCGTAGCTGGTATAGCTGGGTCAAGCCTAACCTGTCAGCCTGGTCAACGATTAAGGTATTCACATTAGGCATATCGAGGCCTGACTCAATTATAGTGGTAGTAACCAGAACATCGCTCTTACGATTAAGGAACTCGGCTATCACCTCAGCTAGTTCATCTTCTGGCATTTGCCCGTGGGCTATCGAGACCCTAGCTTCGGGGACAAGACTACGAAGTCTGTTAGCAACACGACCAATGCTGTGAACCCTGTTATGAACGAAAAACACTTGGCCATTCCGTTCCAACTCGCGAAGTATCGCCACGCGCACCAGCCTTTCATCATAAGCACCAACATAGGTCTTGATCGGCAAACGCTCATCCGGTGGCGTTTCAATAGTACTCATATCCCTAATCCCGGTGAGTGCCATATGCAGAGTACGCGGAATGGGTGTTGCACTTAGCGTTAAAACGTCTATCTCTCGTCTCAGTTTCTTAAAATGTTCTTTGTGCACTACACCAAAACGCTGCTCCTCGTCTATGATTAACAAGCCCAAATCTTTGAAAACAACATCTTTTTGCAGTAAACGATGAGTGCCAATACAAATATCCACCGTGCCTGCAGCCAGTCCCTCAATTATATTCGCCTGCTCTTTTCGAGAACAAAAGCGGCTCAGCATCTCAACTCTCACCGGAAAAGCTTGAAGCCTTTCTTTAAAGGTCGCAAAGTGCTGCTGGGCTAACACTGTAGTTGGAACCAACAGAGCAACTTGTTTACCATCCATGACCGCCTTAAATGCAGCCCGGACAGCAACTTCTGTTTTACCGTACCCTACATCCCCACAAACGAGTCGATCCATCGGCCTTGGCTTTTCCATATCATCCTTAACATGTTTAACAGCTTCTAGCTGGTCAATTGTTTCCACATATGGGAAGGAAGACTCCAGTTCCTGCTGCCAAAGACTATCTCTGGAAAAAGCGAACCCAGGGATTACCTCTCTTGCCGCATAGAGATTTAGAAGCTCCTGAGCTACGTTAGCTACTGATTCCTTAATTCTCTGCTTGGTACGCGCCCACTCCTGTGTTCCCAGCCGACTCAAGCTCGGCGGCTGATCACTGGTACCAATATAGCGGCTGACACGGTCAGCCTGGTCAGTTGGCACATAGAGTCTATCACCGGCAGCATATTCTAGAACGATATATTCACGTTCCACACCGTCAGTAAACATCCTCGTTAATCCGGCAAACTTAGCAATACCATGTTCAATATGAACAACATAATCTCCAGGTCTCAATTCAGAAACTAGCAAGTGATGCCGTACCGGCCTATGTTTAAACCAGCGCCGTTGCTTGATAAAGCCGAAAATCTCTTTATCTGTAAACAATGTCAGCACATCTTTCAATGCCCACCCTTCATTAAGCGACCCTTTAACCAAAGTAATCACTCCCAATGAAAGTGGCTGTTCTATCTCTACAACGTGATTGACTGGCAAACCTTGTTCCTGCAAGAGTTCAGTCAGGCGATGCGTCTGCTGACTGACTATCACGATGCGTTCATTCTGGGTTAGCATGTCCTTCAATTTCTGGCAAAAAATATCGAGCCTGCCGCCAAAGCTCGGTACAGGTGTAAAAGGCAGAGATTGGACACAAAAATGAGTTGCATGGCTTGAAACCCACGAACATAGCGTCAAATGACGCTTAGCTTTACTTATCTTTGTTTTAAATTCTGCCCATGTCGAATAGTGAACAGGAAAGCTCGATGAGGAGGAGTCCTGTACCGTCCTTGCCCCGATGAACTCATAAGCTTCGCCATCCAATTTGTCAACTACAGCTTTAATTTCATTCAGGTTATCAGTAATAAGCAGAGCATCGTCTGGCAAATAGCTCAAAATGGTATCAGCCCGAGATTCACCTTCTCTGACTGGGACTATTGTGACCGATTCCACCAATCTCACTGAGCGCTGTGTTTTTGGATCAAAAAGCCTGATACTCTCTATATTGTTGCCAACTAGCTCTATTCTGGCGGGAAACTCGCTATTTGGGGAGAAGACGTCTAAAATACCACCACAATGTCTTATCGTCCCTGGTACCTCAACAACACTTTCCAGTTCATAGCCCATGTCTTGCCACTTTTGTATTAGTTGGAACAGCTCAACATGCATCCCGACCGCCAAGGTGTGGCAAGATTTCAAGAAATCTCCCCGCGGCATAGTCTTAACAATTGCAGCTAGAGCAGAACTTACTATTAGCGGAGAACCTTTCCCCTTAGATAGCGTATCACGACACAGACTTAATGCTGAGAGGGTTCTTAATCTGTCTGATACCGTAAAAAAATCTGACGTATGATATGTGCTCGCAACTAAATCCGTTTCGGGAAAAAGCTGCAGCCACGTTGAGCTAGAGCACCAAACTTGAAGTTCGTCATACAATTTTTTCGCCTCTTCAGGTTGGGAAACTATCACTAAAATGGGTAACTGAAGCTCTTTGTGCAGAGCTGCTATGACAAAGGGTCTGGCAGCATCAGATACCACCATGCTGACTTCTTTACTCTGCTCCCCAAGCAAGCTACATTTCAAATGCTGATAACCAGTGACCTGGCTAATCAAAGATAGTAAACAAGACAAATCCATTTCCGAAAACATCCGCTAATTAAAGCCTTGAACTACCTTTCATCCACTATCTTCAGGTAGCCGAAAAACTGCATTTAAACACTGCTCACAGTTACATGACCTAGAACATAAGACCAACAGGGCTAGCCGCAATTTCTTCGTAAGTGCGGACTAGCCCTGTTGAATTCTAACATAGGTTGATTTGCCTGAACAACGCAGGGTACCAAAGCCAAAAATTTGTTAACATCAGTTGCTGTCCAAAAAACTTTTGTCCGCGGGTATCTTGACATACAATAGGAAAAAGTTCATAAAATAGTATGAGAAGGGTATTACTATGGCGAAGACCACAAAGATTACGATAAGCATTCCTGAAGAACTGCTAGCAGCTGTAGAACATGAGATAAAGAACAGTGGAGAAAGTCGTAGCCAATTTTTTTGCCGTGCTGTAGAAACTCTATTCAAACAACGGCAGAAGCAAATATTGAAAGAGCGATATATTCGGGGATATCGGCAGTTGCCTGAAACAAATGAGGAGGTTGATGCTACCCGCTTGGCTGCCAACATTATCCTAGCAGAAGAGGTCTGGAAATGAAGAGAGGTGACATATGGTGGGCAGAACTGGCTCCGCCAGCAGGACGCCGACCAGTTCTGCTGATATCCCGTGATGAAGCTTACACAGTTCGGTCTCTAGTTGTTGCCGTGCCATTGACCACACGGATTCGTCACATCCCGTCAGAAGTACTTCTGGGTACTAACGATGGGTTACCACGAAAATGCGCTGTTAACATGGACTTTATTACCACCATACCTAAAAGTTATCTTCGGGAGCATTTAACTACTCTCAGCCCAGAGAAGCTTAAGGACGTTGAAGAAGCCCTTCGATTCGCCCTGGGACTCGACTAAAACCCCATCTATTAGAAGCCAACGAAGGACGTCATTTGTCATACTATCCTTGACCGGCTATAATTGAGCGCGCATCAAAACTAAGGAGGTATAATGGCATACCGAAGGGTGCTTGTGCCTCTCGATGGCTCCGAACTAGCGGAGAGAGCTATCCCTTATGCCAAGGCCATTGCTAAAACCAAAGGGAGCGAGTTAACACTTTTTACCGTAAGCATTGCCTCCGTCGAACAGTTGGACCGCCCTATGAATGCTTATCTAGAGCTCACTGCAAAAGAACTACAATCTCAAGGAATAAAAGCATCTACGGCCATTGCTTACGGGAACGTTGCAGATAAGATTATTGAATACGCAGCCAACAATAGTATTGACCTCATAGTTATCTCCACCCATGGATATTCTGGAATTAAGCGCTGGGTACTTGGAAGTATTGCCAGGAAGGTACTGTATGGCACCTGTGCTGATGTGCTCCTTATAAAGTCAAAGGCCCCAAAGGTTTATCAGGTGGACCTCAAAAAAATATTGCTCCCCCTGGATGGTTCAGCTTTTTCGGAAACACCTATTTGCGCTGTGGAAGAATTAATAAAAGGGTCTAATACAGAAGTTGTCTTAACCATAGTATGTGAGCCACCACTGGTTCCATCTTACGGTGACCGCCCCATCAACCCGATATGGGAAAAACATCAGGCCACACTGTGGGCTGAGATGCAACAGCAGGCGTCAGAATACCTGGGCAAAATAAAGGCCAATCTTGAAAAACGCGGTATAAAAGTGAAAACACACGTTATCCCCGGCGAACTGGGGAGAGTAGCAGAAAACATCATGCAACTAGCCCAGAAGGAAAATGTTGACCTAATAGCTATGGCAACTCACGGACGTACTGGCATCAGCCGCTGGGTCTATGGCAGTGTTGCCACCAGAATCGTCGAGGAATCATCCCAGCCTATACTGCTAATTCGACCATCAATACCTAAAGAACAATCGGCTTAGTTTTTTCACAAAAAGACCATATCATCAAACTGGCGCCTCGATCGTTACTTTCGTGCCTCTCCCAAGTTTGGACTCTATCTTCAGAGTACCACCTATTAGCTGTATTCGCTCTTGCATACCAACCAAGCCTAGTTTGCCATACTTTAACAAGTCATCCATTGATTCAGGAATATCGAACCCCTTCCCATTATCCACAATGGTTATTTCAATTTTCTTTTCACCCAACACCAGTATGACTGTAGCACTTGTTGCCTCAGAGTGTTTCCAAACATTCCGTAACGCTTCCTGCACAACACGAAAAAGTATCAGCTCCACCTCGGCTGAAAATCGGCGGCTTACGCCATATGTCTTTATTCTTATCTTCAACCCCGAATGTCTCTCTATATCCGAGGTTAACCACTCCAGTGCTGGTATCAAGCCCAAGCGATCCAAAGCCGGAGGACGCAAATCTTGGCTCAGCCGCCTCACACCTGCCATGATGTCATTAACTCGATCCCTCAATACGTCCAAAAGAATCTTCTTATATTCAGATAAACCTTTTTGGCTAGAAGCAATATCATCTAGTTCACGAGCCAAAACAACCAAAGATTGAATCGTATCATCGTGAAGCTCCCTGGCAATACGCTTTCTTTCCTCCTCCTGCGCCATAGTTATTTGCCTCAAATAGAAACGCAAATTCTGTTCCATCCGCTTTTCCCGAGTCACGTCTCGAGCAATATGTTGAAACCCAACCGGATTGCCATTAGCTTTAACTACACTTGTAGTTAGCTTTAAAATAGCCTCAGCCCCTTCCTTAGTTATTAACTTCTGTTCATAGGGCTGAGCAACAGGTACACCATCAAGCAGTTTAGCTCGAATTTCTTTAGCTAGGTCCAAGCTTTTTTCTGAGAGGAAAGTTTTAACGTTCATGCGGCATAATTCGTCAACTCCATAACCGGTAAGCCTAGCGGACGCTGCATTCGCCGAGATAATGTTCCCATCCATATCATGAACCCAGATGGCATCATGGGCATTTTGAAATAGCTCTCGATACCTTTCTTCCGAAGCTCTCAATTGCTCGGCGACCCTCCGTTCTTGTTCATAAAGACGGGCATTTTCAATAGCAATGCCAATCTGGTTTCCTACAGCCACAAGCAGGGCCACCTCATCTTTACCAAATTGACGCCGCTTGCGCGTTGCTACACACAAAGTCCCTACGACTTTTCCTTTGGACTTTAGTGGAACAATGGCCTGAGAGCGTATACCTTCTCTAATAACCGCCATTTTTGTCAGTCGCCGGTCTTTAGAAACGTCCTCTATTACTGCCGGCTCACCAGTCTGGGCAACCGTTCCATTTAGACCTTCCCCTAGCTTGAGCTTTCTTACACTCCGGACAAAAGTATCAGACACACCTTTATGGGCGCTGAGATTAAGCTCACCCGACTTTTCGTCCAAAAGAAACATCAGCACTGCATCTACATCCATTAAACCTATTATGCTATCAACGCTGCTACTCAGAATCTTATCTGGGTCCAACGACTGAGAGACCACACTCGAGACATAATTAAGGGTAGACACTCGAATACGATGCTCGCGTTCCCTGCGCCACATCTCGAACCCGAACGACACAGCATTGCCCACAACAAGAACAACAAATATCTCAAGAAGCGCTTGGCTAGTCGGTTGAGCAATAAAGATAGCTTGGGGTAGTGTACAAATCAGTGCAACCACTGAAATAGCTACAGTTCCCTTCCAGCCAAACAGGAAACCTGCCCAGATAATAGGTAGCAGATAGGCAATCCTTTCAAGAGAATCGCGATTTAGACCAGTACTAACTAGCAGATGAGTCAGAAAGGAATGGTACTTGGCAATTTCTAAGTAGTGTGGAACCGTAATAATCGCCAGTAATGCTATGATAAACCAGAACCTAAGGTTGCGGAAAATCCTTATAAACCAGTCAAATGATAGTTGTCGCACTGCCGCTGTGCACAAATACACGCAATTCACAGACTTTAGGACACGTCATCGAGAGTGAACCACCCTTCTTTCAGGGCATGCACCACTGCTTCGGTACGGGAACCGACCCGTAGTTTGTTAAAAATATTTGCCAAATGGCCTTGCACCGTTCGTATGCTGAGAAAAAGCTCCTGCGCGATCTCCTTATTGCTCAAGCCCTTGGTTACCAGCCGCAATACCTCCATCTCACGCTCAGTGAGCACCTCTAAAGGCTTCCTTTCACGTGGTTTGTTGGAAACATAGGCAAATCGGTTCAAAACCTTACGAGCAACTGCTGGATGCAACACCGACTCCCCAGCATAAACAGCCCTGATAGCATCAACTATTTCGTGACCGCGAACACTTTTTAGTAAATACCCAGCTGCCCCAGCCTCCAGCAAACCAAAAACAAATTGGTCATCATCGTAAGCACTAAGAACCAACACTGCCACACTAGGGCACAGAGCTTTTATCTGTCTAGTCGCCTCAATCCCATCCACCTTGGGCATGGCAACATCGATTATAGCCACATCTGGTTTTAACTTGGAAGCAAGCTT
>FMSI01005105.1_pt1 | contig 30490 bp, 30 predicted proteins | sample 1504471 | NCBI WGS metagenome assembly FMSI01 (sample SAMEA4475357, study PRJEB15587) | soil metagenome | biome: Soil; feature: Field | place: India | collected 2015-03-11 | depth 0 m
TTTTTTTTATCTAATAAATGCTCCTCTTCAAAGAAAAGCTCTATATCAATAAACTTAGACCCTTTTATGATATAACTCTTTGTATTATCGCAATTGATAATTACTAAATTCTTTTGCTTAGGTAAGTTTTTATCAGCTTTTGCAAAGACAATATTTTCATTAAAATTCGGTTTAAAATCTGATGGCTTAAAGCTTTTTCCTACGGTCTGGGTGGGTAGCCCCTTTTCTTTCCACCCCTTTATACCACCTTTAAGGAAATAGATATTTTTTACACCAAGAGAGTCTATAAAAAAACTGATAAAGGCTGATTTTATCAGGGTATCTTTGTCCTCTATGGAAAAAATAATTTTGCTATTTTCATTTACTCCGATGATTCTTAAGAACGTAATAAGTTCAGAAAGGTCCTTAGATAGTAGTTTTTCTGTGAAATACTTTTGATCAAGATGTATGGAGCCTTTGATGCGTTCTTTTTTAAAATCCTCAAGAGGTCTCAAATCAAAGATAAGGGGGTCATATTTTAGAAGTTCTCTATCAGGCTCAATGATAAGGCCGTATGAAAGGCTTGAAAATATAAATATAATAAGTATCGTTAAGCTTATTTTTTTTATCATTACATTAAAATAATAACAAAAAGGTTTAAAAAGTGCATAATTTTTTATTATCAAAAGTTATTGACCTATTCCATTTTTTTTCGTAAAATTATACTCTTAATTTTTATAGGAGGAAGTTATATGTATGCTATTATAAAGACGGGGGGTAAGCAATATAAGGTTTTTCCCGGTGAGGTAATAAAGGTGGAGAAACTTTCGGGAGAGAAGGGTGATGTCATTAGTTTTAATGAAGTCCTCTTGGTTAAAAAAGATGATGATACTGTGGAGATAGGTAAGCCTGTTGTGGAAGGTGCTGTTGTTACTGGAAAGGTAGTAAGGCAGGGGAAAGGAAAAAAGGTCCTTGTTTTTAAGAAAAAAAGAAGGAAAAACTTCAGAAAGCTCTATGGCCATAGACAGTCCTTTACAGAGATAGTAATTGATGAGATAAAGGTAAGTTAAATATTTTAATCAGCGTTAAGGCACTTTAACTATAAAATAAAAATAAGTTTTTGGAGGTAATAGATGGCTCATAAAAAAGGGGTAGGAAGTAGTAGGAACGGTAGAGATAGCGAAGGCAAACGTTTGGGAGTTAAAAGGTTTGATGGTCAGTCAGTTAAAGCGGGTTCTATTATAGTTAGACAGAGGGGTACCAAAGTATTCCCTGGCAAAAACGTTGGTATGGGTAAGGACCACACCCTTTTTGCGCTTGTTGAAGGGGTTGTTAAGTTTGAGAATTTTGGTAAAGATAGAAAGAAGGTGAGTGTCTATCCCTCCAACTAACTATGTATGAGATTTGTCGATGAAGCTGAAATTTATGTGAAGGCAGGAGATGGTGGGAACGGTTGTGTCAGCTTCAGAAGAGAAAAGTTTATCCCTAAAGGCGGTCCTGATGGTGGTGATGGTGGAGATGGTGGGAATATCATATTTAAAGCTTCTAAAAATCTAAATACGCTTCTTGATTTCAGATATAAAAAAAAATATTTTGCATCAAACGGAAAGCCCGGTCAGAGCAACAACAAGCACGGCAGATCGGGCGATGACCTCCTTTTGCCAGTCCCTTTAGGTACAATTATTAAAGACGAAGTAAGTGGCGAAATTATAGCTGATCTTACGGAAGATAATCAGGAAGTAGTTGTTGCTAAGGGAGGAAAGGGCGGCAGAGGCAACTCCCATTTTGCAACACCTGTTAGACAAACTCCTCGTTTTGCCGAAAAGGGTAAAATAGGTGAGGAAAGGGTAATTAAACTGGAGCTTAAGTTGCTTGCCGATGTGGGGTTGATAGGTTTGCCTAACGCAGGTAAGTCAACATTACTATCTGTAATATCTTCAGCAAAACCAAAGATCGCCGATTATCCCTTTACTACATTGGTGCCTAACTTGGGAGTTGTTAAGTTTGGTGATTTTAAGAGCTTTGTTGTAGCCGATATCCCAGGGCTAATTGAAGGTGCCCATAGGGGTGAAGGGTTGGGACATAGTTTTTTGAAACATATAGAAAGAACAAGATTGCTTATACATCTTGTTGATCTATCTTACTTGGGACATAAGAGACCACTAAAGGCTTTTGAGATTATAAATAAGGAGCTTAAGCTTTTTAACGAAGAGCTCTCACAGAAACCACAGATTGTTGTGATAGGAAAGATTGACCTGACAGATGTTAGAAAAAAGGCCTCAAGGTACGAAAGACTTTTTATGAAAAAGGGCTTTCAAGTCTTTAAGATCTCCTCGGCTACCAGAGAGGGTATCGAAGATTTATTATTGTTTGTAAGTGAATTATTACAAAAAGAAGGATAAAGGACGGTTATGAGGAAGGAGCTCTTTAAAAAGGTTAGGAGAGTTGTTGTAAAGATAGGAAGTTCTATTATTACTGATGAGAAGTATGTGATAGATGACCATTTCTTGATGGGATTGGCAACACAGATAAAGGGGCTTGTAAGTAAAAAAGGTGTTGAGATTGTTATCGTTAGCTCTGGAGCAGTAGCTGCAGGAATGATGGTGTTAAAGATTAAGGAAAAACCTAAAAAACTTACGGAAAAACAGGCACTTGCAGCCTGTGGACAGGGATATCTTATACATAAGTATAGCGAGATTTTTTTGGATAAAGGTCTTTACGTTGCCCAGATATTGCTTACTTCCGATGATATATCTGATAGAAAGAGATATCTTAACGCAAAAAATACCTTTGAGGTCCTTCTTGAGAAGAAAATAATTCCTGTTGTTAATGAAAATGATACGATTGCTACAAGTGAGATTAAGCTGGGAGATAATGATAATCTCTCTGCAGAGGTTGCCTCATTGATAGAGGCAGATTTACTAATTATATTAAGCGATGTAGATGGTTTTTATGATAAAGATCCAACCCTTTATAAAGATGCTAAAGTGATAGATACTGTCGATAGCCCAGAGAAGTACTTAAAAAAGGCTACCTCTAAGTCAGGTAGTAAGGTAGGGACAGGTGGCATACTTACAAAGCTTCAGGCTGCAAGAAAGGCTACACTGGTTGGGATACCTGTTGTGCTTGCTAAGGGAAAGAAGGAGAATATTATTGTTGATATAATTAAAGGTAGCAATGTGGGTACTTTGTTTTTGCCTAAGACAGAAAAAATATCCCACAAAAAGTACTTTCTTGCCTTTAATATAAAACCAAAAGGTAAGGTCTATGTTGATGATGGAGCGAAAGATGCCATTGTCAAAAGAGGAAAAAGCTTATTGCCATCAGGTGTTTATAAGGTTTCGGGTAATTTTAAGATAGGCGATGTTGTGGAGATTATAACAAAGGACGGTATAGCAATAGCAAGAGGGTTGACTAATTATAGTCTAATAGAGGTAGATAAGATTAGGGGAAAGAAGAGTTCTGATATTGAAAAAATTTTGGGTTATAGATATGATGATGAGATAATACATAGAAATAATATGGTAATTTTGAGTGATGTAAATAGGCTGTAAGTTAAGATCAGTAGTTTTATAGATATATGCAAAATTAAAGGAGGCTATTAGTGAAAAAGGTCAAAGAAGGTGATCTTATTTTAGATATAGCCAAAAAGGCAAGGAAATCCTCATTAGAGTTGGCTAAGGCTGATACAAAAAAGAAAGACTTGGCTCTATCAATTATGGCAAGAATGCTTAGAGAAAAAAAGAAGGATATACTAAGGGCAAACGAGAAAGATATTAAATCTGCAACAGATCTGCCAAAGGCAATGGTTGATAGATTAACGCTAAATGAGAAAAGGATTGAAGAGATGGCACTTGCTATTGAAGAGGTGATATCTCTTAAAGACCCTGTAGGAGAGATTACGGGGATGTGGAAGAGACCTAATGGACTTTTGGTAGGTAAGATGAGGATTCCTCTAGGAGTAATAGGTATAATCTATGAAGCAAGACCAAATGTTACTACCGATGCTGCCTCTCTTTGTATCAAGTCTGGAAATGCTGTAATTTTAAGAGGTGGCAAAGAGGCTATGAATAGTAACCTTGAGATAGCCAAAATATTATCTAAAGCCCTTAAAGAGGCTAACCTTCCTGATGAAGCAGTACAACTTATCCCCATAAAGGAAAGGACTGCAATGCTTGAGATGCTTAAGCTTGAAGAGTATATTGATGTTATAATACCGAGAGGTGGTGAGGGTTTAATAAGATTTGTTGTGGAAAACTCAAAGGTTCCCGTTATTAAGCACTATAAGGGTGTGTGCCATATCTTTGTTGATGCCACAGCGGATATAGATATGGCTGAACGAATCTGTTTTAATGCAAAGGTGCAGAGACCAGGAGTTTGCAATGCTATGGAGACTATGCTTGTCCATAGAGATATTGCAAAAAAATTTCTGCCACTTATTGGTGATAGGTTAAGCAAGGCAGGTGTAGAGATAAGAGGTTGCCAAGAGACTCAAAAGATTCTTAAGTATGCAAAAAAGGCAGAAGAGAATGATTACGGCTACGAGTTTCTCGATCTAATTCTTGCTGTTAAGGTCGTAAATGGTATAGATGAAGCCATTGAACATATAAATAATTACGGTTCTTTGCATACAGAATCTATAGTTACTAATGACTATAACAATGCACAGAGATTTTTAAAGGAGGTTAACTCATCAACAGTACTTGTTAATGCCTCAACAAGATTTTCAGATGGTTTTCAGCTTGGTTTAGGAGCTGAGATAGGTATTAGTACTACTAAGCTTCATTCCTTTGGCCCTATGGGACTTAATGAGCTGACTACTACAAAGTTTGTAATCTACGGTAATGGTCAGATAAGAGAGTAGATATGAAGATAGGTATCTTCGGCGGAACCTTCAATCCAATTCACAATGGTCATATAAGGGTTGCCTGCGACGTAATGTCAAATATGCTTCTGGACGAGATCTGGTTTATCTGTGCGAGTCAGCCACCCCATAAAAGCTCTGTACTAAAAGATTTTCATAGAATGAATATGCTTAAACTAGCGCTAAAGGATTACCCCCTTTTTTATCCTTGCGATATCGAGATTAAAAACAAGTTTCGATACACCATCGATACTGTAAATTATCTAAACAGAGAGTATGGTAAAGAGTATAGTTTTTATTTTTTGGTTGGCTTTGATGCCTTTATAGAGATAAATACTTGGAAAGATTGGAAAAGCCTTTTTTCTGCTATCAACTTTGTAATATTCAATAGACATGGTGTTCAAAATAAAACCAAGGGAATACTTAGAAACTTTCTAGACATTGAGATAGAGGAAGTTAACCCAGGCTATTATGTTTATAAAGGTAAAGAGATTCACAATATCAATGTAAAAAGCATAAATATCTCTGGAAGTGAGATAAGAGAGCTAATTAGAAAAGGCTTTAATATATCTTCTTGTGTAGGGAGGGATGTTGCCAACTACATTAAAGAAAATAATCTCTACAGATAAGTTCCTTAGAAAGAAGATTATAAAACCCTATGCTAAGGTTTTAAATCAGATCTGGGAGAAAAAGGGTTTTGACGTTACAGCGATAGATGTTAGCAGAGTGAGTGATATAGCAGATTTTATAATAATATGCTCAGGTAGCTCAACAAAACACTGTCAAACGATAGCAGAGGAGCTTCAAAAAAACGCCAAGTACTATAAGTTTCCCATATCCATTGAGGGGTACTCAAAGGGTGATTGGATTCTTGTAGATATTGGTGATATAGTTGTTCATATATTTACAGAGGAAACAAGAGAGATCTATGACCTTGAAGGATTATGGTACGGTGTACCTTTTTATCATATCCAAGAGGTAGCCGAAAGTGATAAATGAGTCTACCGTAGAAAATTTTATTAGTGATGAGTGGTATGAAAAGATTGTTAGGTTTTTTCATGAAAAAAATATTATTCTCTCCTCTTTTAAAAAACCATATCTTAAAAGGCGCATATATATTAGATCTATAGCCTTAAATTTTAACAATATAGAAGGCTACTTTAATTATTTAAAGAACTCCAGCGAAGAATATAAGATCTTTGAGAAAATAATTACTATAAATGTTAGCTATTTTTTTAGAAACTGGGACACCTTCGCAGTAATAAAAGATAAGATCTTGCCTGAGATTTTTAAGAAAAAGGAGGCTAAGGGTGAGAAGTTCTTAAAAATATTAAGTATAGGTTGTGCCAGCGGAGAAGAGCCCTACTCATTGGCAATAATTTTAAAAGAGTATTTTCCCGAAGAGATAAAAGTTGTTAAGCCCTATCTTCTTGGAATAGATTTTGATAGCGACTCTATTAGCTACGGTAGGATTGGTATTTATGATGAGCAAAGATTAATTTATACACCTGACCTTTTACTAAATAAATATTTTGTTAAAATTGATACTAAGAGATATGAGTTAAAAGAAGAGATTAAAAGAATGGTGATTTTGACACAAGAGGACGTCTTCAAGAAAGACCTTAAAAGATATTGGGATATAGTTTTTTGTAGAAATATGTTAATTTATGTAGATATTAAAACACAAGAAACCTTGCTTAAAAATATATACACAGTTTGCCTTCCAGGCAGCTATCTCGTTTTAGGTAAGTCTGAAAGCCTTTGGGGTGGCTTAAGAAACCTTTTCTTTCCTGTCTATCCCAAAGAAAGAATCTATATTAAAAAGGAGTGTATATGAGAGTTAGTCTTAGTCAAAAGTATCTTCTTGGTAATATTCTTATTGTTTTTCTTGTGGTTTTTATACCTCTTATATTTCAAGTTTTTGATATAAACATTGAGAATGCGAGGTCATGGGCAGTCTTGATAGCTGTGGTTGTTGGTGTTCTTTTAGCAATAGTATTCTCAAGGAATTTTACCTCTGAGTTGAGGAAGCTGGTTAAGATTACTGAGAATATAAGTCAAGGTGACCTTTCAGAGTTACCTGCCGTTGAGAGAAAAGGTTTTGACGATGAGGTAGATGATCTAAATTTTTCTATTACCCAGATGACCAACTCTATTAGAGGTTTGTTGGAACATATTAAAAATGCCTCAGAAAAAATAGCTAATTTATCACAGGTTTTATCAATAACCGCTCAGGAGATAAGTAACTCCGCTACAGAAGTTGCCACTACAATGGAGACAGTATCTATCGGAGCGGAGAATCAAAGAGAGATGGTTGATAAGACATCAAAACATATAAAAGAGATGGCAAACTCACTAAATCAGATAAGTGCAGGAGCAAAGGAAGCCTATGACTTTTCATTAAAATCGGTAAAGGTTGCTGAAGATGGTATGAAGTTGATCTCTGAAGGTCTCGAAAAGCTTAAAAATGTTTTTGATAAGATGGAAAATAATGCAAATCTTGTTATCTCTTTCAGCGAAAAAACGGAACAGATCGGTAAGATTGTAGAAGTAATTACTACTATTGCTCAACAGACCAACTTACTTGCTCTTAACGCAACCATTGAGGCAGCAAGGGCAGGTGAGTATGGCAGAAGTTTTGCTGTGGTGGCAGAGGAAGTAAGAAAACTGGCAGAAAATACAAGAAGGTCTGCCGATCAGATTAAAAACTTAATTGAAAATATAGAAAAAGAAAACAAAAGGGTTGGTGTAAGCATAAATGAAGGGAAGGAACAGTTAGAAGAGGGTGAGAAAATTCTCGATTTAACAAGTAAATCTTTCCAGAACATTCTTATAATGATTAAAGATGTGGCAGCAAAGGTGGGAAAGATTAATATTACCGCTGAGAAGATAGATCAGGGCACCTATGAGATGGTAAAGGCTATAGATGAGATTGCTAAGGTAACTCAGGACAATGCATCGGCAACGGAAGAAGTATCAGCAGCTGCTCAGGAACAGACAGCAGCAATGGAAGAGATGGCTGCCTCAGCAAAAGATCTCTCTACACTCTCGGAGGAACTAAAAAATATTGTTGGAGAGTTTAAGTTTTAATGAAATTGCTTGTGTTTGAGATTAAAGATAAAAAAATCGGATTGCCTATAGACTTTCTCGAGAGGATTACAGAAAATGACAAGCCCATCTATCCTGTAATTTTATTGCCAAAATTTGTAAAAGGTATCACTAACTTTCAGGGTAGGGTTTTAACCGTTATTGATATAGCAGATTTTTGCGAGATTGATGATTACGATAGAAGGTCCTTTTTATTAATATCAAAGAACCTATCAAATATTGGCTATCTGGTGAAAAATGTTTTGGGTTTTAGAGAGGTTTTGCAAGATGCTTTAGAAGATGCCAGTAAGTTTGATTTTAATATCGGCAATGTAAGGTACATTAAGTATATTTTTAGAATGGAAGACAATAACCCCCTATACATTTTAGATATAGAAGAGATAGAAAAGTATATGAAAAATTCAAAAAATTGGGGAGTACATTATGAAATATAGAGTTTTAATATGTGATGATGCAGAGTTTATGAGAACCTTGCTAAAAGACACCTTAGAAAATTCTGATTTTGAGGTGGTAGGAGAGGCAGCTAACGGGAATGAGGCAGTAGAAAAATATAAAGAATTAAAACCTGATATTGTTACTATGGATATTGTAATGCCTGTAAAAAGCGGTATAGATGCCACTAAAGAGATTGTTGCTTATGATTCTAAGGCTAAAATTGTCATGTGCAGTGCCTTGGGGCAGGAGATACTTGTTATGGATGCTATAGAAGCAGGCGCTAAAGATTTCATAGTTAAGCCCTTTTCTGATGAAACTGTCCTTTCTGTTCTAAGGAAGGTGTTAGAAAGTGAATTTTAACTTAGATAAGTACCTAAATCTCTACCTTAATGAAGCTAAGGAGCATTTAGAAAAGGCTTCAAAAATATTAGAAAACACAGATGAGCCTTTCACAGAGGAGAAGATAAATAATCTTTTTAGAGAAGCCCATTCTCTAAAAGGTATGTCTGCAGCAATGGGCTATAATCATATATCCGATTTGGCCCATCAAATGGAAAATCTGATAGACAGGCTTAGAAAGGGGGAGCTCACCTTTTCTAAAGAGCTCCTATCAAATCTACTTGATTACAATGATAGATTATGGAAGTACGTACTTGAGATTGAAAACAAGAGAGGCAAGGTTGAATACTCTAATAAATCATCTGAGATAGGTGGGCAATATAGGATAAACATATTTTTTAAGGAAGGAGTACCATCTATTAATGCAAGAGCCTTTCTTATATACAAAAATATTGAAAGTTTTGGAACTATAATAAGTTCTGACCCAAGCCTTCAGGATATTAAGAAGGGAAATCTAAAAAATAATATGTTATTGCTTTTAGAACCAACAAAACCATTGGACTATCTGAATGAATACTTAAAAAGAGTTGTAGAGATAAAAAGTTTTAATGTAGAGAAGGTTGAGGATCCCAAGAAGGGAGAAAAGAAAGAGGTTATAGAACAAAAAGAGGAGTTTACAGAAGACAAGTCACAACTTCCTAAATTTGTTAAGGTAAATTTAGATTTTTTAGATTATTTTTTAAATATATCAGGAGAGCTACTTACTATTGAGTCAAGAATTAGGGAGGTTACAAAGGACCTCGATAATATAGAGATTCCTAATGCAATTAATCAGATGGAGATTCTTTTAAAAGATGTCCAAGAAAAGGTTATGAGGCTAAGACTGACTCCTCTTGATGTTATTTTCTCAAGAGTTCCTATGTGGGGGAGGGATTTATCAAAAAAACTGAATAAAAAGGTGAGTTTTAAGATTGAAGGGGAGAATATTGAGCTTGATAGAAGCATAGTTGAGTCTCTTACGGAGCCACTTCTTCATATTATCAGAAACTCCATAGATCATGGTATAGAGAGTCCTGATGAGAGAAGGGCAAAAGGCAAGGATGAGGAAGGAAAGATTCTAATATCAGCTTCAAAAGATAGAGACAGGATTAAGGTATCAATTATTGATGATGGAAGAGGTATAGATCCTGATATAGTGCTTGAATCGGCGAGAAAGAGCGGAAAATTTTCTCAGGAGTATCTTAACTCTCTAAAATCAAGAAAAGACATACTATACTTGGTAAGCATACCAGGCATAAGCACTAAGAAAGAGGTTACCGAGATATCAGGAAGAGGTGTTGGACTTGATGTTGTTAAAGCTGTTGTGGAAAGCTTTGGTGGTACCTTTGAGATTGACTCTTCTTATGGAAAGGGTACTGAAATATCCCTATATCTTCCTACATCAGTATCTATTGTTAATGTTATGTTTTTTAAAATAGGAAGTTTCCTTTTCGGAACACCTGTAGATAAGATAATAAGGGTGGCAGAAATAAATAAAAATGAGATTAACAGTTTAAGTGATAGTGTTTATAATGTTTTGTTAGATTATGAGTATCTACCATTATATTTCTTAAGTGAGAAACTTAATATCAAAAACGACAGTTTATTATCAGATAAGTTTTCTACGATCATAATATCCATTAAAGGGACAAAAAGTGCAGTGGTAGTTGATGAGTTTTTAGGCCACAAAGAGGTATATTTAAGACCATTAAATCCACCTCTTTCTTTTGTACCAGGTTTTTATTCCTCCACTATTCTTGGAGATGGCAGACCGCTTTTAATACTTGATATACAGGCTTTCTACTAAAAAAAGCAAGGGTCTGTATTAGTGAATATTCATATGGGGAAGGTAAAAATAAATATGGAAAAGATTAATATCGATCATCTTAAGGAGATTTTTAATGTAGGAGCAGCAGGAGCAGCCAATGCCCTTGGAAAGATGATAAAAAAGAGGGTTTTTATTGATGTCCCAAAGGTTTCGATAGTTACACCTGATAAGGTTGTGGAACAACTGGGAAGCCCCGATAAACTTATAACAGCGGTACACTTTGATATAAGAGGGGAGTTTAAGGCTGGTATATTAATTATTTTTGATCACCAGGCAGTTTTAAAGTTGGCATCACTCACCTTAAAAAACTTTGATAAAGATATTAATAGTGAAAAGACAATCTCTTTTGTTAAAGAAGTCTCTAATATTATGAGCTCCTATTTTCTTAATAACTTCTCAAAGTTTTTAGGAAGAGTGCTTATACCAAGTGTTCCTTCTTATGCAATGGATATGTTAGGAGCAGTTTTGGAAGACCTAATCGTTACTTATAACAAAAAGGGAACAGAGATGTTTTTTTTAGAAACATTGATATTCAATGAAGAAGAGAAGATCTCCTTCGATTTTATTCTAATCCCCGAAGACGGGTATATTAAGAATGTTTTTAAATAGGACTTGATGGATAGGAATTTTCTGTATGTTCCCATGGGTAGTTGTTTAGTCTCAGAAAGTCCTAATATGTTATTATGTAAAGGACTTGGTTCCTGTATTGCCCTATGTATTTATGATATATCTAAAAGAGTAGGGTTGTTAGCTCATATACTTTTGCCTAAAGGTGATGATGTAAGTAAACCTTTTTATTTTGCAAACCTTGCTGTGCCAGCGGTTCTTTTTGAACTGGCAAAAAGGGGATGCAATAAAAATCTCATCTGGGCAAAGGTGGTGGGGGGGGCAAATGTATTTCTAAAGGAAGAAAACAGTCTAAACATCGGAACAAGAAATATTGACTCTATCATAGAACATCTTAAAAAATATAAAATTAAGATATTAAATACTGATACCGGGGGGAATAAGGGAAGAAACGTATATTTTGACTTACGAGATGGTTCAGTACGTGTTTTTACTTATGAAAAAGGAGAGTATGTAATATGACACAAAAGGAAATATTAAAGATACTTAAAAAACTTGAGAGTAAGGAAATTACAATAGACGAGGCCTATGAAGGGCTAAAGGATTTACCTTACTCCATGCTTGAAACAGTAAGATTTGACCATCATAGGAGCTTAAGAAGGGGGTTGCCAGAGGTGGTCTATGGAGAAGGTAAGGAGATTGAGGCGCTAATTTTATTGATAAAAAGATTTTTAGAGAAAAGGGAAAACTTGTTGATTACAAGACTCTCTCCTGAAAAAGCTGAAAAGATTAAAAGAGAGATTCCCTCTGTTTGTTATGATGAGATAAGTAAAACAATGAGTTTAGTGGTTAAAAAAATAAAAAAGAGAAAAGGATTAGTCTTAATCTTATCGGCGGGCACATCAGACATCTCAGTTGCTAAGGAGACCTATATATGTTCTGAGTTTTTCGGTAATAAGACAGAGCTTATAATGGATATTGGTATTGCTGGTATTCATAGGGTTATCGATGTAAAAGATAAATTTAAAGAGGCTAATTGTATTATCGTAGTTGCAGGTATGGAAGGGGCACTGCCTTCTTTTATCGCTTCAATTACCGACAAACCGGTCATTGGAGTTCCTACAGATGTTGGTTATGGAGCTAATTTACAGGGGTTTACAGCTCTTTTTGGGATGCTTTGTAACTGTAGTGCTGGAGTCGCCGTTGTAAATATTAATAATGGCTTTGGTGCGGCCTATTTTGCAACGCTAATTAATAACCTTAAGGAGAAGGCTTGATACCTCTAAAAGATAATATACCAAGTAAAAAGATACCCTTCGTAAACTACATTTTGATATTTCTAAATGTTGTAGTCTTTGCTCTTGAATTAAAGGCAGGTCCAGCTCTTAATAGTATGATTGAGAAATATGCCTTTTATGCTAAAGACTTTTATTATCTTATAACAGGTGTAAATCAAAGCCTCGATCCCATAATTAGAATATTTACTTCCATGTTTATGCATGGGGGATTCTCTCACATAATCGGAAATATGCTTTATCTATATATATTTGGTGATAATGTTGAGGATAGATTGGGACACTTTGTATATTTACTATTATATTTAGTCTTTGGTGTCTTTGCCGTACTTATGCAGTTTTTCTTTGATCCCCTCTCTAATTTGCCTATGCTTGGTGCCAGTGGTGCCGTATCAGGTGTTATGGGTGCCTATTTTATATTTTATCCCCGTGCAAGGGTGATTACATTAGTTCCCATCTTTATTTTTATACAAATTATTGAAATACCAGCTCTTTTTTTTCTGTTTTTCTGGTTTTTTATGCAGTTTTTCTATGGTACATTATCTATCTATACAGGCGCAATGGGAGTTGCCTGGTGGGCACATATAGGAGGTTTCTTAGCAGGTTTTATTGTTGCTGTAATACATAGGATTTTATTTAGAGGTTATAGATGAGATGTCTATTTGTTGAACCAGTTTTTGGCTTGTCGGGAGATATGCTTCTTTCTGCTTTGATAGATTTAGGGGCAGACAAGTCAGTAATAGAAAGGGAGATAGAAAAATTAATAGGTGTAAAAATTTTAATTGAGGTATTAGATCAAAAATCTAAGGGCTTTACAGGTAAGGGGATAAAAATTTTTTTTGAAGAAAAAGGAAGTAGAGACTTAGCTCAAGTAAAGAGGATAATTGATGTTTCAGGATTATCAGATTTTGTTAAAGAAAAGTCTCTTCTGTGTTTTGAGACTCTTGCTGAGGTTGAAGGCAAGATACATGGGGTCCCTAAGGAAAAGGTCCATTTCCATGAGCTTAGTGGTATTGACACTATTGCTGATATTGTCGGATTTTTCTTGGCAGTTGAGATGCTTAAGATAGAAAAGATCTATGTATCAAAAATCCCATTAGGCAATGGAAATATTCTCACCTCTCATGGCATAATACCAAATCCTGCATGGGCTACCTTAGAGCTATTAAAGGGTTTTTCACTTTACTTTTTGGATATTGACAAAGAAAATGTCACACCTACTTCTGCCGTATTATTAAAATGTTCTGCTGAAAATAATGATCTTAAAGGCTTTAGATTGGAAAGAGTTGGCTATGGTGTAGGTAAATATAAGTTTAAAAATTATCCTAATATAGTTAGGCTTTCACTTGGCATCTTAGATGATGAGGTTCTCCAAGACGAGGTTATAGCCATTGTATTTAATGTAGATGATATCACTGCTGAGCAGCTAGGATTTTTTGCTGAGAAAGCAATTAAGGAAGGTGCCTTAGATGTATTCTTTACTCCTATCTTTATGAAAAAAGGAAGACCTGCCTACGAGGTAACTCTTTTGGTTTTTCCCTTTAACTTCAAGAAAATTTTAGATATTATATTTTTGGAAACCACCACTTTGGGTGTTAGATATGGAAGGGTTAACAGGTTTCTGTTGGAAAGAGAAAACAGAAAAGTTAAAACTACTTTTGGTGATGTTACACTTAAGGAGAGTAGATATGGTAATCTCAGAAGGTTTAAGATAGAGTATGAAGACCTAAGAAAGATAGCTCTCAGAAAGGGCTTATCTTTTCAGGAGGTTAGAGAGTTAATTACTAAAGAGTTAGAAAAAAATAAATGATATGAAAACGAAATTAAGATCTTTTTTAGTTAAGACATTAACCATACTATTTATCATAAATCTCTCAGTTACAACTTTTTTTTGCCTTCTCTTTAAACAAAAAAAGGATAAAGCCTACCATACAAGAGAGTTAACCAGTGCATTGGAGTTTTACTTTTCAAGCGAAGTCAGATTTAATAATGAGAAAATCAATAATATCATATTAAATTTTAGCGATTTTCATGATCTAGGACTTATAAAAAAATATTCCGGTGCAGATTTTGTAAAAATAGTTAATGAAAAACTTACTGTTCAAAAAAATTATTCTGATATAACTGGTTACTCTTTACTAAATTATGATTATATTGGTTCCTTAATAGCTGAAGCAAAATCACCAGTAAGTACCTTTATCTATCTCCCCTTAGATTTTTTAAATAAGGGATTGTTGAATTTATCAGTAAAAAGGGATGAGTTAACTTATTTGCACATAATCCCCTTTGTCCATAGGGGAGAAAAAAGATTTTTAATTATAGGCTATCTAATCTCGGAAGAAAGAAAAAGTTTATTCTCTCAAGGTCTTTTGATTGCAGATACTCTCTCTTTGGTTAACAAAAACGGAGAGATTATTAATTTACATGGACAAGTCTTACCAGAGAAGATTTTTTCCAATAAGAATGTTAATAATATTGATATTTTAAAATTAGACCAGCAAAAGTTTTTAGTCGTCTCAAAATCAATAAATGACATAAGGGGAGCTAAGGTATCAAGCTTAATTGTCTTAAAAAAGTTGCCGTCCTTACTTGATTATACCAAAGATGTCCTACCATGGTCTTTTATGTATAGTATTTTGATAGTTTCTTTATTCGGACTATTTATTACTATGCATTATAAAAAGGCTAATATGTTTTTGACTGATTTAGAAAATACTTTCAAAAACTTCGTAAAGGGAGAGTTTAAGGTTCAAAGAAGCTTTGATAGATTAAAAGAGTTTTCAAAATTTTATAATATATTAGAAGAAGGTGTAAATCTTATATCGGCAAGATTTAAGGCATTAACAGAAGAGATATCCCTAAAGACTAAAGAGGTTATAGAGATTAATAAGGCCTTGGTTATCTTAAGCAAGAGCAAGGATATAGAGAGTCTTATAAGAAGATCAGAAGTATTTTTAAGAGAGGATCTGGGTCTAAAAACTATTGATATTGAAAGATGTGACGAAGCCCTAAAAAAGTGTGATAAATGCAGGCTTAAAAAAATAAGAGGGGTGGTTAATGATAAAGAATATGGTTTTTGTGTAGAGTTAGATGAAAAACATAAAGATTTTATAAATGATTTTCTGGATATTTTTCAAGAGCTCTTTGCTAACAATCTCTCACGTATAGGACACTCTCTAAGAATTAATGAGACAAATCTTGAGTATGTTCAGCTTTCAGAGATATTAATGTCTCTTATGGCCAAGAAAAACGCAAACGAGATCTTTAATCTAATACTTGAAAAAGCAAAGGAAATATGTAAGGCCGACGCATCATACATAGGTGTATATGACAGGGCAACAGATTTTATAGCACTTAAATTTTTTATAAATATAATGACCGATGAGTTTAAAAACTTAAGATTTAAAAAAGATCAAGGTTTGGGTGGCCTTGTCTTAAGAGAAAAAAGAGGTATTTTTGTAAAAAATTATTTCACTGATCATAGAATAGATGCCCCCTTTAAAGATATTGTAAGAAAGGAAGGGGTAATATCCACGATAGCAGTTCCAATTTTTTATCAAGAAGATGTTTTTGGGATTCTCTATGTTGGGTATAGAACTGTGAAAAATGATATTACTTTTGAGCTCTCATTTTTACAAAAATTGGCAAGTGCGGCAGCCATTGCTATTGAGAGAGAAAATTATATTACAGAGTTAAAAAATAAAGAGTTAGAGTTGAGGAAAGCCTACGATGAGATTGTGGAGAGAAGAAAAGAGATAAATGAGCTCTTAAAAGGTTACAAAGAGGCTAACTTAGAGTTAGAAAGAAGTAATAGAGGCTTAATGGAACAGTATGAGATTGTAAAAAAATCCTATGAAGAGCTAAACAATTTAAATAAAGCTAAGGATTTGTTTTTAGGTATACTATCTCATGAGCTTAAGACCCCGATTACTATAATTAAAGGTTATCTCGAAACATTGTTAACAAAAGATTTTAGTTTGAGCGAGAGTGTTAGAAAGACCCTTACTACCACTCTGAAATCTGTTAATAATCTTTCTGAAAAGGTCGATGATTTGCTCGATTATATGAGGTTGGAAACGAAGAAACTAAAATTAGCAACTAAAGAATTATCTTTAAAGGAACTTTTATCTGAGATAATAGAGGAGCTTACACCATTCCTTGAAGAGAGGAAACAAAAAATTAATTTAAAAAATGAGGATATAAGCATTAAAGGAGATCCAAAATGGCTTAAAAAGGCTTTTATGGCAATAGTCAACAACAGTATAAAATTTTCTCCTGACAATAAGAAAATTTTTATAGATTTTGATGTAGTCGATAGAGAGAAGCTTGTTATCCCCAATTATGTGACCGAAAAGCTACCATGGGCAACTAAATACTTGGTGATAGCTGTAAAAGATGAAGGAATAGGCATACCAGAAGAAGAGATAAATAAAATCTTTGATACTTTTTATGAATTAGGCGATATAAAAACGCACTCAACAGGTAAATATAAGTTTATGTCTAAAGGTATAGGGTTAGGGCTATCTTTTACAAAAAAAATAATCTCTCTTCATAACGGTGTTGTATATGCTGAATCTCCAGGTTTTGATGTTGAAAAATGTCCTGGTACAACAATTAAGGTTATCTTGCCCTTTGATGGGGTTATGGAAACTAAAGAAGAGAAGAAAGATGTAATAGTAATCATTGATAGTGATTATGAGTTCTCAAGATTTTTAGAGCTATTCTTATCTCAGAAATATAGTGTTTATCTTTTCGATGATGGTGGTGTAGGATATCTTAAAGTTTTGGAGATAAAACCCCAACTTGTTATGATAAATGTATCTTTAAAGAATTATGATGGTTATGAAGTATGTAGTATTATTAAAGAAGACAAGAACATAAAGGATGTACCAGTAATACTTTACGGAACAGGTCCTGAGAGCTTCGACGAGGTTAGGGCACAAAGGGTTAAGGCTAATATGATCTTTTATCCGATTTTTGATACTGAGAATCTCTTGAGAATTGTAGATTATTATTTAAAAAATAGTTCAAAAAAGTAAAAAAGAGGCACATTTGGTATTTATGTTTTTTTCTATGTTTACTATGTTATATCGAAGGATAGATGGCAGATAATCTATTAGAAATAATCAAAAAAAGGTTTAATAGACCCTTTCATTATAAAGAGTTGTCTAAAATTCTAAAACTCAAAGGTAAGGATAAGATTAAACTTTTAAACTCATTAATGAATCTCGTTAGTAGCAATAAATTAATTAAACTAAGGGGAGATTATTTTGCTATAAAAGGGACAGTTAGGGAGATCTTATGTAGAGTTTCTTGTCATAGAGATGGTTATGGTTTTGCAATTCCTCTTGAAGAAAAAGAAGAAGACATATTCTTGCCACCCTCTCAACTTAGAGATATTTATGATGGAGATATAGTGTGGGTAAGAAAAAGACAAAGTAGAGATAGAAAGTACGAAGGAGAGATTTTAAGAATAGAAAAAAGGAGTGTGACCAAAATAGTTGGTAGAGTTGAGAAATTCAAAGGTTTTTTAATTGTTAACCCTACAGATAAGAGATTTTTTTGGCCCCTTGTGATTAAAAACAAAGATAAGAAAGATTTTAAAGTTGGTGATTATGTCATAGCAGAGATTTTAAAGTATCCAGAAAGAGGGCTTGGAGAAGGTTTAGTTGATGAGGTGATTACAGGAGATAATTATGAACTTGAGGTAAAAAATATTTTAGTAAAGCTTAATATCAGTGAGAAATACCCAGAGATTGCAGAAAAAGATGCTTTCACAATAATAAAAAAGGGGTTAGATGATAAAAAATTTCAGAGAAAAGATTTAAGGGAGCTTAACTTTGTTACGATTGATGGGGAGCGGGCGAAGGATTTTGATGATGCCGTTTATTTAAAGAAAGAAAAAAGCGGCTTTAGACTTTATGTAGCTATTGCAGATGTAAGTAGTTATGTAAAAAAGGGTACTCACCTTGATAAAGAGGCATTGTTTAGAGGAAATAGTTATTACTTCCCCGATAGGGCTATACCAATGCTTCCTCATATGCTTTCTGATAACTACTGTAGTTTGAGACCCAATGAGGATAAACTAACTGTTGTTGTTGAGATTTTTTATGACAATAATGGTATCAAAAGGAGCCATGAGTTTTATCTATCCCTTATAAAGAGCAAACATCGACTTACCTATGAGGCTGTTGATGAGGTATTGAAAGGTAATTGTAGGATAGATAAAAAGACCGACGAGATGCTTTCTAAGATGGGTGAGCTTACAAACATCTTATGGAAGGAAAGAGAGAAGAGGGGAAGTATTGATTTTGACCTACCTGAACCAGAAATTATTATTGGTTTAAATGGAAAGATAGAAGACATTGTCAAAACAAAAAGGCTATTTTCCCATAGGCTAATAGAAGAGTTTATGATTTCTGCTAATAGAGCTGTTGCTGAGTGGTTTATAGAAAGGGAGATACCAACAATATTTCGTGTTCATGAACCACCTTCTGAAGAGAAAACTATTAATTTGGCAAGTTTTCTTAAACATTTAGGATATTCATTTGCAGCCCAGAAACCTTCAGCAAAAATATTCAGAGATATATTGAATAATTTTTATAACAGTCCCTATGAAAAACTCGTCAATACTATAGTCTTAAGGTCTATGATGCAAGCAAAATACAGCCCCGTGCCTTTAGGTCATTTTGGGCTTGCCATAGATGCTTATTTACATTTTACATCCCCCATTAGAAGGTATTCAGACCTTGTTGTTCACAGGGATTTAAAAAACTTTTACTTCTTAGGTAAGAAGATAAAAAAAGATGAAGAAAGAGTTGAAGAATTATATAAGATTTGTAATGAACTAAACAAAAGGGAAAGAGAAGCCTTTGATGCCGAGAGAGAGATCTATGATTTTTCCTGTGTAAACTTTATGAAGGATTTTCTTGGAGATGATTTTAACGGGATTATCTCAAATATTACAAAAAATGGTATATTTGTTGAGCTTCTTGACTACTTCATAGAAGGCTTTATCCCCCTTGAAGAGCTTAGGGATGATTATTATATTTTCGATGAAGAAAGATTGAGTTTAGTTGGAAAAAGAAGAAAAAAGATTTTTCATATAGGAAAAGAAGTAAATATTAAGCTTGTTAAAGCTGATATTTTTGCAAAAAAATTATTTTTTGCTTTAATATAAATGTTGCTATGAGATTTTATAATATCTTTCTTACTTATAAAAATATCAAGAGGTTGAGGGAGATCTTAGCTGTTTTCTTAAAATATGGTTTCTCTCAACTCATAGAAAACACAGAGTTAAAAAAATTTTTACCTTTCTATAAGAGATACTGGAGAAAAAAGACCTCAAGGTATATAGAAGGTGGGCCTGAGGTTCAGTTAAGGAAGGCTTTCGAAGAATTAGGACCCACATTCATTAAATTTGGACAGATGCTTTCTCGAAGAAGAGATTTAATACCAGAAAGTTTTGTTTCAGAGCTTTCTAAGCTTGAAGATAATGTAACACCTATATCCTTCGAAGAAATCATAGCACCAATAAAAGATGAAAAGTTTATTGATATTGTCAAAGATACAAACAGAAGACCTTTGGCATCAGCCTCAATAGCCCAAGTTTATAAGGCAAAACATAATGGTCGAGAGATAGTTATTAAGATAAAAAGACCCTCTGTTGATGAGTTATTAAAGAGTGACTTGATGCTCCTTGCTTTTCTTGGAAATTTTGTCTATAGACACTTTGATGATATTAAGCATATAAATCTTCCTCTTTTAATAGAAGAGTTTACGAGAATTGTCTATAAAGAGCTTGATTTTAGAAACGAGCTTGCCAATATGGTTAAGATGAAGATATTATTCAAAGATATAGATTTTATTATAATTCCTGATGCTATAGCAGAGCTTACGAAAGAAAACTATATAGCTATGGAGATGGTGGAGGCAATAAAAATCACAGAGAAAGAAAAGATTTTTTCCCTACCCTTTGATATGAGGGTTCTTTTGGTTAAGAGTTTTAAAGTCTTTATAGAAAAGGTTATTGATCAGGGTATATATCATGGTGATTTGCATCCAGGAAATATCGCAGTAACGGCAGAAGGCAAGATTGTTCTCTATGATTTCGGGAACATAGGTTTTATAAGTACTAAAGTTAGAAAAGTAATTAAAAAACTCTTCATTGCCATAATTGATAAGGATTACGAGAATTTTGTAAAGGTATTGTTAGAATCGGGGATAATTAGAGATGATGTTGACTTTTCAAAAGTTGAGAGAGATTTAATGGATGCCTTTGAGAGGAGGCTTGAGCTTTCAATAGGAGCCTTTGACTTATCAGGTTTGATAAAAGATGTAGTAGAGATATCAAGACAACATTCTGTAAATCTGCCAGCAGACTTGGTAGTTTTTTTTAGAACCTTAATACTCCTTGAAACTATAGGTAAGGATTATATTGAAGATTTTTCGCTTAGTAATCTAATCTTTGATATCGTAAAGGGTATAGATAAAAAAAAGGAGTTCTTAAAAGATTACCTTGATGAAGCCAATGAGATTAAAAATATTATTAAATCTGTTCCCTACAGGGTTGATAAAATTTTAAGAAAAATGGCTAATGATACCTTTACTATAGATTTTGTTCATAAAAATTTGGAGCCCCTAATCGAAGAAACTAAAAAGAGTAGTACCAGAATATCAATAAGTCTTGTTATATCTGCACTAATTGTTGGTTCATCAATTGTCTTTTTCTCAGACAAAGGTCCCCATATCTTTGGATATCCTCTGTTAGGGGTGGTGGGCTTTATATCCTCAATGTTTTTAGGAATTTATCTGCTCATCTCCATTCTCAGGGGTGGGCGAGTTTGATTTCTTCTTGTTGTAAATTTTTTTAGTTACAACAACAAATACTAATATTAAGGAAAGAATTATTAGGACAACTTTATCGATCCTCTTAATAAGATCAATTAGTATTTCTATCTTATCACCAAAATAAAAGCCTAAAATTACAAAGATTGGTGCAGAAAGTAAGGCAGCAAGAGAGTCTATTATAAAGAATGTTCTAAACCTTACTTTTAAAGTAGCACAGCTAAAAAACACAGCTGTTCTAAGACCGGGCAGAAATCTCGCAAAGAACAAGGTCTTCTTCCCATGATCTATAGTAAATTTTTTAGCTTTTCTTAGCCGTTCTTTTGTGAATACCTTTGAAAAAAATCTATTTTTAACTATTTGAAGTCCATATTTGCTTCCCATATAAAAAATTATAGAGTCTCCTATCATTATACCTAAATATCCTAAGATAAGGGCTGTATAAATATTGCCATAGCCGTTAAAGACAAGATAACCAAGAGATATAAGCAATATATCTTCCGGTAAAGGAAGCCCAAGTCCGCAAAAGATTAAGATTATAAAGGGTATAAAAAGTATTATGGACTCATAGTTTGAAAAGGTATTTATAAAATTTAGCAGAAACTGGCTCATCTATTTTGACTGTTCCCAGAGTTTTTCAATAGATTCTCTATCAACGTCGAAAAAATTTTTTCCCTCCCTTTCTAAGGTATCTTCAATGAACCTAAGTCGATTTAAAAATTTTAAGCAGGTTTTACGCAAACTTTCTTCAGGGTGGATATTTAAGAATAAAGAAAGATTTACTATTGCTAACAAAAGGTCTCCAATCTCTTCTCTTATCTCTTCCTTTTCTGACTTTTCTATAGCATTTAACAACTCGCTTTTTTCTTCTTCAACCTTGTTTAGAACTGTCTTAATGTCGTCAAACCCAAAGCCCACCTTTTCTGCCCTTTTGGATATCAAATATGCCAGTACTAAAGAGGGAGAAGATAATGGAATATCACTAAAAAGCCCCTTTTTTTCTTTTTTTCGTTTCTCTTTAAACCATCTTTCCTGAGCTCTTTCTAAGCTATACTCACTTGCCTCTCCAAAGACGTGAGGATGCCTTGATATCAACTTTTTGTTCAGACTTTTTAGGATTTCTTCAATGGTTGTCCCACCCAACTCTTTAAGTATAGTTGCCATAAGAAGAATATTTAAAAACAAATCTCCTAACTCTTCAGAGATATCCTCAAGATTGTTTCTGTCTATAGCATCGAAAAGCTCGTAAACCTCTTCTATGATATATTTTTTATAACTTTCAAGCGTCTGAGCTCTGTCCCAGGGGCAACCCTTCTCAGATCTTAAAAACTCAACAGTATTAATAACTTCTTGAAAAACTTTCATATAAAAATTATTGACTTAAAAATCATTTTTCAGTTATAATGTAAATTATAGTTAAATCCTTCTTTTGCCCGGTGTGGTTTTTTCCCTCCTAACCAGCCGGGTTTTTTTATCTCCTTATGCTTTAAGATAGAGCATTAAGATTAATTATACTAACTTATAGGGAAAGAAAAATCAAAAAAATATATCTTCTACTTTTCACTTTCCTATTCACTAATAGAGAGCTTATAATAAAAAATGTTATGGGTAAGACAAAGATTGAGTTTATTTGCCAGTCCTGTGGATATAGAAGTCCTAAATGGATCGGTAGATGTCCAGACTGTGATAACTGGAATAGTTTTGTTGCCGAAGAGTTTAAAAGAGATACTAAAAAAAGAGATACCTTAGCAACCGAAGAAAGAGTAATCTCAATAACAGACATTGCCATCGAGAATATACAAAGGATAGCTACTGGATTAGGTGAGTTCGATAGAGTACTTGGCGGAGGAATAGTGCCTGCCTCTTTAACCCTTATTGGTGGAGAGCCAGGTATAGGCAAATCCACTCTCCTTACGCAAGTTTCTAATAATGTTTCCGACAATTCAAAAAAAGTTCTTTATGTAACTGCTGAAGAATCCTTAGGACAGCTTAAGTTGAGAGCCGAAAGATTAGGATTATTATCAAATAATTTTTATATAATGGCTGAAAACTGTCTCGATATTATTTTTGAAGAGATCAAGGGACTAAATCCGGATCTTATAATTATTGATTCTATCCAGACAGTCTATCTTGAAGATATACCCTCTGCCCCTGGTAGTGTCTCTCAGGTGAGAGAATCTGCCTCAAAGATAATGGAATTTGCTAAAAAAAGAGGGATAACCTTTTTCATCGTTGGCCATGTAACCAAAGAAGGAAGTATCGCAGGTCCAAGGGTATTGGAACATCTGGTAGATACTGTAATATACTTTGAAGGTGAGAAGGGACATAATTTTAGGATACTTAGGGCTGTTAAAAACAGATTTGGTTCAACCAATGAGATTGGAATCTTTGAGATGACTGATAATGGTCTAAAAGACGTGACGAACCTTTCTGACTTTTTTATATCTAATAGAGTCAAAAATGAACCAGGAAGTGCAATGTTTGTAACTATCGAGGGGACTAGACCAATAGCAGTAGAGATACAGGCCTTAGTTGCGCAGACAAACTTTGGTGTACCAAGAAGGATGGCTATGGGGGTAGATAACCAGAGATTGAACCTTTTGGTTGCTGTTTTGGAGAAAAAATTGGAAATACCACTTTTTAATTATGATGTTTACGTAAATGTGGCGGGTGGGTTAAAAATTACGGAAACAGCGTCTGATCTCGCTATAGCTATGGCAATAATTTCAAGCTTTAAAAATGTCTCTCTAAGGAGTGATGAGATTTTTATAGGAGAGATAGGGCTTTTAGGAGAGATAAGGTCTGTTAGCAGCTTAGAGGCAAGACTTAAAGAGGCTCAAAATCTTAATTTCAAAAGGGCTTTTATCCCAGAAAGTGGCTATAAAAAATTATTTTTAGAAGAGATAATCGATATATCTAAACTTGAGACTGCTATTAGTATGTGTTTTTTTTAAAACTATCTTTAAATATAAACTTATAAAAGCATTATGGATATTGGGTTGAAGAAATTTTTAGGTGTAGATATAAAAAATAAGATTGCTGATCACATAAAGGTTTTGTTACTTTTAACCTTATTTTTTTTGAACTTTTCTGGGATGAAGGTGATACTTAAAGATGGAAATCTCATTGAGGTATCTAATTATAGAATATATGATGGTTTTACACGTATAGAGCTACGAAGAGAAAGGTTAGATATACCAAATCATCTCATTGACATAAGATCTACTCTAAAGCTACTGGAGATAGAGACAAAAGGATTTTCTATTGTCAAATCATATTCTTCTTTGCTTTATTATGATAAGGATCAAGATAACTTTTATTTTCAAATAGAGAACAAGAAAGAGGAAAACATAAAAACAGTTCCCAAAATAAAATTGGAAACCCGTAAAGAGCTTAATCCCTTTTTTATGGAGCTACCTGACCAGAAGACAAAAGATGAAGATTTTCTAGACAAGTTAAAGAAAAAGGGGATTTTTCTGAAACTTAATATACCAGTAAAGCATTAAATATACATACAGGCTGGATTTTCTTCTAAAACACAAGCAAAAATATCTACAAGCTGAGGGTCAAACTGAGTGCCAGCACATCTTTTTATCTCTTCTAATGCTGTTTCCTTTGATAAAGCCTTCCTGTAAGGTCTGTCAGAAGTCATAGCATCAAAGGCGTCGCAGATAGCAATAATCCTTGACTCTAAAGAGATTTCAACCCCTTTTTTGCCCAGTGGATAACCCTTTCCATCATATCTCTCATGGTGTTCAGCAATTATTGATTTTACTTCATCTAAAAAGCTTATTGGGTCAAGTATCTGAGAGCCTACAAGAGGGTGTTCTTTGACTACTTCAAACTCCTCTATGGTTAGGAACCCTGTTTTGTTTAATATGTTAAGATCTGTACCTATCTTGCCAATATCATGGAGTATCGAGGCATGTTGTAGAATCTCTAACCTTTTGGGAGATAGATTTAACCTTTTTCCAATCTCCAAGGCATAACAAGTTACTCTTTCTGAATGTCCTCTTGTGTATTTATCCTTTGCCTCAATGGCGTTTACTAAGGCCCTGATAGTATCAAAATAGCTTTTCTGAAGATCCGTGTAAAGTTTTGCGTTTTCCAGTGAGACAGCAGTTTGACCTGCTAAAGTATTTAATAGCTCTAACTCATCCTCAGTAAATTCTGAACCATCAATCTTATTATTTACGTTTAAAACGCCTACAACCTCTCCTTTTATTATTACAGGGCTTGAAATGAGTGATCTTGTTTCGTATTTGTCTTTACTTATTTTTTTGAATCTCTCATCAGTCTCAATATTTTTTACTATTAAAGGTTTTGCTTCTCTTGCAACCCAGCCTGCTATAGAGTCTCCTACTTTAACTAATGTATTTTTAACGATATTTTCATCCATACCAATAGCATATTTTATGTATAGAGCATCTTTCGTATCATTCATTAACATTAAAGAACCAGTTTTTGCCTTCATAATCTGAGCAGATTTTTCAACAATCATCTTAATTACATCATCAGGATTTAAAACAGTAGTAAGACATCTGCTAATTCGATATAAAATTTTTAACCTATCAACGGCCTTTTCTAAATGAAAATTTTTCTCTTCTATATCTTTTACCATCATTTCTATCTGATTGTTGGCATTTTCTAACTCAGATACTCGTGCCTTAAGCTGGGCATTTAATGCCTCCAGCTCTGCTTTGTATCTAAGTTTTTCTTGCATCTTTGCGATTTCATGTTCCTTCTTTAGGTCATTTTCATGTAACTCTCTTAACTTGTTAACCATAAAATTAAAAGTTTTTGCAAGAATACCTATCTCATTTCCTGATGGTACCTTAACCTCAACATTAAGGTTGCCCCTGCTTGCATCAATCATTGCCTTCATCAGGTCTTTTATAGGACAAGTGATAAAAAGTGTAACTACTAAAAAAGTGAGAATTATTAAAACTCCAAAAGTTAGCAGAGATGATAAAATCATCTTTTCTAAGTTCCTTTTTAATAGACCGTTTATGCTATCCTTTGAAAGTTCAATAAACAATGCACCAAGAACCTTTTTGCCATTGGAGTGATGTGTTATACAGGTAGGGCCGTTAAACAAAAGATTTACAACCCTAAAGGAATCCTTACTTTCGACGATTGCGAACTTCTCTCTTTTTGGGGTTGTACCATTATGACAGGATATACAAATCTCATCATCAATAGGAATTGAAAGGCCCTTTTTACCTTTTTCGCTGGATATTAAGATCTTTCCTGATTTATCTAATAAATATATTTTCTTTAAATCATTTTGGTCTTTGATAACATCATTTATAACACTTTCTACAATAGTAAAATCATTTTTTTCCATCCCATAGTAAAGAGATTTTTCAAGGGAGGTACTTAGTTTAGTAGCGATCTCCTTCTCATGTTTTATGAGCTCTCTTTTTTGATAATTTATTAAGTAGAAAAAAGATGCCAAAATTATTGTGCCAATTACTATACTTATTTTATAAAGGACCTCAAACCAGAGCCTTTTATGAAAAGGAATATGCATATTCTTGAAATTTTAGTGGTTTTTAATTAAATGGTCAATAATTTTAATTATTAAAAAATCATCAATATTGATATAAATTGCCTTGTTAAACTATAAGATTTTTGTTAGCTTATAGATTATAATTTTCCTTAGGTTGATTAGACTCTTTGCTTACTATTTATTCTTTCATTTATCAGGCAATTTATGTATAATTTTTTCTTAAAAACAAGGAGGTGTTATAAAAACCTATGCTTGAGAAAGTTAAGCAAAAGCTCATTAACGGTGAGAGAATTATTTTTGTAGCCTTAGGTGACTCAATAACAGAAGGCTATGGTGTATCTGAGGGATGGCCTGAAAAGCTTGTTAAGGAATTAAAAAAAAAATATTCTTCTGCCAATATAGAATTACTAAACAAAGGAAGAGCTGGTGATACCGTTGAAGATGGCCTGTTTAGATTAGATAGTGATGTAATTGATAATAATCCAGACCTTGTTTCAATAAATTTTGGTATTAACGATGCTATGACAGCAGTACCTCTTTCCACCTTCGAGAGAAATCTAAATGAGATGATTACACAAATAAATGATAAGACTAAGGCAGAAATGCTATTAATAACCTCTGAGATATTAGAAGATGAAGAAGCAGATAAGATAGTTAGAAAGTATTTTGATAAGATTCAGAAGGTTAGTAGAGAGCAAAAGGTAGCCTTTGTTGATATTCATAGGCACTGGCATCAAAAGATAAGGGAAGGGGTTGAGTTAACCTCCTTATTAATTCCAGGGCTTGATCACCCCAATGAGGAAGGTTATAAATTGTTTTCTAAAATTATTTTAGATACGTTGTTTTAGCGGAGGGGCAAGATGTCAGCTAAGGAGATAAGAGTTGGTATAGTTGGAGTTGGTAACTGTGCAAGCTCTTTAGTGCAGGGAGTATATTATTACAGTAACCTTAAAGAAGATGATCCAGACTCTTCTCTAGGTCTAATGCATAGAAACATAGGAGGCTATGAGCCATCTCATATCAAATTTGTTTCTGCCTTTGATGTTGATGAAAGAAAGGTGGGGAAAAGGCTTAGTGATGCCATATTTGCTGCTCCTAACTGTACCAAAACAATACATAAGGATATACCAGACCTTGATGTAATCGTAGAAATGGGAGAGGTATTAGATGGGGTTGCAGATCATATGAAAAACTATCCCGAAGATAGAAGGTTCATAGTTGCAGATAGACCGTCCAGCGATATCGTAAAAATATTAAAGGAAACAAAAACAGAAATTTTGATCAACTATCTACCTGTAGGGTCTCAAAAGGCTGTGGAGTTTTATGCCAACGCCTGTCTTGAAGCAGGAGTAGCCTTTATAAACTGTGTGCCTGTCTTTATTGCTTCAGATAAAGATTGGGAAAAAAAATTTAGGGAGAGAAATATCCCTATTATTGGTGATGATATAAAAAGTCAGATTGGAGCGACAATAATTCACAGAGTATTGACCAAGTTGTTTAATGATAGAGGTGTTAAGATAGACAATACCTATCAGATTAATGTGGGCGGGAATACGGATTTTTTAAATATGTTAGAAAGGTCTCGTTTAAAAACAAAGAAAATCTCAAAAACAGAGGCTGTGCAATCACAATTAGAAATACCATTAGATAACGACAAGATACACATAGGTCCTTCCGATTATGTTCCTTTCCTAAACGATAATAAGATATGTTTTATAAGGATGGAGGGGAGGGGGTTTGGTAATGTTAAAATGGAGCTAGAGTTAAGATTATCCGTTGAAGATTCACCAAATAGTGCAGGTGTTGTAATTGATGCTATAAGGTGTTGTAAGCTTGCTTTAGATAGAAAAATAGGAGGAGTCCTAAAGGCGCCCTCTGCCTATTTCATGAAACATCCCATTGAACAATATACCGATGATGTAGCCAAAGCAAGGGTAGAGTTATTTATAAAAGGAGAGATTGAGAGATAATGATCTCAAACTTGTTAGGAAATAAACTTGATAGACCCTTGGGATTGATAATAAAAAAACTTCCATTTTCACCAAGCGTCTATACTTTTGTAGGTTTTTTTTTCGCCTCTATCGCAACAATTTTTATTGTTAATGGATCGAAAATAGCAATTTTCTTCATTCTACTATCAGGCCTCATGGACATTTTAGATGGAGTTTCTGCAAGAATTAAAGGTAAAGCTTCAGATTTTGGTGCATTTTTAGACTCTGTAATTGATAGATTTGCCGATAGTTTTTTCTTTATTGGGTTATCAATATTTTTTTTATTAAAAGAAGATGGAGAAGGTTTAATTGTTACTATAATAACAATGGTTTTGTCATTTATAATAAGTTATATAAGGGCAAGGGCTGAAGGTATTGGAAGGACTTGCAAAGTAGGTATTATAGAAAGACCTGAGAGAATAATTTTAATCTCCATAGGGTTATTTTCAGGGATGATAAAAGAATCGATGATCTTGTTAGGATTGCTTTCTTTTATAACAGTTATTCAAAGGATTTTTTACGTTTACTCGCAAAAATAAATGACCTATAAATTTATAGCTGACGTAATGCTTGGCAGACTTGCCAAATGGATTAGAATTCTTGGTTTTGATACGCTCTACAGACCAGACTTTACCGATAATGAGATAATCTTTATTGCAGCTAACCAAAAAAGAATAGTTCTTACTTGTGATAGAGATTTACAAAAAAGTTTAGGCGAAAATAAGTCTATCTTAATAAAAAGCTGTTATATTTACGAACAGATATTACAGGTTATTAAGGAGCTACGTCTCACAATAGATAAAGACCTTTTGTTCTCAAGATGTAATATTTGTAATTCAGAAATAAAGGAGGTTTCTAAAGAGGCAGCTGTGGAGAAAGTACCACCTTATATTTTTGATAAATATTCAACCTTTAGATATTGTTCAGGTTGCCAAAAATATTACTGGAAAGGTACGCATCAAGAAAAAATCCTAAAAAAGATTGAAGCAATCATTGAGAAAAAAAGCCCGGAATGACCGGGCTTTTTTATAAAGTTATTTCTTCTTAGGTGCTGTTGCTGGTGCAGGAGCTGTAGCTGGTGCTGGCTTTGGAGATTCAGCAGGTGATGCCTGTGCAGGATGACAGAAACCACAGAATTTCCCCAAGTTTTTTCCCCCATTGGTGTCAATAACGAGATATTTGTAGTTTGGGTTTGATGGATGTGGATCATGACAGCTTACACAAACGAAGGATCCTTTTCTTAAGTAATCAGCAGGTACTTTTGCCTTTTTAGGAGCAACACCTACTGGATGAGTTTTGTGGATCTCAATTGGCATAATTCCTGTGTTTTTATTGTGGCACCCTAAACAGAAGGCATCTACACCTTTTAGAGCCTCACCTGTTGTATATTTTTCTGTTGTGTTGTAGACAGCAGGCAAGCTCTCTCCTTTTGCTTGGTGGATGCTATGGCACTCCACACAGTTCTCGTCATGAGGTCCATAAGCAAAGGTTAAGTTTGCAACAAAAAGAACGAACATAATAGAAAAGGAAATAAATAAAACTTTTTTCATCTTTTTTCACCTCCTTATTTTTTTATTTTTAAAAAGGTTAAATATTATTAAATATCTTGTCAAGAGTTTTTATTTTTTGTGTCAACCACAAATAGAAATGTCCGCCTTTTACACATTTAGAAATGTCCTATTTTAG
>FMSI01000457.1_pt1 | contig 30452 bp, 25 predicted proteins | sample 1504471 | NCBI WGS metagenome assembly FMSI01 (sample SAMEA4475357, study PRJEB15587) | soil metagenome | biome: Soil; feature: Field | place: India | collected 2015-03-11 | depth 0 m
GGTTGTATAGTACCCTCTGTTTTATTTCTATCACAGGAATGGTTCGTTGGGATTGCTTTACTTTCTCCTCTAAAGAGTATTTTGTTACGATCTCGGATGCGTACCCCGCAAATAGGTAGCCAACAGATGTTTCACTACCATTTACAAACAACCCTATGTGACTTTGGGATTTCTGTTTTAGGTTTTTATCAAAATTTTTGGGGATGTATATGACTGCCACAGCTTTGTCTTCGAGGAGTACCTTTTCGATCATCTTTTCGTCGATTAGATAACCTTCAAAACTAAAAGTGGGGGGTTGAAATTTAGATATCAACTCTTTAGACTCTAACGATAGAGACTCATCTAAAACATAGAATTTTGCATTCTTCAAGGTTAGATCTATTCCGTTTGCCGCAATGTAGAGGTCTCCTGTGAATAGGTATAAAACGAAGATCAATAGACTCCTGTCTCTAAAAAACTGTATCAATTCCTTTATAATGAGGGATATAAGTCTTGTCAACATTCGTATTTCCTAAATCTTATTATCGCTATTGAGATAAAGAGGATATAGAAAAATATTAGAATAAGTATGTTTTTTGTGAAGATGTAGTAGTTGAATCCTTTTAGGAAGCTCATCTTTATAATGTTAAAATAGTAGTAGTTTGGGAATAGATGAGCTACTACCAATGCCTCATTGGTCATAGAGCTTACAGGTGTGAGATAACCAGAGTAAAGTATAGATGGGATTATGCATATTATCGCAGTGGCTACAACGGCTGATACTTGTGTTCTTACAAAAGTTGAGATAAGTATCCCCAACGCAGTAGAAACGAGTATGTAGATGAATGACGAAATGGTAAAGAGGAGAAAGTTCCCTTTGAATGGCGGAGTGAAAAGTACCATTATTACTGCAAATAGTAGGAAATAGTTAAAAAATGAGATTGTGACCGCAATCGATTGTTTTGCGAATATGAATTCTGTTTTTGATATGGATGAGGTCCAGATATTGTAGATCGAGCCCAATTCCTTCTCTTTTACGATGAGTAACGATGCAAAAATAGCAGGGGATATGAATAAAACAACAAGTAGTACTCCAGAGGCGGTGACATTCTTCTGTCTCATATCCTCGTTGAACCAATATCTTATACGCAGATCGGTAAAGAGACTGTTTATATCCTTTAGATTAAATCTTTCGATATTAAATTTATTTATGATTATATTGCTATAAGTTTTTGATACCGATGCCCTGTAGGGGAATATCCCATCTTCGATGATCTGTATTGATGCCTGCTTACCCTTTTTAAGATCCCTTTCCAGCCCATAGGGGATTACTAGGAGCATTCTGATCCTATTTTTATCTATCAGATCGATCCCCTCCTGCTGATTTTTTACATATCCTTTAAATCGGTAATACCTGTCATTATTTATGAATTTATACGATATTTCCCTACTTGTAATGGAGTGATCCTCATCCAAGATGGAGAAGGGGATCTTTTCCACATCCAAAGCCATGCCGTATCCAAATACCAAAACGATTACAAGAGGGAGTAAAAAGACCATGATTCGTGAAACCTTGTCCCTCTTTAACTCTTTTAGTTCTTTAATGTAAATCGTTTTCATCTTACGAAAATTCATTTTCCGTCACACTCGCAAATACATCTTCTATAGTTATATCTGTATTTATCAACTCATCGTGAGAGATAGAAAGGTCGTCGAAGGATTTTGTAAATATCTTTACCTTGTTGCCAAAGATGTCCACCCTATACCCTTTATTTTTTAGTTCTTCATACACTATATAAGGGTTTTCTGTTTTTATAAGGTATGGAGAACCTAATCGCTCCCTCAAAGCGTTCTTTAACTCTTCGGGGGTACCTATCAATGCCACCTTACTTTCAAACATCATACACAACCTATCGCAATAATCTGCTTCGTCCATGTAATGGGTGGAAACGATTATGGTGATCCTTTTGTTGTTTGAAAGGTATCTTATTATTTGCCAGAATGTATCCCTTTCTGAAATATTCACTCCAGCAGTCGGTTCATCGAGAAAGAGTACCTTCGGCTCATGTATGATAGAAGACATAAGGGCAAGTCTCTGATTTATGCCGAGGGGGAGGCTTGACACTATTTCATCCTTATAGTTGTAAAGATTGCCTAAATACAATAGCTCTTCAACTTTCTCTTTTATTTCTGTGAGTCTTATACCCCTTGTTGTTCCATAGAAAAGGAGATTTTCCTTTACGGTGAGATCAGAATATAGGGAGAATTTTTGGGACATATAGCCGATATGTTTCTTTATATCTTCATCTTCCAAATTTATATTTACTCTGCCTGATGATGGAGCATAAAGGTTGAGGATGATCTTTATCAGTGTGGTTTTTCCTGCACCGTTTGGACCTAATAAACCTAAAATCTCACCTTTTTTTATGTCAAAAGATACATCTTTTACGGCATAAAAATCCCCAAAATTCTTAGATACATTTTCGATCTTTATGGCAACTTCTTCATTTTTTGTTTTGGGTTGAATGTTGAGATTTAATTTTCTTGTGCCTATGTTTTTCAGTATCCTATCATCTAAGTTGGTTGATACCTTTTGCCAATATTGAAAGGTTTTAGTTTCATTTTTGGGGCTTAACCTTATGTTGTCCCTGTTTAACTTGATAAAGTGGAACTCTTCTGGGTTTAATTCATTGTAAATATTGAGAAAATTGTCTGTATTGATCTCGTAAACAGAAAAGTCATCGGTGAAATGATCGTTGTCAAGTATTATCTCCCCTTCACTTATGATCAGTATCTTATCCCCCCTTTCTGCCTCATCTATATACGAAGTGGCAATGACTGCTGTTACCCCCTCTTCCTCGATAAATTGATGAATCAATATGTAAAGCTCCTTTCTCGATACAGGGTCCACCCCTGTGGTGGGTTCGTCTAAGATCATAAGTTCTGGTGAATGTATGAGGGAGCAACATATCCCCAATTTCTGCTTCATACCCCCTGAAAGTTTGGATACCTCCCTTTCTTTGAATCTGTATAGATTTGTGATCTTTAGCAATGTCTCTTTCCTTTTTTGTGCCTTCACGCGATCGAGATCGTGGAGATCGGCAAAGAAATCGATATTCTCCTCAATGGATAGGTTTTGGTAGAGATTTAATCCAAGCCCTTGGGGCATAAAGGCGATCTTGTCTTTGTATTTCTCCATCTGGGATATCTTTGAAATTTTATTCCCAAAGAGTGCCATCTCCCCCTTATCAAATGTGAGAACTCCTGCCATAATCTTAAGAAGGGTAGATTTTCCAGCACCATCGGGGCCTACGATACAGGTTAGCTTGTTTTTAGGGATATTGAGATTTATGTTTTTTAAAGCAGCGATTTTTTTATAACTTTTCTGGATGTTGAAAAGCTCTACAGCATTCATTTCAAATAGATTATGAAGTCTGCAGGCATACCGGGTTTTAGAATATTCTCGCTATCTTCGATCTTTGCCTTTATGAGGAATACCTGCTTTACCCTTTCCTGCGGTGTCTGTACCTCTTTTGGGGTAAACTCTGATCGATTGTTTATAAATATAATTCTTCCCTTCAGAGTCTTATTCGGGTATGAGTCTATTTTAAGATCACCTTCCATGTTGAGTTTTATCTTTCCCATCAAAGGCTCTGGAATGAAGCCTCTGAAATGTATCTCCTTCGGGTTGTACCCCACTGCTATCGGTTGACCTGCTGCTACGATCTCACCTATCTGAGAAAGTTTTTTTGTGATAACGATATCTGTGGGTGCTTTTATGGTTGTATCCTCTAAATGAGCTTCGATTTCGCTTGTGATCTCTTTGGTTTTAAGTTTGTTGAGGGATGTAATCTCTTTTTCTTTTTTTATGATTTCGACCTCTTTCTCGGCAGCTTTTATCTCCCTATCAAGTGCATCTATTTCTTTGAGCTTAGCCTTGGCGATCTGGAGCGTATTCTGGGCAGACTGATAATTCTTTTCGGAGATCTTCAGTGCTTCTTCGGCAAGGGTGAGGTCCTCTTTTGAGATTTTGTATAGAGTATCTATTTCGTCAAACTTCTGTTTTGGGATGGCATTTTGTTCGTACAATAGTGTGAATCTCTGGTGATCATTTTTTACCTTCTCGTAGTTTGCCTTTGCTTTTTCGATGTTGCTCTTATCTATTTTTAGTTTATGTTCTGCACTTTTTAGATTATTTTCTGATATCTGGATCTCATTTTTTATGCTATCCTGAAGGATCTGCCTTTTTAATTTTAGTTGTTCTAATCGGTTTGAAAGGGATTGCAGTTGTAAAAGTTTTGCTTCGATGATCGCTGATGAGGTCTGTTGTTCGAGTATCGATCTATTAAGTTGCGATTTTATATCTTCCGCCTTGATTGTGGCAATTACTTTGCCTGCCGTGATGATATCCCCTTCGCTGAAATTTAACTCTTCGATTTTACCGGGGTATTTAAAGGAGAGGTTTATCTCATCTGCCTCTATTCTGCCACTTATCGTTATTGTATTTTCATTGCTCTTTGAACATGCTAATATTAGTGAGATAAATGATAAGATCAAAAGGTATTTTACGAAATTAAAATAGAAGTAGTTGGTATTTTTATTGTGTGTTTTAGACTTTTTCATGACGAAAATATAGTATTCAAATGAATAAATGTCAATCGTAGAAGTTTTTAATTATGTAGAAAATACTACAATTGTTGAATTGTTTCTAAGGCTGTTTTTTACCCAATTCTTCTATGAATCGTTGTGCCGCTAATCTGGAGGCTAATTCTATTGTTGAGTTTGATGGTTCTGAAGCATTCGAATTGGTCTGGTTTTCAGTCAGAGAATTTATCGCTTGCTTTACATAAAAATTGAGGGCATCCAAGAGATTTCCATGCGTTTTGGTGGGTGAATTTTTTAATTTTGCATAGGAAACGATCTCTGGTATGGAGAATCTAAAATCGGAGCAGGAATCTCTCAAGGTCAGATTTTTATAAGTTATATAAGTTTCCCAGTAATCCCCTGCGGACGCTAATCCTTTGGAACCGTCTCCATAGGTGTTTATAGTGATATTGGCAATACTACCGGTTAAAATGTAAGAGCAGTTATCCTTTGTTTCGTTTTCTGACAATTTAAAACCACTCCTAAAGAGTTCTTTGACAAATCCAAACTTTGCCAACTGGATTGCAAGGGATTTTACCGACTCTTTTTGAAGCTGATTGAGTTCAGTGTGGGATCGTTCCAATTTTAGTATGTCTTCGTAGTGTTTTAATGTGATATCTGTTCTGTCTATTCTAAATCCAGTAAAGATCAGGGGGTATGATGGATTGATACTTTCGGGTAGATTTATGGGTGAACCGATCACGGTTATAGGTTCATCTTTTGTGGATGTTTTTGTCGCGCAACCAGAAAAGTTCAATATAAAAAGCCCCAAGATAACGATAATAATCTGTTTGCCTTCAAATTTTTTATACAAGGTGTTCATAAATGAAAACATATCTACCTCCATCACATTTGAAGGGTCTAACTAAATTATACTTTAAAAGAGGATTTTATCAACAGGAGTTGGTTAAGGTTACAGTGTGTTTAATCAAACAAAGAAGTTAGAATTTCCTTCATAAGATTGACTATCTTCTGAAAAATCTACGCAAAGTATATACTCAATACCATCCAATTTCAATCTTGTAGCGATGGTTCTACAGATCGAACCAGTGGCAAGGGATATATATGGTTCGGCGATATATTTGTTTATTTTAAGGGAGTTTAAGTAAAAGTAGTAGTCTTTGAGAGAGTGGTCTGTTCCGTTGGAGGCAGGATGAAAAAGGTAGTTCTTCCTGAATACACCTATGCTATTGCAGATGGTATCCCCTACCTGTTTTCCATTTTGATCAAGTAGGTAAATACATTCGATCACTTTGTATTTATCAATAGCCTCTGCAAAGTAAACGAAGCAGTCTCCTATCTTTAGATTGGAGATCGATGATATGATTTCATTTGTTATATGCTCGTAATTTTGTAAAAAATCTTTTTTTGTGGATACCTCATGTTTCAAATACCTCTTGATTTCCGCTATAGTTGAAGAAATTTTATCTTTGCAACTTTCATCGAAGTTGGATGTAATAGGTGCTGGTTTTGAAAAGTAGTACCCTTGAAAGAGATCTACTCCTATTTGGTAGCAGAAGATGATATCTTCGAGGTGTTCGACCCCCTCTGCAAGGGTCAATGAACCTATCTTTTGGGCAATTTTTTTGATCATCTCTACTATTGCTTGCTTGTAGTAATCTGATGATACGCCGTTGATCAACTCTCTATCGATCTTTATTATATCGGGTTTTGAGTTGATTATTCTATCTAAGTTCGAACTTGAAGAACCAAAATCATCAAGAGCCATTTAATGATATACAATTTATTTTACAAGTCAAATAAGAGATTATATTACTTAATTTTCGAACAACTCAACTTCCCACCTTTTTTAAACCTGCATACAACCTTCCATGATGGGGGTCTTCCTTGGAATTTATCTCCACCGATGCATTTTAAAAAGTCTTGTTTCGGTTTTTTAATCATTCTGCAGATACCGAGATATTCTCTATCTTCATCGAGTAAAATCTTTTGATTTCCGTTTGGATCCGTTGTGAGTAGAAGATAACCGCCGTATTTTCTCACCCTCGGTTCGCATCCGAAATACCCCACAAAGATCGTTTTCTGGTCTGGGAGAAAATTACCTGTGATGGTTTGAGTTATTGTAAATCTATCGTAGGATTCACCTGCAAAGTCTGTAAAATCGGGACATATAGGGCAGTAAAATTGTTCTTTCTCTTTTATCAATTCCGTTTTACAAAGATTTTTCAAGATATCGATCTCTTCTTGATGGAAGGCGAATGAATTGAATGAAAGAATGAGCAATACAAAAATAAAAAGATACTTCATTGAGAGAGCTCCTTTCTATTGACAGATAGATCAACTCATAAATATCTTATTGATGGCACTTAAAAACTATGCTTGATCTCTTTTAAGATCTTTTTTGACTCTGCGTAGATCTTACCTTTTAAAGAGTCCTTTAGATGAAGGAATTGTGCTTCAGCAAACCCTATAGTGTAAAGATAACTCTTGTTTAAAATGATCTTTTCTTCTGGGATAGTTTTCAAAATCGAAACACCGACCCTGTAGTCGTTGTATAGCCCCAATAGCTCCTGAATAGATTTGATCTTTTCAATCAATGGATTTTCTGGTTGGGACATCTCTAAGATGTACCTGATCTTTTTAAAATTTACCCTAATCATGTGTAGTGCATCATCTGTTGCATCAGAGGAGAGGGCTTTTTTGATTCTTTTAGTGAATTTTTTTATAAATTCTGTTGTGGATATGTCGTATTGAAAATTTAAGAAGAATTCGGAAATCTTAGTTATTTTTTCTTTTAACTCGGCATTTAATAGTAAATTTAGTATCTCGGCGTGCTCTTTTTGGATCTTTTTATCGAGGATGATGAAGAGATTTGCTTTACCCTTTTCACCAAAATTTGTATCAAATGTAATTTCTGAGATATGTTGTTTGAGTACTTCGAGATCCCTCAGTTTGTTTGTGGCTGTTCTCAAATTTCTTAGCACTTCTACCTGTGTAGCGATGTCAACGGGTATTTCTACCTGTTTTCTCAAAAGGTTATAGATCGTTAGAAATCTCCTTAGGGCAACCCTGAAGTCGTGAACAGCCTCATCACTATCGTAGTTTACAACATTTTCTGACAGGGTGAGTATCGCATTTAATTGTTTTAAGATATAATCTAACATTTCAGTATATCTGGCTGTATTAGATTGTATAATACCTTGTCTTTTATATAGACAACGGCACCCTTTTTCAGTTTCAAGCTGAGGGCTGTTTCTGAAATATAGAAAGATATGAAGTTTGATAGATCGGGTTCATGTCCTATGATGGCCGCAGTACCGATACCCTTTTCCTCTAAGTCCTCGAGGAGAAGTTTGTATTGCATTATATCTGCACCTGGATTGATTCTGGGGTCTACCTGATACTCCATTTCGTATAGTTTGGCTACTATTTTGGCAGTACCGATGCTTCTTTCTGCTTCGGAGGCGATGATTAAATCGGGTTTTTTCATGTTGCAAGAGATCTTTTTGAAAAATGATTTAAACTTTTTTATTCCTTCTTTTGTGAGCGGTCTCTTTAGATCGTTGTCCTGCCATTCACTTCTTTCTAATGCTGCTGCATGTCTTATAAAATAGAGCTTCATATAGACCTCCTAATAATAATTATACAGTAAATTTAAGATTTTGATAGTTTCTTACATCTTTTTTACAGTTTTTTGAAATTATATTTACCGAGTAGTTTATATCCCAAAAGTGTTGCGGCAACGATAATTCCGATGATCAGGGAAAACCAGAAACCCACTGCTCCCAAACCTAATCTGTAGGTGAAAAGATACGATAGTGGCAGAGCGATCAGCCAATAGGAAACAAAACTTGTCCACATGGGGTATTTTGTATTATGATAGCCTTTTAATGTGTTATTTGCGGCGACCTGAAAGGCATCGATAATGTGAAATGATATGGCAAGGAGCATGAGGGGGCGGGTATTGGTTATTAGTTCGTGATCCTTTGTGTAGAATCCTATTATCATATCCATAAAGGCAAACATGAAAAGAGAGGATAGTGTTGCAATTATCAGAACCATTGCGATACCTGTTTTCCAAATGATGGTAGATTGTGGCAGTTCATTTTGACCATACTTATAGCTAACCCTCACCGAGATGGCGATCCCCAAACTCATAGGGATCATGAATATCGTGGATATAAAGTTTAAGGCGATCTGATGGGAGGCAACCACCATTGCTCCAAGAGGTGCCAGCATGATACTTCCAAAGCTAAAGATAAAAGCCTCGAGGAATGTGGATGCTCCTATGGGTAGCCCCAATTTCATTATCTTTTTGGCTTCCGATTTTGAGAATGCTCCATTCTTGATGATCTTTACTTTTTTTAGGATTATAAAAAGGACTAAAACCATTATGTATGTAGATATAGATGTTGCTATGCCACACCCTGCTCCTCCAAATGCTTTTAATCCAAATTTCCCATAAATGAAGATATAGTTTAGCGGGATATTGATTATCATACCTAAGAAGCTGCTAAACATTATGGCAGTTGTTTTCCCTACAGATTCAAAGACAGATCTCAAAACCTGATATAGCAAAAAACCAGGTATACAGTATGATACAAAATGTAGATAATTCTTAGTGATGATGGTTGTTTTGGGATCTTTTAGAAAGATGTCGATGAAGTCGATAGTTAGATTCAAAAGCAAGGTTAGAGATAATCCCAAAAGTAATGAGAGGGCGATTGCTGTTTTAAAAACTGTGCCATTCTCTTTCCCGCCATCTTTACCCAGTGCCGCAGACATTATGGGTGTGGTGCTACTTAATACAGCCATGAAAAAGAGTGTGATAGGTAGCCATATTGAAGAACCGATGGATACCCCTGCAAGATCGTTGCTGGAGTATCTTCCGGCCATGACATTGTCTGTAAAACCCATGAGGAGATGGGATACAGATGCCACAATGATGGGAAAGGCGATGGAGAATATCTTTCGCCCTTCGGACAGAATTGTTTCTTTCATTTTAACTTAATGAGAATATAAGAGTTAGATCAATATTTAAACACCTGTGCATCAGCGGGGTGTTTTACATCGAAGACTGCTTTGTTGATCTTTTTGTTTATTTCTACATTTAAAAATTCAATCTCTGTAATATTTCCATTGCTGTCCTCGCTGTGGATCCCCTTTATGTTGTTTTTACTATCCACGAGGATCATGATATATTTAAGACCGATATCATGCTTCGGTTTGAGTTGGATCTGGGTTTTGCCATTTACCACGACGGTGAAGTTTTTTTCGATCTCTTTGAAATTGAACAGAACTGAGAGGATTATATTTGCCTCTTTCGAGGAGTTTTTATTCTGAATGATCACCTGATTGGTGGAGCTATCGTAGTATTCCATCCCTTTTTCGTCGAAAAGATAGTATTGCTTGTATGGATGATTATAGTCCCAAAGGGCTTTTTCTCCTGCTATGAGATAGAATTTACCCTTGTAGGTTTCCTTAGAGAAATCCTTTATGGCGGTTGTTTGCACAAATTCCGCTGAAATGGTATCTATTGTTTTAAGCCTATCTACTACTGATGGTTGTGTCGGTTTTTTTACATTCTTTTTGTTGGCGGTGAAACCTAAATTAAAGCACAAAAGGGTGATTATTATTGTAATGATTACCTTTTTCAATGTTTACCTCCAAAACAAGTTGCATTTTTTATAAAACAATATAGTATAAAAGTAAAGGTGAAATTATGAAGATACTGTTTGTGGAAGATGAAGATATATTTTATCCTTTGTTGGAGATGCTTTCAAAGAAACTATCCTTTGAACTGTACATAGCAAAAAGTGTATCTGAGGCATTAAAGATGCTCAAAGAGATCAGTGTAGATTTAGTAGTGATCGATTATGAACTTCCCGATGGTAAGGGGGATGAGATTAATAGATTCATTAAAGAAAATTTTCCGAATATTAAAACTGCCATCTCTTCGGGGCATGGTGAAACACTTAAACATGCTGTAAATTACGATTATACGGTGGATAAATCTGATTTTATAAACTTTATTAAGGGGTTGCTCAGTAAGTAAAATGTCTCAGGGCAACAGGATAAATTGCTTTGAATGTCAGTATTTAGCCATCACTTGGGATAAGAATTTTCCATATGCATGTAAAAGGATGGGTTTTAAAAGTAAGCTTTTACCATCTATCCAGGTGAAGAAAGACTCCAAGATCGATTGCCAATTTTTTGAGAAAAAGGTGAAGAATGGTTGATAGCGTTTTAAAGTATTTCCATCAGATTTCTGAGATCCCTCGTTGTTCCAAAAGTGAGGAGAAGATCATAAGTTTTCTTCAAAGATGGGCTAAGTCGAATGGATTTGCATATAAAACTGACAATTGGGGCAATACGCTGATCTTTTCTGAAGATGTTAAGGTAAATGTGATCCTTCAGTCTCATGTGGATATGGTGTGTGAGAAAAGTGCCGATTCAAATCACGATTTTGCAAAGGATCCGATACCATTGAGAAATGACGGTGAATATATCTACTCAGATGGAACGAGTTTGGGTGCAGATAATGGTATAGGCATGGCTATATCGATGTTTGTAAAGGAGTATTTCAAAGGGAAAAGAGATGATATTGCACTACTTTTTACTGTGGATGAGGAAACAGGATTAAACGGTGCAAAAAATTTAGATGAAAGCTTTTTGTCTGCAGATTACTTGATCAACATCGATTCTGAAGAGGATGATACTTTGATTGTGGGCTGTGCAGGCGGTGTCGATCTAATTATTACGAGGGACCTGGTGAAAAAAAATGTCAAAAAGGGGAGATTTTTAAGTATCTACATCGATGGGTTTAATGGTGGGCATTCTGGGATAGATATTGATAAAGGGTTTGGCAATCCTCTTAAAATTCTTGTAAGCCTACTAAATGATCTCAAAATATACGATCTAATTGATATTACTGGTGGTACTGCCCACAATGCCATACCTCGCACTGCTGCTGCCATTGTGTTAACAGATAGATCTGAAGAGGAGATCAAAGATCATTTTTACAAAATTGCGGGAGAGTATAAAAAAGACAAACCAAATATAGAGGTTTCAGAGGTCGATGTAGATACAAGTTTTGTGTACGACATGGTAGATATTCTACCACCCTTGAATAAACTAAATCATGGAGTATTCACAAGGCTCAGTGGAAATTTTAGTGGAGTAGAGTCCTCATCCAATTTTGCAAAAGTGGAGATATTAAAAGGTGTAAACAAGATAAAGGTTGTAGAAAGTTTGAGAAGTTCATCGGAAAAGATTTTTGAATTGCTAAAAAATGAGTTGGAAAGGTATTTAGATGGTTTTCAATACTACTACTGCTGCGAATACCCTGGTTGGGAACCAGATGAGAACTCGCAATTATTAAAAAGATCGATTGAGGTTTACGAGGAGCTTTTTGGAACAAAACCTAAGGTAGAGGCGATACATGCTGGGCTTGAGTGTGGTGTGTTTAAAAGGAAAAATTCTGATTTAGATATCATATCGTTGGGACCAAATGTCTTTAACCCCCACAGCCCTTTTGAAAGATTGGAGATAAGGTCTGTGGAAAAGATTACAAAACTTTTGTTAGAATTGATCGCTAAAGTATAAAAATTCTTTTTAGAGGGTTTAATGCATAGTGAATTTATTTTACTCATTCTCATATTTTTGGGTTCATCGGTTTTGATCACTTACTTCATGATGAAGCTTAAGATCCATCCTATAATAGGTTTTATAATAACCGGCTCGATTGTGGGACCAAATGGTTTTAAGATAGTAAACGATCCCACTGTGGTAAGCTCAATATCCGAGATCGGTGTGATACTGCTTTTATTCACTTTGGGGCTTGAGTTTTCCATTGAGAAACTGTTGAGGTTAAAGAGGTATGTTTTTGGTGGTGGATTTGTTCAGGTGATGGCTACTTTTCTTCTATTCTTCATTCTGGGTTATTTTGTTTTCAAATCTTTTAAGACCGCTATCGTGTTGGGTTTTCTCACCGCTCTGAGCAGTACTGCTATAGTAATTAAACTTATATCGGAAAAAGGTTTGACAGATTCACCTTTTGGAAAGATGGGGATAGGTATACTGCTGTTTCAGGATATCATGGTGGTGCCTATAATGGTTATAGTACCTCTACTTGCTGCTGAGACTATCAGTTTTACTGATATTTTTCTAAAGGTTTTGAAATCCGCATTTTTGGGCGGTGTGGTATTTTTTGTTTCCAAGTATGTTACTAACTTTCTCTTATCAAAGGTTGTCAAACTGCGGGTAAGGGAGATCTTTATTTTGACCATAATAGTGATTAGTTTGGGTATGGCTTACCTTACAGGGCTTTTAGGGATCTCTATGTCGATGGGGGCTTTTTTAGCTGGGGTGGTCTTGGCTGATTCGATCTATACCCATCAGATCATCGCTGATATTCAACCTTTCAAGGATAGCTTTTTAGCGATATTCTTTATATCGATAGGGCTTTTGACGGATCCCCGTTTTATTGTGAATAACTTTGACAAGATTGCTCTTTTCCTCGTAGCACTTATTCTTTTAAAAGGTGTTATTATCTTTCTGGTGTCCAATTATTTACTAAGATCGGTGAAAGTTTCCTTTCGCACTGCACTTTCCCTTTTTCAGATAGGTGAATTCTCCTTTGTCGTAGCTGCTTTGAGTCATAATCTTAAGATCATAGATGATGCTTTTTATCAATTATTCCTCGCTGGTTCAGTATTTTCTATGATTCTCACACCATTTGGATTCAAATATGGGTACAAACTGTACGATCTGATTTTCAAAAAAGATAGAGATAAGATGGATCTAAAATCCAATGAATCTGAAGAATTGAAAGATCATGTGATAATAATTGGCTATGGTTTAAATGGGAAAAACCTAAGCCATGTCTTAAAAGAGACAGATATTAAGTATGTCATTTGCGAGATGAATATCAATACTGTAAGGGAGATGGAGAAAAAGGGGGAACCTATCATCTTCGGTGATGCCACGAAGGATGAGATTTTGCATGTGTTGGGTGTAGAGAGGGCAAGGGTTGTTGTAATAGCAATATCTGATCCCGAGGCTACAAAAAGGATTGTAAAGACGATAAGAAGCATAAAAGAGGATGTGGTGGTAATAGTGCGCACGAGGTATGTGGCTGAGGTGGATATGTTTAGAAGGTTGGGTGCTGATGAGATCATCCCTGAGGAATTTGAAACATCTATTGAGATATTTTCAAGAGTGCTGATGAGGTATAATGTTCCTGTAAATATTATTCATGTTTTGGTTCAAAAGATAAGGGAAAACAACTACGAGTCATTGAGAACAGTGGATATTCAACCTAAGAAGTTGTTGGCTACTGCTTTTGAAGATCTGCATATCGATGTAGTTTCTTATCAAGTGATGGCTGAGAGTGATCTCGTATCAAAGTCGATAAAAGAGATAGACTTAAGGAAGAATACAGGGGCGAGTATCATCGCTATCAAAAGAGGTGAAAAGGTTATCCAGAGCCCCACGGCGGATGAGGTTTTAAATTCGGGGGATATCATCTATATCACAGGTACAAAGATCGTGGTTGAAAAGGCGATCGAATATCTGGACAGCTGGCGGGAAGATACAGTTTCACATCTTGAACTTTCGGCAATCAATAACTGATTTTGCAAAATCAAAAAACACTTGAAAAATAAACTCATTTGAACTAATATCGAATGTTAAATAAAAATGAACTCTGGAGGAAGTATGAAAAGGTTAATTCTTGGAATGATCTTGCTTTTAGCTTTTGTTGTGCCATCTTTTGCAAAGGTTATCGAAATAGGAATTACGCAAATAGTGGAGCATCCTGCCCTTGATGCCTGTAGAAAAGGTGTCATCGATAAATTAAAGGAGCTTGGTTATGAGGAAGGGAAAAATGTCAAGTACGACATCCAGATAGCTCAGGGGAATATTGCAACTGCTAATCAGATTGCAAAGAAGTTCATCGGGGATAAAAAGGATCTCATTGTGGCAATTGCCACCCCAACAGCTCAGGCTGTGGCAAACCTTACAAAGACCACACCGATAGTAATTTCTGCAATTACCGATCCAGTTGGAGCAAAGCTTGTTAAGTCTCTCGAAAAACCTGGTGGCAACATAACAGGTACAACCGATATGAGCCCAGTGAAGGATCAGATAGCACTTTTTGAAAGATTGAAGATCCCTGTGAAAAGGTTAGGGGTGATATACAATTCTGGTGAGGCAAATAGCAGAACCCTTGTTGAGATACTAAAATCTGTTGCAAAGCAGAAGGGTATCGTGGTGGTTGAAGCTACTGTTACAAATAGCAGTGGTGTTCTCATGGCTGCAAAATCTTTGGTGGGTAAGGTGGATGGTATCTATATTCCAACAGACAACACTGTAGTTTCTGCTTTAGAGTCTGTATTGCAGGTATCCTATGAAAACAAGATCCCTGTAATCACCGGTGATACCGATTCTGTGGTAAGGGGTGCTTTGGCCTCTTTGGGTATGGACTACTACAAATTGGGTTTACAGACGGGTGTGATAGTTGGAAGAATTTTAAAAGGGGAAAAGCCATCAAACATCCCTGTTGAAACATTAAAAGATCTGGATCTATTTATAAATGAAGCTACTGCACAGAAATTGGGTATCAAGATAGACCCTGAATTATTAAAATCTGCCAAAAAAGTTATCAAATAGTATCTAAATTGGGTGTAATAGCGTTGGTTTAGAGATATAATTTGCTATTACACTCAATTTTATTTTGAGATGAATAGGTGAAATGATGAGTTATTATGCATTTTTGGGTGCCATCGAGCAAGGGCTCGTTTACGGTATCATGGCTTTGGGAGTTTTTATCACCTTTAGGGTATTGGATTTTCCAGATCTCTCTGTGGATGGTACATTCCCCCTTGGGTCTGCGGTGGCTGCAGTGTTGATAGTAAATAATGTAAATCCGTATATCGCTACTGTATTTGCCTTTTTATCAGGTATTTTAGCGGGTGCCATTACAGGCATTTTAAATACAAAATTGAAAATACTAAATCTGTTATCGGGTATATTGGTGATGATCGCTCTATATTCCATCAATATCAGGGTGATGGGGCAACCTAACACAGCACTGCTCGGTTTTGACACTGTTTTTACACCATTTGAAGTATATTTTGAAGTGGAGAGGTATATCGTCGCTCCTATTTTTTTTCTTATTATCACCGTGTTGCTCATTGCTGTTATGACTTGGTTTTTTCATACTGATCTGGGCTTGAGTATGAGGGGGACTGGGGATAATCCCAAGATGGTGAGGGCTCAAGGTATAAACAACAATTTTATGGTGCTTTTAGGGCTTGCCTTTTCCAATGGGTTGGTGGCACTTTCTGGGGCTCTTGTGGCTCAGAGTCAAGGGTCTGCCGATGTTAATATGGGTATAGGGACAATCGTAGCAGGGCTTGCCTCTGTGATACTTGGTGAGGCTTTTTTGGAATCGAGAACTGTTTTTAGAGGTATCATTGCCGTAGTACTCGGCTCACTCATATACCGTTTTGCCATTGCATTAGCACTTTCATTTAAAATAGGTAGTTTCCAGCTAAACCCATCGGATCTAAACCTCATTACAGCTCTCATAGTTACAACAGCCCTTGTGTCTCCGGGTATCAAAAAAATCATTAAGAGCAGATTATGATAGAATTAAGAAATGTGAAAAAGATCTTTAATAAGGGTACGATAAATGAGAATGTTGCGATAAAAGGGTTATCCCTAAGGATAGATCAATACGATTTTATCACTGTTATAGGTAGTAACGGCGCTGGTAAGTCAACACTTCTCAATCTCATTTCAGGGAATCTTATCCCCGAAGAGGGGGAGATAAGGATAAACGATCAGGATGTAACGAATCTGCCCGTATATGTGAGGGCAAATTTTATAGGGCAGGTGTTTCAGGATCCGTTGAGTGGTACCGCAGCATCGTTAACCATAGAGGAGAATTTGGCAATAGCCCTTAAAAGAGGGAAACCAAGGGGGCTTGGTCTTGGGGTAAAGAAGTCCGATAGGGAGTTTTTCAAAGAGCAACTATCAAAGTTGGGTTTAGGACTTGAGCATAGATTGAAAGATAGAGTGGGGCTTCTATCGGGTGGTCAAAGGCAGGCTATAACTCTACTTATGGCCACGATGGTGAAGCCAGAGATTCTATTGCTGGATGAGCATACGGCGGCTCTTGATCCGAAAACTGCAGCAAAAATCATCGAACTTACAGAATATTTCGTAAATGAATATAAACTAACTGTTTTAATGGTCACCCACAATATGAGGCAGGCACTGAGTTTAGGAAATAGAACAATAATGATGCACGAGGGGGAGATAATCTTCGATGTAAAATCTCCCGACAGAGATCGATTGCAGGTGAAGGATCTCTTGGAGATGTTTGCAAAGGTGCGTGGGGAAGATTTAGTGGATGATAAACTTCTTTTAGCTTGAATCTATGAAATTTAAGAAATTGATCATACAGGGTTTTAAATCTTTTGTTGACAAGACCATCATCGATTTTCCCGATGGGATTACATGTATTGTTGGTCCCAACGGTAGTGGTAAGAGCAATATTTTAGATGCCATAAGGTGGATTTTAGGGGAGCAGAATCCCAAAGAACTTCGCGGTTCCGATATGGATGACATCATCTTTGCTGGTTCTGAGAAGAGGAACGCCTCAAATGTGGCATCGGTTACCCTTGTAATTTCTGATATCAGCGAGGATCTTGCGGGAAAATGGGGATCCTTTAGCGAAATTGAGATCACGAGAAAGTACTACAGGGATGGTGAAAGGGAATACTTCATCAACAACAAAAGGTGCAAATTAAAGGATATTAGAGAGATCTTTTTTGATACCGGATTGGGTGCCAGAAGTATATCGATTATCGAACAGGGGAAAGTGGAGAAGATCATTTCAGCATCTCCTGAGGAGATAAGACTTTTCTTCGATGAGGCGGCAGGGATCACTCGTTTTAAGGAGAAGAAGAAGGAAGCAGAAAAGAGGTTGGAGCAGGCAAAAGACAACCTAAATAGGGTAAAGGATATCATCTCAGAGGTAAAAGAGAAGTATGAAACCTTGAAGGTACAAGTTGAAAAATTGAAACTTTACAGAGAGCTAAAAAGTAAAAGGGATCATCTTGACAAGACTATTCAATCTATCAATTTTCATTCCCTTTCTATTCAGTACCAAGAATCTTTGAAAAAGAACGATGAGATTCAGATAAGGCTCTCCCAATCGATATATGAGTATGAAAAACTTAAGTCTGATGAAAAGGGGCTGAAAGATCACTTATCTATATTGGAATCGGATCTCAAAAGGAAAAATGAAGAGATCTTAGCCATCACTGAAGAGATTGGAAAGATAAATACAGAGATATCTGTTCTCATAAACAATATAAATTCTGCTGAAAATGCGAAGCATCAGATCAATGAGGAGATTAAATCGATCACACTTAGATTAAAGGATCTCACATCTGTAAGGGAAAGTAGCGTCAAGATGATCGAAGGGATCCAGTCGATTGTAGATGACAAAAGGTCAGAGATTCTGGATCTCGAGAATGTTATAGAGGATCTTGTAAATCAGAGGGATGAGTTTAAAGAGGAGATCGATATCAACAGGCAGAAGTTTTTAGATATCACCGAGAAGATATCTAAGATAAGAAATGACATTATAAAGCAAGAATCGGAGATAAATAGATTAACTAAAGATATCGTAAGACTTGAAAATGAGAGGGGATTGATATCTTCGGAAATTGAAAAGGTGGAGCATCTGATTGCCGATTTTAAGATAAAAAAGGATATGTATCTAAACGATCAGCAGTTTCTTAAAGAACAATTGACTAAAGAGAAGGATGAGTATTCAAAAATTACCGATGATCTGAAAAACTTGTCTGATAAGTTGAACAGATTAAAGTTAGAACGCTCTAAGATGGAGCAGCAGGTAAACCTTCTTGAAAAAGAGGTGAAGAAACAGTCCTATGGCGACGAACTCTTTAAATTTTTTGAAGAGAATGAGCTTTCACTCCTCATGGACTACGAGTTTGATGGTGATGTAAAGAGCTTTTTGGGGGATGTGGTGGTTTTCAGATCGACTTCCAAAGAAAGTGTTTTTGAAAAATTAAGCAAGATCAAAACACCCCTCAAGTTCATTTTTGAGGACGAGATCCCTCTGCTCAAAGAAAGACTATTAAATATACACTTGAGAAGGATAGGTGAAGGATTGATTCAGATCGATGGGATCTATTATAAATCTGGGGATGTGGATAAGTCTAATCAGATTTTAAATTTGAAAAAAGAGATTTCTCATTTAAAAGGGGAGATAGAAAATATAGTTGTGGAAATATCGAATTTAGAAAAAGCTTTTTCTGAACTTAACAATGTAAAAAGTGAAAAAGCAAAGTATATTGAAGGCATTGAAAATCAGATAAGAGAGATTGAAAAATCGATCGGAAGCATAGATATCCATCTAAAGAATAACAACGGAATCAGAGATAACCTCATTAAAAGGGAGATCACCGTAAAAAAGGAGATTCAGTTTTGTAATGATGAACTAAAGAGGATAGAGGAAAGTAAAGATGGGTGGAGTAAGACCTTGGAGGATCTGTCAAAATCACAAAAGGATTTAGAAGAGGAGTATGATAATTTAAAGGGTAAGATAGATTACTACGATGATAAAATAGAGGAGTCAAAGGATCAGTTGTCGGATCTCAAGATTGAATATTCCACATACACTGAGAAACTCAATTCTGCTAAAAAAGAGCTTACCCATGTTGACAGAGAGGTTTCCTCTGCTACAAACAAAATGCATCACCTCAAAGATCGACTTACCAAAATAATGACGGTGGATATCCAGAACTGGAATATTTCTTTGAAGAGAAATCAGGAAAAACTCGAAGAGTTGGATAAAAGAAAGCTTATTTTAAACGATGAAAAGAGATTTTTAGAGTCTGAAATCCTCTCAAAAAATGAATCATTAAAAATGATCACAACCGACATTGAGTTTAAGAACAACCAGATCAAAAAAATCGAACAGGAGGTTCAAAACATCAAGATCAGGATTGCCCAGATAAAAACGGGCATAGAAAACTTGGAACAAAGGTATTTTGAAAAATACAATACATCTTTGAGAGATGAGTATCAATTCTACTACGATGAGAAGGTTAATTCAGCAGAGTTGAAGAATGAATTAAGTTTCATCGAATCGGAGATAGAGAAGATAGGTCCGTTGAACATGGCTGCTGAGGAGGAGTACACAGAGATCGAGGAAAGATATCATTTCTTAGAGAAGCAAAGGGAAGATATTGAAAATGCTATAAATGGTATCTTAAATGTAATAGATGAGATAGATAATAAAACAATTGAAACCTTCAGGGAAACCTTCTTCGAGGTGAGGAAACATTTCAAAGAGATATTCAAGGTTCTCTTCGGTGATGGTAAGGCTGAAATTACCCTTACGAATGAGGAAGATATGCTGAATACAGGAGTTGAGATCTTTGTTCAGCCGCCTGGCAAGAGATTACAAAATATGACATTATTATCTGGTGGTGAAAAAGCGATGACGGCGTGTGTTCTGTTATTTGCCATGTTTTTGTATAAGCCTTCACCATTCTGCTTTTTAGATGAGATCGACGCCCCTCTTGATGATGCAAATATCGGTAGGTTTGCCAAAATTGTTCAGGAATTAGCCAAGAAGGCTCAGTTTGTGATCATTACCCACAATCAGAAAACGATGGAAGCTGCAGAATATTTGTATGGTGTAACTATGCAGGAGCCTGGTGTATCTAAGATAGTTTCGGTAAAGTTGGATAGATAAATAAAAAAGCGGGGAAAACCCCGCTTTTTTTGTTATATTGAATCTATGATTGCATTCAATGTTGGGCTTGGTCTCATTGCTTTGGATGCTTTTGCATCGTCTGGTCTGTAGTATCCACCGATATCCTGAGGCTTACCCTGAGCATCGATCAACTCTTTGTTGATCTTCTCTTCATTTTCGCTCAATTGCTTGTAAATCTTTTCAAATTTTGCCTTGAGTTCTGGATCCTTTGTCTGATTTGCAAGAGCCTCAGCCCAGTAGAGAGCAAGGTAGAAATGGCTACCTCTGTTGTCGATCTCCCCTACCTTTCTTGCGGGAGACTTCTTGTTGTCCAAGAATTTTTCAACAGCTTTATCAAGGGTTTCAGAGAGAACTCTTGCCTTGTTGTCGTTGTAAAGGTTTGCCATATGCTCCAAAGAAGCGCAAAGAGCGGTAAACTCACCCAAAGAGTCCCATCTTAGGTAACCTTCTGCTAAGAACTGCTGAACATGCTTTGGAGCAGAACCACCAGCACCTGTTTCGAATAATCCACCACCATTTATAAGTGGAACGATGGAGAGCATCTTAGCAGATGTACCAAGCTCGATGATTGGGAAAAGGTCTGTGAGGTAGTCTCTCAAAACATTACCTGTTACAGATATTGTATCGAGCCCTGCTCTAAATCTCTTGAGGGTAAATCTCATTGCCTCTTGTGGAGGAAGTATGTGGAACTCAAGCCCAGTTGTATCATGCTCTTTGAGATATTTCTCTACTTTTGCGATGATCTGTGCATCATGAGCCCTATTTTTGTCAAGCCAGAAAACTGCTGGGGTATTTGACAATCTTGCCCTTGTTACTGCCAATTTCACCCAGTCTTTGATTGCTATATCCTTAGTTTGGCAGCTTCTGAAGATATCACCCTTTTGAACAGTCTGTTCCATCAATACCTGATTTGTATTGTTGTCAACTATTCTGATTATACCGTCATCTTCAGCGATGAATGTCTTATCGTGTGAACCGTATTCCTCAGCCTGCATAGCCATAAGACCAACATTTGGCACAGAACCGATTGTAGCAGGATCGAAGGCACCATTTTTCTTGCAGTCTTCGATGATTTCTTTGTACATTGTAGCGTAGCATCTATCGGGGATTACAGCTTTTGTATCCTGAAGCTTACCCTGCTTATTCCACATCTTGCCACCATCTCTGACAACTACAGGCATGGAGGCATCGATAATTATATCGTTTGGCTGATGTAGGTTTGTGATCCCTTTGTCTGAATCCACCATTGCGAGATCGGGTCTCTTCTCGTATTGAGCCATGATGTCGGCTTCGATCTCTTTTCTCTTATCTTCTGGTAAAGATTCGATCTTTTTGTAAAGATCACCTAAGCCATTATTTGGGTTAACTTTTAACTGTTTGAAGGTCTCAGCATGCTTCTTGAATACATCCTCAAAGAATATAGAAACAGCATGGCCAAACATTACTGGGTCGGAAACCTTCATCATTGTTGCTTTGAGGTGAAGGGATAAAAGAAGTCCAGACTGTTTTGCATCTTCTATCTGCTCAGCATAGAACTTTCTGAGTTCTGCAACATTCATTACAGAAGAATCGAGAACCTCACCCTCAAGGAGAGTTAATTTGTCTTTTAATACCTTAACATTACCATTCTTATCTACAAACTCGTACCTAACAGATGTTTCTTTTTCTATAGTCATCGATTTTTCTGAACCATAGAAATCGCCCTTGCTCATGTGAGCAACATGGGCTTTTGAGTTTGGATCCCAAGCTGCCATTTTGTGTGGGTTTTTCTTAGAGTAGTTCTTAACTGAAAGTGGAGCCCTTCTATCGGAGTTACCCTGTCTTAATACTGGGTTTACTGCACTACCCAATACTTTTGCATAGCGTGCCTGGATAGCTTTCTCCTCTGGTGTTTGAGGATCTTCTGGATAATCAGGTACTGCATACCCTTTTTCCTGAAGCTCTGCAATTGCAGCTTTGAGCTGAGGGATAGATGCACTAATGTTTGGAAGTTTTATGATATTTGCCTCAGGTTTCCACACAAGTTCTCCAAGCTCTGCTAAATAGTCGGGGATTCTCTGCTCTGGTTTAAGAAAGTCGGGGAAGTTTGCAAGGATTCTTCCTGAGAGAGAGATATCTTTTTCCTCTACCTCGATACCTGTTCCTTTGAAAAATGCTTGAATGATGGGTAAAAAGGAGTAGGTAGCTAACGCTGGGGCTTCATCAATCTTCGTCCAGATAATTTTTTTTGCTGACATATCGTTTCTCCTTATATTTTATTGTAGAAATCTCTGTATACTGTATACAATATATAATTTAGTTTAGGGTATTTGTCAAGATAATTGTGAATAAAAATTGCGATAGTGCTTAAAAATTAAAACAGCGTTTTTATAGTCTAAATCTTTTAGTGATTGTCTGATATAATGTTGGAAAAGCTGTATATTCTGTGTAAGATATTGATAAAATGGTATAGTCTATCTTTATTGGAAATATTGAGAAAATCTATTGGAATATTGTTTTGTTAAGTCTTGTTGTGTTTGGTGATGGTCCTTTTTGGGCGATATTAGGGCAGGTTTTGAGTGAATTTGTAAAAATGAAATATTTTTATTTTTTAATAGAGATGGCACTGTATTGTGTAATGTATTTGTATTCAATAAAAATTTTATTAATTTAAAATTAATAATGAACATTTTCTGTGTCTTATTAATCATAGACTAACGATATTATAAAATCTTTTTGATATTTTGAATGTCAATAGTGCTTGACATTTTTAGTGGAAATGTGGTATTGTATACAGTATACATAAGGTATATGCCTTAAAAAGGTAAAACAATATATAAATAATAAGGAGGCTTTTATGGCTTTTAAAAGACCAAAAATAGCGTTGATAGGTGGCGGACAGATCGGTGGAGTTTTAGCTCAGCTTTGTGCTATCAAAGAGCTTGGTGATGTGGTAATGTTTGATATCGTTCAGGATATGCCACAGGGCAAGACTCTCGATATCGCTGAAGCATCAAGAATTGATGGATTTGATGTAAAACTCAAAGGTACAAACAGCTATGCTGATATAGAGGGTGCTGATATAGTTATCGTTACTGCAGGTCTTCCAAGAAAGCCTGGTATGAGCAGGGATGACCTTCTTACCACAAATGCAAACATCATAAAGCAGGTTGCAGAAGGTATCAAGCAGTATGCTCCTAATTCTTTCGTAATCGTTATTTCCAATCCACTTGATGCTATGGTAACATTGATGAAAGAGGTTACAGGTTTCCCAGCAAACAGAGTATTCGGTCAGGCTGGTGTGCTTGACTCTTCAAGATTTGCTACATTTATTGCTTGGGAGCTTGGTGTTTCTGTAAAAGATGTAAATGCTCTTGTATTAGGTGGGCACGGCGATACAATGGTTCCACTTGTTAGATATGCAAATGTAAATGGATGCCCTGTAATGGAACTTCTTGAGCAGAAGTATGGCCCTGAGAAGGCAAAAGAGGTTATGGAAGAGATGGTTAAGAGAACAAGAAATGCAGGTGGTGAGGTAGTTGCTCTTCTTAAAACAGGTTCTGCTTTCTACTCTCCAGCATCAGCTGCTATTCAGATGGCTGAAGCTGTTATCAAAGATGAGAAGAGAGTACTTCCTGTATGTGCCCTTCTCAATGGTGAGTATGGTGTGAAAAACCTCTATGTTGGTGTTCCAGTTGTACTTGGTGCAAATGGTGTAGAAAAGATTATCGAACTTAAGCTCAATGAAGAAGAGCAGAAAATGATGGATATATCTGTAAATGCTGTTAAGTCTCTCGTTGATGATATGAAGAGATTAGGGTTCTTAAGCTAATATAGTGGAGGGTTTAGCCCTCCTTAATTTTTTAAAATCTTGTTGAAAACTTTTAAAAATTAGAATATATTGAATCCCCAATAAATTCGAAAAGGAGTTTTTTAATGGCTAAAGCTGAAAGGATAGAAATTATTGAGAAATGGTGTAAGGGCTGTGAGATATGTGTGGAATTCTGCCCTACAGGTGCTATTGAAATGAAAGATTTCAAGGTAGCTGTGAAAGATCTGGAAAAGTGTACGGCATGTATGCAGTGTGAGCTTAGATGTCCAGATTTTGCGATCGTAATCCATAAGAAAGAAAAAGAATAATTTAGGAGGCATTAAGTGGCTAAAAAAGTAGAATTTATGATGGGTAACCATGCAGTAGCAGAGGGTGCCCTATATGCTGGATGCCGTTTTTACGGTGGATATCCTATTACTCCTTCTACCGAAGTAGCTGAAAGGATGGCTGAGAGACTTCCTCAGGTAGGGGGAAGGTTTATACAGATGGAAGATGAGATCGCTGCAATGGCTTCAGTAATTGGAGCATCTATTGCAGGTGTGAAGAGCTTGACTGCAACCAGTGGCCCTGGTTTGTCATTAAAGCAGGAGAATTTGGGTTATGCAATGCTCTGTGAAATCCCAGTGGTGGTTGTGGATGTAATGAGAGGTGGTCCATCTACAGGTATGCCTACTGGTCCAAGCCAGTCTGATATCATGTGTGCTAAATGGGGTACTCATGGTGATCACCCTGTGATAGCTGTAACCCCAGCATCTGTTCAGGAGCAGTTTACAGAGACTGTAAGGGCGTTCAATTTGGCTGAGAAGTATCGTTGCCCTGTGCTTGTTCTTACCGATGCTATCATCGGACAGATGATGGAGCAGATCGAAATCCCAGAACCAGGTGAGCTTGAAGTGATCGACAGACCAAAGCCAACCTGTAAACCAGAAGAGTATTTGCCATTCGACATGGATAAAGACTTTGTGCCATTGGCACCATTTGGATCTGGCTATAGATTCCATATAACTGGTCTTCATCATAATTCAGATGGATTCCCAACCAACGATGCAGTACTTCACACAAAAAATACCGTTAGAATAATCGAAAGATTGAATAAAAATTACGACGATATAGTAAAAGTAGAAGAGTTCATGACTGAGGATGCAGAAGTTCTCGTATTTGCGATAGGTGTTTCTGCAAGATCTGCTAAACATGCAGTAGTAGAGGCAAGAAATGCTGGAATAAAAGCTGGACTTGTAAGACCACTCACAATCTGGCCATTCCCAGATAAGCATTTGGATAGACTCCTAAGTAAGAATAAAATTAAAGGTATTGTGGTACCTGAAATGAATTTGGGTCAGATGACCTTGGAAGTTCAGAGAGTTGCGAAGGGTCGCTGTGGAGTGGAGGGTATATATAGCCTTCTGCTTGAACCTATCCTTCCTGGCGATATAGTTGAAAAAATCAGGAGGTTTGTATAAATGGCTTACGATTACGCTAAATATTTGAGAAAAGGGAAACTGCCACATATTTGGTGTGCAGGGTGTACTTACGGGATCGTATTAAAATCGATGATAAGAGCTATAGATTCCCTCGGATGGGACAAGAATGATATCGTAGTAACCTCTGGTATCGGTTGTGCAAGCCGTTTGCCTGGTTATGTAGATTTTAATACACTTCACACTACTCATGGTAGATCCATCGCTTTTGCTACAGGTGTAAAGATAGCAAACCCAAAGCTTAAGGTTATCGCATTGGGTGGTGATGGTGATATGACTGCAATTGGTGGGAACCACTTCATACATGCATGCAGAAGAAACTTGGATATCACAGTATTGGTATTCAATAACAATATCTATGGTATGACGGGTGCTCAGTATTCACCAACTACTCCAAAGGGTGCATGGGCAACTACATCTCCTTATGGTATGGCAGAGAATACCTTTGAAATCACTGACTTGGCGAAGGGTTCTGGTGCAAGCTTTGTAGGTAGAACAACAGCATACCATGTAGCACACTGCGAAAAGATGATCAAAGAGGCTCTTTTACACAAAGGAACAAGTGTACTTGAGATCATCAATGCTTGTCCAACTGGATTTGGAAGAAAGAATAAATTTAAAACACCAGCTTCTATGTTGATGTGGATGAAGGATAATGCTGTTAATATTGAAAGAGCTAAAAATATGTCTCCAGAGGAATTGGCTGGTAAGTTTACCATAGGTGTACTTCATAAAGAAGATAAGCCAGAATATATAGAGACATATGATGCTACTGTTGGATTAAAAAAATAGGAGTTTAAGATGGCAAGAATAGATATTAGAATTGGTGGTTCAGGTGGACAGGGTACTATTACAGCTGCTGCGATCTTAGGATATGCGGCTGTTTATGCTGGTAAAAAAGCTGTTCAAACAAAGTCTTATGGTCCAGAGGCAAGAGGTGGAGCTGCAAGAGGTGAGGTGGTAATCAGTGATGAAGAGATCAATTATGTAAAGGTTCTCAAGTCTGACATCCTTGTTGCTCTCACTCAGGAAGCATGTGATAAGTTTATCGTGGATGCTAAGGAAGGTAGTATAGTAGTTATCGACGATTTCATGGTGAAGAATAAGCCACAGGGGAATTTCAAGCTATATGCACTTCCAATAATTAAAACTGCCGCTGAAGATGTGGGTAAATCGATGGTTGCAAATATCGTAACTCTGGGTGTAATCAATGAAATTGCAAACATCATAGATTACGACAAATTGGAAAAAGGTGTATTAAGCAAGGTACCAAAAGGAACTGAAGAACTCAACAAAAAGGCACTTCAGGCTGGTATTGCTCTTGCCAAGGCGGCAAAAAAATAATCTAAGTTATAGATTAGAGCGGGGACCGACCCCGCTTTTTTATTATCAAATAGTTGTTCTCTGGTAAACTCAATCGCTAAAAAAATCGATTTTTTCTTGATGTTTTGTAAAAATACTGCTATTTTTATTGTTCAGTGTACAATCGGAGGTATGTTATGAAATATAATCCATCTGTGATAGAAGATAAATGGCAGAAGATATGGGAAGAGAAAAAGGTTTTTAAAGTCGAAAAAGATGAGTCTAAACCGAAATTTTACTGTTTAGAGATGTTCCCTTATCCATCTGGGAAGATCCACATGGGACATGTGAGAAACTATGCAATAGGGGATGTAATTTCAAGATACAAGTTTATGAAAGGTTTCAATGTTATTCACCCTATGGGGTGGGATGCGTTTGGACTTCCTGCTGAAAATGCGGCTATCAAAAATAAGATACATCCTGCAAAATGGACATATTCCAATATAGAAAACATGAAATCGCAGCTAAAAAAGATGGGTTTGTCTTACGATTGGGATAGAGAGGTGGCCACTTGTGATCCAGAGTATTACAGATGGGAGCAGATGATCTTTTTACAAATGTATGAGAAAGGGCTCGTGTACAGAAAGAAATCTCTACAAAACTGGTGTAATGATTGTCACACAGTGCTTGCCAATGAGCAGGTAGAGGATGGGAAATGCTGGAGATGCGGCGAAGTTGTTGAGAAGAAAGAGATCAATAGCTGGTACTTTAAGATCACAGATTATGCCGAAGAACTCCTCGATTGGACATACAAACTGCCTGGCTGGCCAGAAAAGGTATTGATAATGCAGAGAAATTGGATTGGCAAATCCTATGGTGCAGAGATAGATTTCAAAGTGGATGGTGAAGATACTACGATTACGGTATTTACTACAAGACCTGATACGCTATACGGGGCAACATTCATGCTTTTGGCTCCGGAGCATCCATTGTCTAAGGAGTTGCTCAAGGGGACAGATAGGGAAAAGGATGGACTTGCGTTTATAGATGGTATCCTTAAAGAGGATAAAGTTAGCCGTATGGCGGATGACAAAGAGAAGAAAGGTTTTTTCACAGGGAAATACACTATAAACCCATTAACAGGGTATAAGATGCCAATCTACCTTGCAAACTACATCCTGATGGATTATGGAACAGGTGCTGTAATGGCGGTACCTGCACACGACCAGAGGGACTTTGAGTTTGCAAGAAAATATAATTTGGAGATCATCGTCGTTATAAAACCTACAGATAGGGATCTCAACCCATCTGAAATGAATGAGGCATATGCAGATCCTGGTGTAATGGTAAATTCAGGTCAGTTTGATGGTATGGATAGTGAAAAAGCAAAAACTGCTATAACCGATTATTTAGCATCTATTGGCATTGGTAAAAAAGCTGTTAATTATAGGCTAAAAGATTGGGGTATTTCAAGACAGAGGTATTGGGGTGCTCCAATTCCTATAATATACTGTGATGATTGCGGTATAGTGCCCGTTCCCTACGAGGATCTACCTGTAAGACTACCTCTCGATGTGGAATTCACAGGATATGGTAATCCTTTGGATAGCTCTGAATCATTCAAAAGGGTAAACTGCCCAAAGTGTGGTAAACCAGCAGTGAGAGAAACCGATACGATGGATACATTTGTTGAATCATCCTGGTATTTCTTGAGGTATTGTTCGCCTAAAAATGATCAGGCACCTTTCGATAAAGAAGAGGTAAAATACTGGATGCCTGTGGATCAGTATATCGGTGGGGTTGAGCATGCGATACTACACCTACTTTATTCAAGATTTTATACAAAAGTGTTGAGGGACTTGGGGTATATCGAGTTTGATGAGCCTTTTGAGAGATTGTTAACGCAGGGTATGGTGTGTAAAGAAACATACAGATGTGAAGAGCATGATTGGCTTTTCCCAGAAGAGGTTGTGGACGGTAAATGTAAGCACTGTGGAAAACCAGCAGAAGTGGGTAGAGTGGAAAAGATGAGTAAATCCAAGAAGAATGTTGTGGACCCCGATAGCCTCATTGAAGAGTATGGTGCAGATACTGCAAGGTTGTTCTCACTATTTGCCTCACCACCAGAAAAGGATTTGGAGTGGAACGAGCAGGGGGTGGAAGGTTCCTTTAGGTTTTTAGGTAGAGTTTGGAGATTGATAACAAAGCATGTTGATCTATTTAATACACAATTTGTTCAAACAGATAGTGATAGTAAGGTGATTAAGGATATTTTATACTTCATGAATTCTGCAATAAAAAAGGTGACCCTTGATATCGAAAAATACCAATTAAACACTGCTGTTGCCGCTATAATGGAGTATTCAAACAATCTAATCGATATTGAGCCTCAGATAAATTCGGATGCTGAAAAGTATCATTTTAAGTCAGCCTTAGAGAATCTTATCATACTTCTTGCACCTTTTACTCCTCATATTGCTGAGGAGCTTTGGCAGATAACTGGTCATGAGGGGCTTGTTTCCAAATACAATTGGCCAGTATATGATGACAAATACACTATTAGAGATGAGGTAACCCTTGCCGTTCAGATCAATGGAAAGGTGAGAGGGGAGATCGTTGTCCAAAGGGGCACAGATGAAAAAACGGTCTTAAGTATAGCTAAAAATGATGAAAAGGTTAAAAAGTACATCGAAGGTAAAGAGATTGTTAAAGAGATCTATGTGAAAGATAAGCTTGTCAGCATTGTTGTAAAATAATGAAAGGGGAGTAATCCCCTTTTCTCTAATAAAGGTGTGGTATGATTAAACGGCTTTTTCTATATTTTACGATGTTAATTCTGATAGGTTGTGGCTATCGGATTGCTGGTATCGATACGAAAGTTGAAGCTAAGTTTCTTTTGGAAAGAGTCGTTAGTTTAGATAAGGAATCGGACTACCATTCCCAGCTTGACGATGAAGTTAAGAGCTTTTTCAATAACTATAACGCCATTGCAAACGATGAAAATCGATACGATTATAAATTTGGCATTACATTGAAGAGCGTTTCTACAGATTCATCAATAATTACAAAATCGAGCCAAACGGTACAGACGGATCTATCATCTAAATTCACCATTGTGGTGCATGATCCAAACGGGAAAAAAGTGTTTGAGAAGGAGTATTTTTCTGTTCAGTCTTACAATATTACAAACAATATTTCACAGAACATAGAAAATCGAAATGTCGCCTTTAGGAAAACTGTGAAAAATATCCTGTTAGATTTTCTATATGACTTCCAAAAAATTAAAAAATAGAATAATCCTCGCTGGATCTCAGCATTTCATCGATTCAAAGTTAAATGAAATAATCAAAGAGAAAGATAGCGATGCGGTTAGATATTTCTACGGGGATGAGTTTGATAAAGAGGATTTTTTTGAATATATTTCCTCAGTGCCGCTATTTTATGAACAGAATAT
>FMSI01004213.1_pt1 | contig 30345 bp, 29 predicted proteins | sample 1504471 | NCBI WGS metagenome assembly FMSI01 (sample SAMEA4475357, study PRJEB15587) | soil metagenome | biome: Soil; feature: Field | place: India | collected 2015-03-11 | depth 0 m
TCCTACAGTTGATGTTGACATCGGCGCATCGGGAGATGTGCCATCCGAAAGAATGCCGAAAGGAAAATTCAACAAAGGGTCGTGACTTGAAAAACCGCAGGGCAACCCGTAATAAGATTCGGCAGCAGCCTCACCTTCCCAAAACCCAGCACACAAACCCCTTCAAATATTCGCTTTCAGGGAAAGTTGCCAGAATTGGATGGTCGCGACTTTGAGTTAGCCTCTCAAGGATCAAAACTTCCCTCTTTGCATCAAGGGCAGCCTCAAACAAAACTTTCTGAAACATTTCCGCACTCACCATACCCGAACAAGAAAATGTCACGAGGAAGCCGCCCGGCTTCAGTAACTTCATTGCGAGCAAGTTGATATCCTTGTAGCCCCGCAGTGCGTTTGGGACAGTTGCTTTCGTTGGAGCAAATCTTGGTGGGTCAAGGACGATGGCGTCAAATTGTTCCCCAGCATCGCGGAATTGGCGAAGTATTTGAAAAGCGTTTCCTTCCAACGATTGAACCGAGCCAACAAAGCCGTTGATCTCAGCATTTTCTTCAGCCAACCTCAACGCTTCCGAGGAAGTGTCAAGGTTGATAACTTGCTTTGCTCCAGCTCTAAGAGCGTAAACGGCAAAACTGCCAGTGTATGAAAATGCGTTGAGGACTCGTTCGCCTTTCAGATAAGGTTTTGAACGGGCTCTGTTTTCCCGTTGGTCAAGGTAAAACCCAGTTTTGTGACCTCGCCAGATATCAACGAGGAACTTCAACCCATGTTCGGTGATGAGAATTCGTTCTGGCGGTGAGTCACCTCTAATCGGTCCAACCCGAGGAACGAGTTTCTCCCGCAACCGAGTATCAAAATCACTCCGTTCAAAAACCCCTTTTGGACGAATAAGTTCAGTCAAGAAATCGGCTAAAGTTTCCCTCCATCTCTCCATAGCTGGAGTGTAGATTTGCACGACAAGGAATTCGGCGTAGCAGTCAACAATGATTCCGGGCAAAAAGTCGCTCTCAGCGTAGACAACCCTGAAGGCATCGGTCACTTCAGGGATGCCCAACTGTTTTCGCTTCTGCCACGCTTGTTGAAGTCTGTTCCAAAGCCATTCCTCGTCTAATCGTTCGTCTGGTTCCCAAGTCGCAATTCTCACTGGCACTTCAGATTGAGGGTTTATGAACCCGCAAGCCAACCAAGTCCCATTCTGGCTGACTACATCAACGACATCGCCCGGTTGGACTTTACCTTCAATTTTCGCCACTGAGCCGCTGAAGAGCCAAGGGTGGCGACGCATTACTGCGTCTTCTCGTTCTGGTTTAACGACAACCTTTCCTGTCGGTTCACCTTTCAGCATATCATCTTCACCTATGCAACGATTTTGGCTCATTGTGGCAAACTGATGGCAGCAGTTATTGTTCCATTGCTAACCGCAAATTGCGAAGGGGATGAGAGGGAAATGGTCAATGTCAAAGTAACTCCGCAGGAGAAAAACACTTGGTTGCGTCAACTTTTGGAGAGACCCGGTATCATCCGCAGTTTCGGCGCCCACGATGTTTTCACCGCTTTGCTCGTTGAAAGGGCTGGATTTGAGACTGTTTTTATTGGGGGTTTTGGAACATCAGCAAGTTTGCTGGGTTTGCCCGATTTGAATTTTTTGACATTGAACGAGATGGCTGATGCCGTCAGAAGGATGGCTCGCCGATTGACAGTTCCTTTGATCGCCGATGGGGACACTGGGCACGGCGATGTTCACAATGTCGTCAGAACAGTTGCCGAGTTTGAATCTGCAGGGGCATCGGGCATCATTTTGGAAGACCAAGTTGTGCCGAAACGATGCGGTCACTTTGAAGGCAAGCAAGTCATCCCAGCAGAAGAGATGGTGCTCAAACTCAAAGCGGCTCAAAAAGCCAGAACCGACAAAAACTTCGTCATCATCGCGCGAACCGATGCAAGAGAAGTTTACGGTCTTGACGAAGCCATAAGAAGGGCGAACATGTATGGAGATGCGGGAGCGGATGTAGTGTTCATTGAAGCGCCTTTGTCAATTGCCGAACTTGAAACGATTGCCGAGCAAGTGCCGTATCCTAAGTTTGTCAACATGCTCACGGGCGGCAAAACTCCGATTCTGACCGCAAAGGAACTTGAGCAAATGGGCTACAAAATTGTCGTCTATCCCATTGATACCCTTCTGGTGATGGCGAAAGCCATAATCGAATTGACGAAAACTTTGATTAAAACGGGCACAACTTTGGCTATGCGAGACCGAATGGTCGGCTTTGATGAACTCAAGGGAATTTTGGGAGTTGATGAGTGGCTTAACTTGAGGAGGGAGTTAGAAGCGATGTGAAGAGCAAAACTTTCTTGCGAAAGTTGATTAAGGTAGGTGAGGACTGTGCGAGTTCTCGTCGCCGAAGATGAATACTTCGTGCGCGAGGAAGTGAAAGCATCGTTGAGCGAACTCGGTCACATAGTCGTGGGAGAAGCAAGTGATGGGGAAACCGCTTTAAATTTGGCAAAATCTCTCAAACCCGATGTTGCTGTCTTGGACATCAAAATGCCAGGTAAGGACGGGATTGAAGTTGCGAGGGAACTTGTCAAGGGAGGTATTTGCGCTGCTGTTTTGCTCACCGCTTACGCCTTGCCCGAATTCATACAAAGGGCGACGGAGGCAGGCGTTTTTGGTTTCTTGACAAAACCTTTTGACCCGAAAGGGTTGGATGCAGCCCTGAAAATCGCTGTCGCCCGTTTCCAAGAGTTTCAAAAATTGCAAGAGGAAATCAGTGAACTTGAAGATGAATTGGCGACCCGCAAAATTGTGGAACGGGCGAAAGGGTTGCTCATGAAGCATTATAATTTGAGCGAGGAGGAAGCGCACAGGTTGCTGCAACGGAGAAGCATGGAAACTCGCAAACCGATGAGAGAAGTTGCTGAGGCTGTGTTGATGACCCTTGATTTGTTGGAAGAGCCGAAGGGAAGGGCAAAGAGGAGAAGGTGAAAAAGGTGAGAGACGATGAGAATCCTCTTCGTTTCCGAGTGCTATCATCCTGTCCGAAACGGGGTTGTGGCTGTCATTGACATTTTGTCGGAGCAACTTAAAAAGCGCGGGCATGAGGTCATGATAGTTGCTCCCGAACACCCGATGGCAGGTTCTGACCCAGAATTTGTTGTTCGCGTTCCTTCTTTGCCCAACCCCTTTTACTCAGACTATCCTGCTGCAATTCCTTGGGCTCGTCAGTTGCCTCAAGCAATTGACACTTTTAAGCCAGACATCGTGCACACTCATTCGTTCATGTGGCTCTCTCGCTTCGCACTACGACACGCTCAACGACGCAATATTCCTGTTGTCACGACTTTCCACACCCTCGTGACCGAATACTTGCACTATGCTCCCGTTCCGAGGTGGATAAGTTTGCCCTTCATTGCCCGATGGGTTTCATCATTTTGCAACGAATGTCGTGCCGTCATCATTGTCTCCCCCATTGCTGAACCGCTGCTTCGCTCTTTCGGCGTCAAAATCCCAATCGAATTCATTCCGACAGGAGTTGATGCCGAGCAGTTCGGTAAAGGTGATGGTTTTCGGGTTCGGAAGGAACTGGGGATTCCTTCAACGGCAAGTGTGTTGCTTTATGTGGGGCGAATTGCAAAAGAAAAGAACATCGCTTTCCTGCTTGAAGCGCTGTCTCCTGTTTTGGCTGGGCGGATGAGAACTTACTTGGTTTTGGTCGGCGACGGTCCTGAAATGGACGCAATGAAAGCAAAAGCAAAGAGTTTACCAGGCGGAGAACGCATAATCTTCGTCGGTAGCCGCCCAAGAAGTGAGATACCTGACTTCCATGCCGCCGCTGACATCTTTGTGTTTGCTTCGGTTACGGAAATGCAGGGTTTGGCGTTAACGGAAGCGATGATGGCTGGGTTGCCCATTGTTGTAATAGGAGAGGGAGGCATTCAGTATTTTGTCAAGGACGGTGAAGTCGGGTTCGTCGTCCCCCATGACAAAATCGGTTTCGCAAATGCCGTTCAAACATTGTTGGACAAACCTCACCTTAGAATGGCTATGGCTGAGCGGGCAAGAGATTTCGCAATGCAAACTTTTTCCCTTTCAGTTTGTCTGGACAAGTTAGAATCGCTTTATCGCAAAGTCTTGGCAAAAGCGATAGAGCATGTTTGAAAATAGCGCAACAGGGGGTAAACAGGCAACGGCACTGTTAACGCATGAACTGGAGGTGCCATCTAAGTTGGCTTCCTTTTGTCGCCATTGCGGCAACGCAATAGGGGATGGGGTGGGAAGGTGCTCTCACTGTGGGGCTCCTTTGAACGGCAAAATCAGTTCTGCAAGCGAAGAGAATTTGCCCCACGAACCTGTAAATAAGTTGCCAGAGGTTTCACCAGAAGATTTGCTGGCTCAAGCAATGAAATTGGCAGATGAGGGCGCTTATGACGATGCGATTTTGGTTTGCCGACGAGCAATTGGGCTGAGAGAAGATTTTGTCGCCGCTTACGCTTTTCTGGGAGAACTTTACGAACGAGTTGGGGAGAAAGAAAAGGCGCTGAAAGCATACGAGAAAGCGCTGGGACTTGACAAAGATTATGAACCTGCGAGGTTGGGCAAGGAAAGACTTGAAAAGACACCTCACCCTGCTCCAGTGCCTTCTGCAGAGCGGAGCAGTTGGGTTTGGTTAGGTCATCCCTTGCCTTTGTTGGGTGCGACGGCTTTAGTTGTCAGTTTGTTGTTTGCCATTCGCATGATTGCCCCTCCCGTCCCTAAACCTCAACCTATTCCGCCTCAACCCCCAATCACTTTAGCACCTCAATCGCCTACCGCTCCAATGACGGTCCCGCCACTGCCGGCAGCAGCGGAAGTTTCTTTGAAACGGGGAATGGAGGCGTTGAACACTCAAAAGTATGATGAGGCAATTAAGTGGTTTGAAAGGGCTTTGCAATTCGCTCCTAACAACAATGAAGCCAGAAGTTGGTTGCTAATTGCGAGGGCAATGAAGGAAGAGGCTCAGTCCCAGCCCCGACCGCCAGTAGTTGCTGCTCGCCCCGAAACTCCTCCTTTGCCCGTTCTACCTTCACCGTCGCCACGAGAGCAATCATCATCACAATCCCCGACACACTCTTCTCGCTTACCTCGTCAACCTCCAACGGCTGCTGAATCCCGTCAAAATCAACCTCAAGTTGTTCAAATGCCAAAGTATCCGACTTGGGTTCGGCAGTCACAAGTTGGTTCACCTTCGCCAATGATGCCTCAATCACCTCAAGCAAACCCGTTCGCAACTCAGGCTCAACCTCAATATCCCATCGTTCCCACCGTTCCTCAATCTCCGGCGTTGCCGTCGCCTACAGAGAAACCGCCTGCAATCACTCCGCCAACGGGCTCTGGCTCTTCTGTCTCCCCGATGCCGCCCAGCGTTGAGGATTTGGAGCGCCTGGCTTACCGAAAAGTTTACGAAGGTGACCTTGCAGGAGCAGCACAAATTTACCGAACCATACTTTCTCAGGGCGTCGGGATTGAACGAGAAGGCTACATCCGCCAGCAGTTGGCGTTGGCTCTTCAACAACTGCGAAGGTATGATGAAGCGGCAGAGGAATACGAAAAAGCCATCGCTGCCTACAAGCGTCAAATTGAGCGAGGCATAAACACTGCAGCGGCACAACGAGGGATTGAAGCATGTCAACGAGGATTGGAAATCTGCAGACGGGCAAGGTGAAAAAATCCATGCGACTAATTTTGACTTCGTTTTTGCTCCCGCTCGTCATCATCCCCGCAACTTCTCAATCAATCACGGTTTTGCTTTTACCGCCACCTTTGCTGACTGCAAGCAGTGAGGCTCAAGATGCCCTTTTATCGGCATTGCCAGTGGTGTGGCAGAAAGTCTTTGGCAAGTTAGCGACGGCAACTTTTCACAAAGAATCACCTTCAATTCAGCGTGCGAAACGAGAAGGCAAGTTGCCACCAGACGCCTTGACAAATCCTTATGAACATGCTGACAAGTTGTGTGCCATTGAAGGGGCAAGGGTTGCTCTGTGGGTGAGGGTTACAGGTGCTGAAGGCAAAACACCTCAAGCAATTGAAGCGAGAATGCTTGTCCCCGTTGATGCCCGTTTTGAAACCAACCTCATTGAAACACCTATCACTGCCGAAGAGAGGAAAGCCCTTTCACCAGTTTCTCCCAAAACCCCACCCACTCCAGAAATGGTTTTCGCACTTAGGCTGGGTCAATGGTTGCAAGAACAGACGAAAACGATTTTTGAAACCCAACTTGACCAGCCTGCCATCCCTGATCTGAAAGCCGTGCAATCGCTGATAGCGGAGGGTAAAAGTGACGAGGCAATTCAAGCGTTGAGCCGAATGATAGCAGAATCGCCCCAGCACCCGTTGCTTTACTTGCTTTTAGGTCAGGCTTACGAGGGGCGACAGAGATGGGAAGATGCTTTGCTTGAATACCGAAGAGCTGTTCAACTGCAACCTGACTTGCAAGATGCATGGAAGGGCATTGCAAGGGTCGCAAGTCAAAGAAATCGTTGGGATTTAGTTCTGACAGCAGTTCGGCAAATTTGGAAAGCACAAGAAGCAATTGAGCCCACTTACCTTGCTTTGGGTGCCCGAGCCGCAACCAACCTTGCCTCTAATGCTTGGAAACAAGGTAGGGACAAAGAAGCGGAAGCGCTGCGCAAAGAAGCAATTGAACTTGATACTTTGCTCTTTCAGTCCGCTTCAGAAACCGCATTGATTTTAAGTGCGGCAGAACGCCTGCAAGGAAATCGCCGCCCCGATTTAGCCAAGGAAGCCTTGACAAAAATTGTTACACAACTTCCCCTTGACAATACCTTGACAGAGCGGATTTTGAACATGACTGAGATTTTGAAGGCTAATGACCTCGCTTATCAGTTTCTCAACCGAATTGCTGTCACCAATAAGGAGCAGGTAACGCTTAGCCGTTATTCGTTCCGAATCTCTGTGAGGGTTTTGGATAACGAAGTGGTCAAGTTGTTCAGTCAAGTCCGCAATGACCTTTTCTCCTTTGATGCGACGAAGTTGAGCCGAGATGATATGCTGGGTCGTTTGCAACAAGTTAACACCAAAGCAGAGCAACTTTTACGCCTCGCTCACTTCATCCAAGCACCTGAGCCATTCACCAAAACCCATTCGCGAAGGTTACTTTGCTACGAACTTTTCCTGCAGGCAACGACTTTGTTAATGGAGTGGGTTGAACAGCAGGAAGACCTGACACGAAGGCGCGCCGTTGTGCTTTATGAGTTCGCCCGAACCGAATTGGAGCAGGCGTGGAAAGAAGAGCAAAGGCTGAGGTAGTTCGTTGGTGTATTGAACAGTAGGATTTGGTCGGAGGACAGCTCTCCTGAGCAGCCGTCGAAAAACAGCGCATCAGGAGATGTGCCCTCTGAGGAACTGCTGCTCGGCTTCCAACTTCATCGGTTCGTCGTGCAGTAGCCACTTGACGACGTTGGCATTTAAAATCAATAGCGAATTTTGTGACGCTTTCATGCCACTTCTCCTTTCGTCACCCGCAAAAAGACATCTTCAAGGTTCATCATTGTTTCGCTGAAGGTAGCAATCCGGTGACCATCCAAAATGATGCGGCGGAGCAAATCCGCTTGTGCTTCGTCGTCGCCCACAAATTGAGCCTCAATGGTGTCATTGACAACTTGCACATTGATGATTTCCGGCTGCTTGCTGAGCCATTCGGTAAGTTTCTCCAAGCCATCAAGGCAACGAATTGTCAATAGCCGAGCAGGTTGAAGTTGACGCAAAATGTCTTCCACATCACCCCAAAGCAAAAGTTCGCCCTTCTCAATGATGCCAATCTTGTTGCAAAAGTCGGACAATTCAGGCAAGATGTGCGATGAAACAATGACAATTTTCCCCATAGCGCCAATTTCTCGGAGCAACTCTTTCAATTCGGCGCGGGCTCTTGGGTCTAACCCCGACGCTGGTTCGTCTAAAAGCAAAAGCAAAGGGTCATGGAGAAGGGTTTTCGCAAGACACAACCTTTGTTGCATCCCGCGAGAAAGGGTCTCAACATATGCATCCTTTTTAATTGTCAAGTCGGTTAATTCCAACACATTTTCAATGACCTGCTTTCGCTCCCTTGACGGTATGCCGTATGCTTCAGCAAAAAACGAGAGATACTCCCAAGTGGTGATGCCTTCGTAAAGACCAAAGAAGTCTGGCATGAAGCCGATAAGGGGACGGGCTTCTTCAGGTTGACGGACGATGTCTATGCCATTGACAATTGCTGTTCCAGCCGTTGGTTCAAGCAAAGTCGCAAGCATCCGTAAAGTCGTCGTTTTACCTGCACCGTTTGGACCAATGTAACCGAAGATGTCGCCAAGTTGAAGCGTGAAATGAATATCCTTGACAGCGACGAGTTGTCCGAACTCCTTGCGAAGCCCCTTGACTTCAAGCATGGCTTGCACCTCCCTTAACGCACAACTCAAATTGGTTTCCTCGCATCCTTTGCAACCTTTCGTGTCAAAAGGGCGACGATCAGTGCGGCAAGCAAAATGTAAACGATTCCTTGCCATGTGCCCCAAAGGAATGGTTGCTCGTTAACAGGCTCGGACATCATAACGAAAATCCCTGCGACGGCTACGACGGGATTGTAAAACCAAATAGCGAATCGTGGGTTAACCATCCAACCATATCTGAGCCATCCTCCTCGTCTGAAATCAACCAAGAACAGGTCAATTAACCCATGCCCTGCCAACACCATTAAAAGCGTCCAAAATATTTCCCAAAGGACCGGCAAGATGAAAAGAGCGAGAACTTGGCCAGCGAATGCAAGGGCTGCTGCGACCATACCCCGCTTGAGCCGATATGAGAGCCAGAGGGTGACCGCAATCAGCAAAATTGACCAACCGATAACAATCAGTTGGGTTTTGAGCAACATCAAAGTGATGTGAGTGTTTGTGACTGTTTGATACTCTTTAGCCATTCCAATCCAAAGTGGTAGTATGAACCAGAGGGTAATAACCATCAAAATCGCCAACCTTGACAAAAATTTCCCTATAACGATTTGCCCTGCAGTTAGGCGGGTCAAGATAAGCATGTCCCAAGTTGCTTTCTCAAATTCGGCAGCGAAAAGGGAATGGGTTATGAGAGGCGCAACCAACCACAGCGCCAGACATTCAAGCCCCAAGGTAACTACAGCCAAACCGTGTTGTTGAGCCTGTCTCAAAAACCAAAGGTAAAGGGTTGTGAAAACCACCGCTATGAGCCCAACTTGCCAAACTGGTCGGCGAGTCAGTATCCTCGTTTGCCCCCAAAAGTGGTAGCGAAAGACAGGGTTTTCTGCAACCCACTTTCGCCAAATTGACATCGCTCACCACCTTCATTGCGATGGCTTTTGTGATATTGTTCGTTCCAAGTCAGCGATGAATTGAGCCACACGGTCTCGCCAAGTTTGAAAGTGCCATTCAGTGTTTTCGTGCGGGTAATCTCCCTCATACCAAAATCGGATGTGCAAATTAGCAGCGATTTTGCGAAATCCATCCTGATAAGGTTGAGGCAATTGACCCCTCAAAATCCCCCAGCAAGTCTCATCGATGTTCAAAAAAGCCATTGCTGCTCGCCTTGCTGCTTCAAAGAGCCAGTTAAATGCATCGCGCCAGTTATCATCTTACTCATCTGGGTCAGTCTCCTGCAAAGCGGATTGGCATAATCGTTCCGATCGCCTCAACGCCCGTCGTGCTTCTTTAAAGGATGGGATTGGCATCCCAGCCATCACCTTCAAGAGCCCTTGTTCGTCACCGAACAAAACCTGACCAAACACTCTAACTGCAACACTCAACCGTCCGATCCCTCTTCCAACTCCATGGACAACGATGTCAACATCTCAACCTTAAGACACTTCAATTGCTGCGTCAAGATATTCGCCCAAATCTTTCGGTTCTCTCGTTACGACGAGCAAGTCAATATCTCGTGCCCAATCGGGGGCGTAAACTGCTGAGCCGAAGAGGAAGACAGCGAGGATGTTTGGGTCAACATTTCGCAACGCCTCCACGATCCTTGACAGTAATTCATTTGTTATCGGTGGCAAGGTTTTTGCTTTGCCCATAGCAATTCACCCTTTAGCGGTGGCACCTTCACTTGCTATTTTGGGCTTTGTTCAACTCAATTCAACCTCCCATCCAAAATCCACTACATCGCCACTAATGCGCGATGTGAACGACTTGTAGCGTCACATACGACTTTCTTTGCGAGGGAGTATTCAAATTCGGTGTGATATCCATGCCTTCAATTTGTGCGGTCACAATGAGGCGTGGCTGTGAAGGTGAGCGGATCGGTGAGCGTTGGATTGACAAATCCACTGTCGCTGATTCGTGTGGCGACAATTCTGGTAATTGGGTCGTTGAGATTGGAGTGTATGTGAAGGCGGCAGTGCGCCAAGGTTCGTAACTTTCCACTTGACTAATGCTCATCAACCTACATTGTCCTTGCTTCAAGGTGAAAGGCAGTCGGTTCGTGACAGTAACTCGCAGCATTTTGCCTTGTCGCTTAATTTGGACATCAACTTTGCCTTGCAAAGTGATTGGCTTTGCAAAGTAAAACAGGCGAAAACTCAAATTGGGAACGCGCAAAATCGTTGAAACCGTTGGATCATCTTGAGTTTCCAAAATTGTTCCACCCGTTAAATCTGCGTAATCGTGGATTTGAGTGAAAACACCTTCTGCGTTGCCGAAATCTAAAAGGTAATTGCCACCACGCTGTATGAACAAAGTCGTGGCAGCAAGCAAGTAAGCATTTTGCTCCCCCGCTGCAGTTATGACCACGCCGCTAGTCAAGTTCTGAGTGCCAAGGTGCCGCAACTCTAAAGTTGCCTTACCGATGACGAAGACGAAAGAAGTAGCGAGAACCGGTGCAATAAGCCAATGCCAATCAAGCGCTGCCTTCCGACGCAGAAGGGCGTAACTTAACGGGACGATGAGAACGAAGTAAATGAGCAGTGAAATGGCAAGGTTAGCAACGCTTGGGAGTTCAAGCCGAAACGGCAAAGGAGGGATCTGATGAACAGAGGACGGTGGATAATACGAACTGTGAATTGGCGGTGCTGGGTAAGAGTGATATTGCTGCCATCCTTGCCATTCGCCTAACGAGGCAAAATTGCTTGACCAGAGCCGAGCGACAGTAACTCTTGTCAACGGCACCACGGATTTGTTCCAAAGGTTCGGCAAACCCTTCCAACCGCGAAAAGGTTTATCCCAAATGTTGAATGCAAAGAAAACAACAGCGCCGTAGCCGTAAGGAAAAATGGCTACGAGCGGGAATCGACTTGTCCCTACCAAAAGTTCAGCATCGGAAACGAGATCGCCGACAGTAATGAATGCAGGTTCGCTTGGAGGCCGGATTTGAAGCCAACGGGCAAGTCTTTTCCAGTTAGAATGCTGAACTGTTCTCCAATTTTGAATGGGCAGAATTGAAGCGAGTAAAGCATGCCGCAAATAAATTGCTGTTGGCCCTCCCGAAACGACCAAAACCCCACCCATCATGATCCAACGGCGGATTACTTGCCATTGAGCCATTGTCAACCGCTCAGCGCCAGTTCCAAGGACGATTGCGCTCACACCTGTCAATGCACCTACTCTATCCGGCAAATCTTCAGGTCGGCAGTAAGCCCAGACCCACTTTGGCAGCATCGGCGAGCCGGGTCGCCAAGTTGGCGCTTTTCTTGGCGAAGTTGATGGTTGAGGGTTGAGGTGTTTCAACCATTCAAGCCCTCCAATTTCGTCACCGACACCGACGACGAGCCGAGCATTTTCGTCCGCAGTGACAAAAATCGTTTGGTTGGGGACTCCACGAACCCCTTCAAGCCTTACAGAAACGCTCATCGTGGTGGACATGACGAACGGTAGCGAGGTAATCTCCTTTCGGCTACCGGTAGAAAGCGACAACGGAAACAGATGAAGTCGCTCAGCGCGAAAACTTGAGAGAGAAACAACAAGAGTTGCGTTGACCGATGGACCTTCATTTTGGACAGTGATTTTAAGTGGCAGACAACCATACGGCGGGATAGTCGTCCCGAAAAGCGGGCGGATATCAATTTGCAACGGTAACTTCTGAGCCGTTGCTACCGATACAAAAGTTGTCAATGCAAAAATGAACGCTAAAGACTTCATAACCAAGCACCTGCCTTTTACCCTGAGATACCACCCTTTTGACGGAATTTTGCCATTTGTTGTTCCGCAATGGCAAACTTGTTCTGGAGGTGAAGCCAATGGCCGAGGTCACCCCAAAAGTCATCACTTGGGAAGATTACTTGAGGGGCGAACCAAAAGACTTAGAGTTCTACGAGATTGAGGATGGAGAGTTGATTGTAGTGGGGGCACCGAGTTTTGAGCACCAGTGGGTTGTTAAGGTCATGACAAGGTTATTAGACGACTTCATAACTTCTAAGCAATTAGGTGTAGTGCTTCAGGCTCCTGCAGATATTGTTGTTCAGCGAGAACCTGTTCGCACTCGTCAACCTGATTTGTTTTTCTTGCGAAAGGAGAGAGGCGGAAACCCCGAACAATTTCGCCAACTCAAATGCTTGGAAATTCCTCCCGACATAGCAATTGAAGTCGTTTCGCCATCGGAAGAGGAAACTGAAAGGTTAGAGCGAAAACTAAGCGACTACCATCGCATAGGTGTCTCTGAAGTTTGGATTGTTTACCCAGAGGGGAGAGCCGTTGAAGTTTTGGTTCGTGCTGAAGATGGTTGGCGTTGGCATGGTTTGTTTTTGCGAAAAGACAAAGTTCGTTCAACTGTTTTGGGTGAACTGCCTTTCGTTGTTAGTCAGTTTTTTGAATGAGACTCGTTGACAAAAGTCGCCTGCGAGGTTCCTTAAAATGCTCCCTTTTCTTGATGATTTCTTCCCCGCCATAGGTTTCGCAGTTGCTGTCAACATTGATTTTTTAATTCCAACACCAACGCCAAACCAATCGTGTGGCGTAAGGTGATTTTAACATGGAAGTGAAAGGTCGCAATGCTATCCTAAAGAGTTCTACAAGAGGGGAAGTCGCGTCAGGGGCGATTGGCAAGAAATTTCAAGCCTATTGACATCAGCCCTTTCCTGTCTAAAAATGTTTTGCCGACAATTGTGAGCAATCTCTCGGAGTGAGGTAAAGATGCCAACAAGTCCTGCGATCACAAACCGTCGTGAACATAGTTGGTGGGCGTGGTTCAGGAGAACTGGCGGTATAACCATGATGCGACCCATCGGTCCCGACCGAGGTGAGTGCTTTGTTCGTTGCTGGAGTGATTTCCTTCTACCAGCAAATTCCGCAAGAAGGAGGGATACCGATGGGTTGCAGTGGAGACACACAAACGAAAAAAATGAGAGGTCTCAAGTGCCGTGAGTGCGGCGCTTACTACATGTTGGAAGCATTGCATGTTTGCGAGTTCTGCTTCGGTCCGCTTGAAGTTGACTACGATTACGATTACCTCCGCACCATTGTTTCCCATAAACGAATTGAAAATGGTCCCCCGAATTTGTGGCGATATAAGGATTTGTTGCCTGTCGCCGACGAAAACTTGGTGGATTCAGGGACAGGGTTCACCCCGCTTTTAAAGGCTGAAAGACTGGGGGAAAGGTTGGGTTTGCGCAACCTTTTCATCAAAAACGACACCGTAAACCCAACTTGGTCTTTCAAAGACCGAGTGGTCTCAGTTGCCATCACGAAAGCGTTGGAATTTGGGTTTGACACTGTCGCGTGCGCTTCAACAGGCAACTTAGGTAATTCCGTTGCCGCTCACGCCGCAAAAACAGGGTTACATTGCTTCATCTTCATCCCCGCCGACTTAGAACTTGGAAAGATTGTCGGTTCGCTTGTTTACAACCCAACTCTTGTAGCGGTTAAGGGTAATTACGATGAAGTTAACCGATTGTGTGCGGAAATTGCATCAACGATGCGATGGGGTTTTGTTAACATCAACCTTCGTCCCTACTACGCTGAAGGCTCAAAAACTTTGGGCTTTGAGGTTGTAGAGCAATTGGGTTGGAAAGCACCTGACCACATCGTCGTCCCAATGGCGTCGGGATCGCTACTCACGAAAGTTTGGAAGGCTCTAAAGGAAATGCAAAAACTTGGATTGATTGACGAAGTTCACGCGAAAGTGCACGGAGCGCAAGCGGAAGGCTGTTCACCAATTGTGCGTGCGTTCAAAGAAAATGCGGAGTTCGTCCGACCTGTCAGGCCAAACACAATCGCAAAGTCATTGGCAATCGGCAATCCTGCCGATGGAATTTATGCCTTGCAAGCGATGCGAGAAAGCGGAGGGGTTGCCGAAGCAGCAAGCGACGATGAAGTGATTGAAGGCATCAAGTTGTTGGCAGAGACTGAGGGCATCTTCACTGAAACTGCTGGTGGCGTGACAATTGCTGTGCTTAAAAAACTTGTGGAGCAAGGCGTTATTGGCAGCGATGAAACTGTCGTTGCCCTCATCACAGGTTGCGGTCTCAAAACTCAAGAGGCGCTAACAGACCGAATTTCCCAACCTATTGTAATTGAACCGAGCTTGAAAGCCTTTCAAGCGAAATTCGCTGAGTTGGTAACGGTTCGGTAGACGCAGAAAGTAAGATTGGCATTGACCACATTCGGCGACTTTGTCTCTCGGGAGAATGGGCAACACGAAAGGTTGCCCGTTTAGAAGTTGGGCTACACTCGTCAGTAGAGGAACCGCGCTTTGCCGTCCTTGCGTGGCTGTCACGGGACAGAAAACCGTGCGGTGGATATGAAGCAAGAAGGGCGATCTGTTGTTGCCCACTGAGCAGTGTGGAAAGACGAAGAGGTGCATGAAAAATGATGACACAAACTTATGCTGACATCCAAATGACAGTAGATTTTCATTTCCTACCGACCAAGCGGACATGCATGTGTCCACCAGAGCAGTTAAACTGCTTGACGCGACAAGAAATAATTGAGTTTGGGTCAACAGTCATTGATGTAAAACAGCGGCATCATTGGCGGGAAAGTCACCCAGCACGGTTCATCCCACAAGTGCCAGAAAAGTTTATCAAATTGTTCTCCCACAAAGGCGAAACAGTTCTTGATCCCTTTTGCGGTTCGGGGACGACAAATGTTGTCGCCTTACAACTTGGACGCTCATCCATCGGCATTGATGTAAATCAACGCTCGGTGCAGATGACCTATGAGCGCCTAATGCAGGCAGCCCAATCCCTTTCTGCATCAGATCAATCACACACGCATCACAGGATCTTGCAAGGTTCATGTCTTGATGTGTTGCCATATATCCCAGATAATTCGTTTGACTTAATTGTCACCTCACCACCTTACTTTGATGTCGTGAACTACGAAGATGACCATCCTGAGCAGTGGGGCAATATCCATGACTATGGAGAGTTCCTGAGGCGTATGGAAGCAGCGTTTGCTGAAATGAAACGGGTGCTGAAACCAAGTGGTTGGATGGTTGTCGTCACTCAAGATGTGTTCAAAAGTTACGCTAAATGCCCCATCCACGCCGATTACATTTTTATTTGCCATGACAAATTGGGCTTTGAAGTTTGGAGCACGCAAGTTTACATCCTGAACTACAGCACAGGAGGTCGTCTTGTTTACGGTTACCCGACCAGTTACTACCCGAAAAACGACCATGAGTTTATCGTCATATTTCGCAAGCCAAGGTGAAAAGAATGGCAAGGACATGGGACGAGATAAAGCGAAACATTTGTTTGTTGAACGAATTGCTCGCTGAAGTCAACATGGACTTGAAGCAGGTAGTTCAGCACTATCGTGATAGCGATTTTTACTTGCGCGTATTGGAGTTGGAAGGTGCATGGACAGAAGAGGATGCACAACGGCTTCAGGAAATGGCGAGAGGTACACGGCATCACCGGAATCATCGGGATGTTCGGACTTATGTGGCAGATTTGCTTTTGGGTTGGGTGGTGCAAGATGTCGTGACTGAAACACACTGGCCATATGACGGTAAGCCTGCATTTGCATTGAATTTGCGTCTTTTGAATGTCCAATTTGTTCCCTTTCACGAATTTCCGAAAGATTTGTTGTTTGCTGAGTGAGAGACTCATTACCTGTGAAGGAGGGACATAGTGATGCCGATTAAAGTTCGCATCCCGACGCCGTTGCAAAGTCTGACAGGTGGCGCTGCGGAAATTACAGTGGAAGGAAAAACAGTGAAGGAGTTAATTGACAATTTGGAACAGAAGCATGCAGGCATCAAAGCGAGGTTGTGTGATGAGAACGGTGAAATTCGTCGCTTCGTCAACATTTTTGTCAATGACGAGGATATTCGCTTCTTGCAGGGTTTGGACACGGAACTTAAGGAAGGCGATGAGGTCTCTATTGTTCCAGCAATTGCTGGCGGACGACAAAATTCATGATACGATTTTCGGTCTCTTTATGGACTATCACGGAGGCGAGAAAAATGGCGGTCACAAAGCACAGGGTGCAATTGGTTTACCCGAAGCACCTTGTTGACAAGCCAATTTTGTGGGAACTGGCTCAAAAGTTCAAGGTCGTCACCAATATCAGAAGGGCAAATGTTGACGCTGAGTGCGGATGGATTGACCTTGAACTTGAAGGCGAAGAAGAAGAAATGGAACGGGCTATCTCATGGCTGCGCCAAGTGGGAGTTGAGGTCAATCCAGTGGAGCGGCAAGTGATTGAGTAGTGGGGAAGATTGTCAACCATTGCTCACGGTGAACCATCTTGTCCGTTGGCGTTGTCAATCTAAGAGAGGGCAAGGTGAACTTTTTGCAACTTCAAGACAAGGAGGTTGATAAGCACATGTCAATGACGCTTTCGGTGGAACTTCAGACGGTGCGCGGTTCTGACTTATTAGTTGAATGTTTGGTTCGTGAGGGTGTTGAATACATTTTTGGCATATCAGGCGGTGCTGTAATTGAGATTTGCGATGCACTATACCACTACCGTGACCGCATCAAGTTCATCTTGAACCGCCATGAACAAGGTGCTGCTCACATGGCGGATGGTTACGCTCGGGCTTCAGGTAAAGTCGGAGTCTGCATGGCAACCAGTGGTCCGGGGGCGACGAATTTGACCACAGGGATCACGACGGCTCAGATGGATTCAGTTCCCGTCGTGGCTATCACGGGACAAGTCCCGTCATATAACATTGGACGAGATGCTTTTCAGGAAGCGGATGTTTTCGGAATCCTAATGCCGTCCGTGAAACATAACTACATGATTCGTAACCCTTACGACCTCCCTCACATCGTCCGTGAAGCCTTCTATATCGCAAGAACAGGTCGTCCAGGTCCAGTCCACATTGACATTCCTCGCGATATTTCCCGCTCTCCCATTGACTTGAGCAAGGTTGACCTTCCTGAGGAAGTGAACATTCGCGGCTACAGACCGACGATTCGCGGTCATCCGTTGATGGTTCGTCAGGCAGTGGAATTGATAATGCAGGCTAAAAAGCCCATCCTTTACATCGGTGGAGGGGTGATTAAATCCGAAGCAAGCGAAGAAGTGAGGGAGTTGGCGGAACGATGTCAAATCCCCGTGACATATACGCTGATGGCGAAAGGAGCATTCCCAGACAATCACCCACTTTGCACTGGAATGCCTGGGATGCACGGGACAGTTACTGCTAACTTTACCTTAAACTTCGCTGATTTGGTCATTTGTGTTGGTGCGCGATTTGATGACCGAGTGACTGGCGACCTCAAGGAATTCGCAAAACACGCAAAGAAAATTCACATTGACATTGACCCAGCAGAGATCGGGAAAAATGTCAAGCCCGATGTCCCGATCGTCGGAGATGCTAAAACGGTTCTGCGACAAATTCTTGAATTGGTTCCGCCAAAGCGACATGACGAGTGGATAAGGCAGATTGAAGATTGGAAACGGGAGTTTCCGTTGGTTTACAGCCGAAACGGGAGACTTAAACCACAATATGTTCTGGAGGTTTTGGCGAAGGTGACAGGTGGGAACGCTATAGTTGTCACTGATGTTGGGCAACATCAAATGTGGGCTGCCCAATATTACCCATGTCACCGTCCGCGCCAATTCCTCTCTTCAGGCGGATTGGGAACGATGGGATATGGTTTCCCCGCTGCTTTGGGTGCAAAACTGGCAAGACCAAACGACTTGGTAGTGGCAGTTGTGGGTGATGGAGGCTTCCAAATGACAATGTATGAACTAGCAACAGCCGTCGTGTATAACATTCCCGTCAAGGTCGTCATCATCAACAACTTCTTCTTGGGCATGGTCAAGCAGTGGCAAGACCTGTTTTTCGGCGGAAGGCACAGTGGAGTGCAACTCACAGGCAATCCAGATTTTGTCAAGATCGCAGAAGCGTTCGGTGCGGTCGGGTTCAGGGTGACGGAAGAGGACGATGTGGAAAAGGTTTTGATGAGGGCGATGGAAATTGAAGACAAACCCGTCGTCGTTGACGCTTGGGTTGATCCCGACGAGCATGTTTACCCAATGATCCCATCAGGAAGATCTGTCAAGGACATCATCGTCCACCCAATCTTGCGAGAGAAACTTAAGCGCGAGTTGGCACGACACGTAGCGTGAACGACAACATGCAAAAAGGCCCCCCTTGGCTTGACCTAATAGGGAGGTGAAATTTGTGGGCGCTTTACTGCTCCTTGTCGTATCGACTTTGGCGTTGAGTTTGGCTTATCGCCTTTACGGCTCGTTCCTGGCGAAACAAGTTATGCAACTTGACGATAGTTACATCACGCCCGCTCACACGATGAGAGACAACAGCGATTATGTCCCAAGTCATCCAGCAGTTGTTTTCGGTCACCACTTCGCTTCAATCGCTGGATTAGGTCCTTTGCTCGGTCCAGCAATTGCAGTTGTTTGGGGTTGGTTGCCTGCGCTGATCTGGATTTTATTGGGGAGCATTTTCGTTGGTGCTGTCCACGATTTCGGCACCTTGTTCACTTCTTTGCGTCACCGAGCTCGTTCCATAGGAGACATAACTGAGGAAGTCGTCAACCATCGGTCTCGGATTTTGTTTTTGCTTTTCGCCATTTTTGCTATGTCGTTGGCGATGGGAGTTTTCGTCTTGAACATATCTCAACTTTTCTCTCCAGGGGAAGGCGGCGCCGAAGGCGGTCATGTCCCAGAAGCAGTTCTGCCAAGCATGACGCTTATCGTCATCGCTCTCGTTGTCGGTATCTTGCATTACCGTTACCGCTTGGCGCTTTTACCGTTAACGCTCGTCGGTTTAGTTTTCAGTCTCACTTTTGTATGGCTTGGGACGGTTTTCCCTTTGCAAGGGGTCGGTGGTTTGACCTTCACGCCATCCTTTTGGACTTATGCTTTGATGGTTTACGCCTACATCGCTTCTGTGCTTCCTGTTTGGCTGCTGCTTCAACCTCGTGATTACCTCAACTCGTTCCAGTTGTTCTTGGGGATGGCTTTGCTTTTATTGGGGACTTTAATTGGTGGGCTGACGGGTCATTTGAAATTGGTTGCACCCTCCATTAACTCAAATGCTCAAAATCTGCCGCCGCTTTTCCCAATGCTTTTCATTACTGTTGCTTGCGGTGCTGTTTCTGGTTTCCACTCTTTGGTCGCATCAGGCACAACCTCAAAGCAACTTGACAAAGAAAGCCACGCATTACCCATCGCCTACGGCGGAATGTTGACAGAAGGCTTACTTGCCACTTTGGCGCTTTTGGGAGTTGCTGCAGGTTTCACAGCAGTTGAGTGGGTTCAGAATTATGCCGATTGGAAACTCGCTGGGGCAAAGGCTTTGTCAAATTTCGTTCACGGGGCAGGCACAATCATAGCCCAAACCGGAGTTCCCCATAGCCTCGCAAAAGTTTTCATCGCAACCGTCGCTGTCGGCTTTGCCTTGACAACTTTGGATAGTGCTACGAGGTTAATCCGTTACAACATTCAAGAACTTGCAACAGCCCTTAGGTTAGAACCTCTGCGCAACCACTACATTGCAACGGCGTTTGCTGTAGCCCTCATCGGTTTCTTCGCTTTGATGAAAATCCCAGATCCTGCAACAGGGCAATTGAAACCTGCAGGGACAATTCTGTGGGCACTTTTCGGGACTTCAAATCAATTGCTGGCCGGCTTAGCACTTTTGGTTGTCACCCTTTACCTTCGGTCACTCGGACGACCGACTGTGTTCACAGCAACACCGATGTGCTTCATGTTGGTAGTGACAATCGTTGCCCTTTTGCTCAGCATCCGAAATTTTGCGGTTCAAGGGAACTGGTTCTTGCTCGGTTTCTCCCTTCTGATTCTCTTCCTCGCTTTCTGGCTGATCGTGGAAGCAATTTCCACTCTGAAGCGTCAACTCGTTGAGACTCAATCAACCAAACAGTGACGCTTCCGCCTCTTTGACCACCATACTCGCTGCGAACTTTGGAGTTATCTTTTTGTCCAAAATAGTGCGATGATTTCTTGCCGAAAATCAACCTCACTAATGCGCTGTCAATTGAGTGTGGAAAGTTGGTGACGAAAAATTTATGAAGGGCACGATAAAGTGGACAAAGCCTGCTGTCAATTTTCTGCGGTTCGCAGCGACAGCCCTCTTTATCGTTCTGGCAGTTAAAGCGGTGCGATGGGACAAAATGGTTGAGGCATTTCGGTATACTTCCTTTTTAATTGCCTTCGGCTCCGCTGCCATCTATGCTTGTTTGCAATGTCTATCGGCAACGCGATGGTGGAGCATCGCACGAGCATCAAACATGCCCCTTCGTTGGCGAGACTCAGTTGCTGCTTTCTACACTGGCATGTTTTTCAATTTGTTTTTGCCTGGCTTGGTTGGCGGAGACGCTGTGAGAGCATTGCTTGCTGCTCGCAAAACTGAACATCCCCTCTCAAGTTCCTTCGGCATCGTCTATGCCGACAGAACTGTCGGGTTCATAGCGATGCTGATTGTCGGGGCTTGGGGTGCTGCTGCTTTACACTTGACAAATCGCAAAATCATTTGGCAGCCCCTCATTTTAGGGGCAATTTTCGCTTTTGGTGTCACTGCATTGATGGTCTTTGTCGCCATCTTCATCAGTCGGCAATGGAGAAGTCATTGGGGCGAAAGGATTGGAAGGTTCGCTAACGGTATCGTCGCTTTCCTGCAGAATCCCAAAACTGGTGTTCTGGTTTTCTCCATCGCACTCACTTATCACCTCTCGCTGACCTCGACGCTCATGCTTTTAGGTCAAGCAGCGGGGATCAACGGGCGACCTTTCAGCGCATACGCTATGGTCGTCGCTATAGCAACCGTAATCGGTTCGTTACCGATTTCCTTACACGGTTTGGGAGTGAGGGAACTTACGAGTGTGAAATTGTGGGCGCTCCTTCAAGTTCCCGCTGAACAAGCGATGTTTTGGGCTTTGCTCTGGCGAGTGATGACTTGGCTCGTTTCGCTGCCCGGCGGAATCGTCTACTTGCTTTGGGCTGACAAAACTGTCTGGAGGGACTTGCAAACATTGGCGAAAAACGGTGTTAAGGTTTTATTGCAACCCAAACGGGAAACCGACCCCTTCACTATCCCGAAATCTCAAAGAGTTGACATTGCAATTACGACGCTTGAACGGATATTGGAAGAGACCGACGATGAAACTATCCGAGAGGCTTTGTCAAGACGACTGGAACAGTTGAGGGAAGAGAGAAATGGTATTCACCGACAAGCGAACTGACCTCGCCCTTTACCTTCTTGAAGCGAAAACTGGCGAAAAGAATTTTCGTCTGGCGAAAATCAACGCTGTCAATATGCCACTGAAAATCGTTGATAAACTCATCGTCCACCAAGCAGCGACTGCATCGTAGCCGAAATGGTGGCACAGGATATAAGTTGCAGGCAGCCTGAAAAGCCATTGGGAGCCAACGGTGATGACTGCCGGTGTAACTGTATCACCAGCGCCCCTTAATGCTCCACTTAAAGTCATCCCCAGTCCGAGAAGTGGCTCTGCGAAAGCGTTGATTTTCAGGTAGGTAGCGATGTAGTGGCGGGTTAGTGGCTCATTTGAAAACTTCTCTGCTAACCAATCAGCTCCGAGGAAAAAGATGACCCCAACGATGCCCATGATAACCGAGCACCAAATTGCTGCTTGCCAAGCACCTTTCCTCGCTCGCTTGACTTGACCTGCTCCTATGTTTTGACCGACAAGGGTTTGGGCTGCAATTCCAAAGGCGATTCCTGGCATGAAAGCCAACGCTTCTATCCTCAAACCTGCTGTCAATGCCGCTATGGCAGCAGTGCTCTCTTTAGTGTGGGAAAGGATGCCAAAGTAGATGGTTGAAGCCAACGACCACAAAAGTGATTGAACTCCGCTCGGTATCCCAAGCGTAAGCAACTGACGGTGCTCCTCATAGTGCCATCCCTTGAGACGAAGGGAGACAAATCTAAGTTGGCTGCTCTTGTATCGCGCTAACAACCAAATCAAGATGACAATTCTGCTGAGCACAAATGCCAATGCAACACCGACTATGCCAAACATAGGAACAAATAAGGCACACATGAGCAATTGGCTGATAACTCCGGCGAGCATGGAATACATTGGCGTTACCATATCTCCGATGCCGCGATAAAGCGACATCATTCCGAACTCTGCTCCTGCTAATGGACAGACGAGCAAAAAGACGGCGAAGTAGAGGGTTGCCAATTGCCGAACTTTAGGTGGTATGCCGAGCCAATCCCAAATTGGGTCTTTGAAGAACCAGAGGGACATTGCGAGGAAACCGAACAAAAGCCCTTGCTGAAGGGTCGCCGTGGTAACCCTTTGAGCACCATCCAAGTCGTTAGCACCCCACCTTTGGGCAAGCAAAGTTGTTGCTCCTGTGGAAAGCATCATGACCAAGACCATCAAAAGCCAGTTGACTTGCCCCGCCGAACCAACAGCCGCTATGGCTTCGTCGCCCAATGGCTTGACGAAGTATGTCTCGCCAAGCCCACCGATTGTCAAGGTGATTTGAGTGATTAGTGTCGGAACCGCAAGCACTGTCAGGGCGTATCGTAAATCACCTTGAACTGCCACAGCATTAATCTTTTCGTCCATCTGCCCTTTCATCCTTTCCGTTGGGTTTGCTCTTCTCTTTCGTGCGGAGCGAACTGTTTGGTTTTTGCCTCTGTTTCACCTAAACACTTTTCGCAAATAGTCAAGACTTTCTTTCGCAATTCGCTCCGCTCCGGGCGAGAAATGAAAAACCTCAACGCTCACGAAACCATCGTAGTTGATTTCCTTCAAAGCCTTTGCGAGGGGTGTGAAGTCAACTTCGCCCATGCCCGGACCGAGCCTGTTGACATCGTTGGCGTGGACATGGCGCAAGTGCGGCGCTGCTTTACGAACTGCTTCGTCAAGTTTCAAACCTTCGTTAGTTGCGCTCTTGACATCTATCATCGTTTGCAAGTTGGGGTGGTTCATCTCACGGACGAACCTCAAGGCTTCGTCAAGGGTGGAGATGAAATCGGTTTCGTTGGGAAGCGATTCAATGCAAAAAGTGATGTTAAGTTCCTCCGCTAGTGGCAACAAATCTGAAAAGAAGGCTTTTGTTCGTTCCCAGGCTGCCTCGTAAGTGTCGCCGGTAACGAGGGAGCGTTGCTTCGGTGAACCGACGACCATAATTTTCCCGCCCAAATCAGCACAGAAGCGGATTAACTCGCGAAAGTAAGCCTTAGTCTGCTCGCGGATAGAATCATCAGGAGTTGTCAAGTGCATTCCTGGTGGCGAGACGAGCAACCAGTGCAATCCCACAATTTCCAAACCCAACTTTTCAGCAAGTTCCCTAATTTGCTTTCGTTCCTCTGGAGAGATCTGCTCAACTCGTTCAGTGATAGTGAAAGGGGCAATTTCAACACCTTCGTAGCCGACTTCCTTGATGAAAGCGAAAGCGTCCTCTAACCGCCAGCCTTGAAAAATTTCGTTACAAATGGCGAACTTAATCGGCATCTGCCATCCCTCCATGTCCGTCTTTACCTGTCCTTCACACTGCCATCATTTTGTCGCTTCGTGCCAAAGTTTTGAAGGGGAGAAAAACCCAAAAAGGTTCGTGACAGCGCTACCGATTATCGTTGCATTTTACAGGTGACAAATCCATGCAAATGTGTCCTGAATGTAGCACCAACAACAAAAACACGGCGAGGTTTTGCGTCAAGTGCGGTGCTCCTCTCAGGAAGTTGAGAGGGCGGTGGACTGTCTTGTATGGTCGCTACCGTTTGGAGCGAGTTTTGGGATGTGGTGGCATGGGTGCTGTCTACTTGGCAACGGATTTAAGGTTAAACTCAAAAGTTGCTGTCAAGGAGAACTTGGACACATCTCCTGAAAGCCAGCAACAATTTGCGACGGAAGCATCCATTCTGGCTAAGTTGCGCCACCCCAATTTGCCAAGGGTTCAAGATTTCTTCGTTGCCGACGGAAGACAATATCTCGTCATGGACTACATTGCGGGGGAAAGCCTCGAGGAAATTGTTCAAAAGCGTGGTCCATTGTTGCCCCCAGAGGCTGTCAAGTGGTTGACACAAGTGATGGAGGCGGTGCAATACCTTCATTCCCAAAACCCACCAATAATTCACCGCGATATAAAACCTGCCAACATCAAACTCGGTCGCGACGGACGAGCCTACCTTGTGGACTTTGGGATTGCGAAAGTTCTGCGGGCGGGCAGTAAAACTCAAGCAGGTGCACGAGCTGTAACACCGGGCTACTCACCACCAGAGCAGTATGGGACAGCACCGACTGACCAGCGTTCCGACATTTACGCTTTAGGTGCAACCCTCTACTTCGCTGTCACAGGTCGTGTCCCTCCAGAAGCCATTGAGCGAGTTACAGGGAGAACCGACAAACTCATCCCGCCGAGAAGCATCAACCCTCTCATTCCAGCCAACTTGGAGCAAGTTATTTTGAAAGCGATGAGGGTCAACCGAGAGGAGAGATTAGCATCGGTTCGGGAGATGATGATGGCACTGCAAATGGGAGTCTCCCACCTCCAGATCCCTTCATCACCTCAACGACTGTCAAGTCAGCGTGAGCAGCCACCTGCCCCACCCACACCTTTGCGCCCACCTTTGCCAGAAAGATTCAAGTTAGCCCCCACTTGGTTGAGATTCATCGCTTTCGCCATTGACTTTCTGGTCTGGAGTGCAACTTCTTGGATGCTGACCCTTGGGTATGCCCTTTCCCTCAGCACAGCAAGCAATAGTGATTTTTGGTGGATTTGGAGACAGGTGGAGCAAAAGCAACTTTTCTTTCACATTTTGATTTGGGGCTTCCCCCTCTACCGAGCCCTTGCCCACGCCCTCACTGACCGCACAGTCGGAAAAGCGATGGTCGGGTTAAAAGTTGTTGTGAGAAACGAACTTCCATGGGGACTTTGGAGAGCGTTGGGACGAGAAATTGCCTTCTTCTTTTCCTTACTCCCCTGCTTCATGGGGCTGCTTTGGGCTGTTTTTGATCCCTACAAACAAGGTTGGCATGACCTCATCGCTGGGACTTTCGTTGTCCAGGAAGAAGGGCAAAGCAGGTAAGAACTCTATTGGAAGATGTGAAATTTTTCGGTTGGCAAAAAGTCTTGACACCCTTTCCCATCCTTCGCCAACATTTTTACAGGGATTAAGAAAGGCTCAGGGGCGAGAGGCAAATGACCCGCCGAAAAGGAGGTCCAGGATTTTGATGAACCAACGCTATTTGAACCTTGATGCTGAATCGTGGGTGGCGGAGGTGATTGAGAGCAGTACAACTGAGTTCACAGCGGAATGCAGGGAATTAAATGGATCTCCGCCTTTTGGGGCACTTGTCAAGGCTTATTCTGCACCGTGGATAATCTACGGAGTCATTCACCACATCAGCACTCAAAGCATTGAACCTTACCGACGACCGATGGCATTCGGAAAAACTGAGGAGGAACTGAGGCAAGAGCAACCCCAAATTTACGCCCTGTTGAGAACTCATTTTAAGGCCCTTGTTGTTGGCTATGCTTCTGAGGACAACCCAAAGGAAACCGTTCAAGCTATTCCCCCCGTCCCTACAAGGCTACACACTTTCGTTTACGAGTGCGCGCCTGAAGAAGTTCGCCAATTTGCAAGTGATTTGCATTTCCTAAGAACAATCATCAATGCAACTCGTGGGTTAAGCGATGAGTTGTTGGTCGCCGTTTGCCGGCATACATTGACTGCTCACAGTGGTCAAAGGGAGTTCTTGGTTCGGCTCGGCAAGGAACTTTGCCGGTTGATTCGCGACGATTACCACCGTCTCACCCACCTGCTCAAACGGCTTGAAACTCGGGTTGACCGAACCACTAATGTGACTGTGTAACCCGTGAGGGTTGACAAAACGAAAAAGGAGATGAGGAAGTTGGAGACAGCAGTGGCGATTGTATTCATTGTCGTGGGTTTACCTGTCGCTGGTGGGCTCGCCCTCGCTGCTTACTCGGAGTATCTTAAACACCGTAGGGAACTCGCTGCACTGCAGGGTTCAAGTAGTAAAGGTGAAGTTGAGCGGTTGAAAGAACGCGTCCGTGAACTTGAACAGCGAGTTGAAATCCTTGAGGCAATTATCGCCTCACCCGAGTTCCAACTTTTTCAAGAACGGATGAGACAAATTCAGGCAGAGGCAAAGAAATCGCTGCCATCACCCCAACAGCAGTTGATGCTCACACCTCAAGAGGAGAACCAGAGCTGAATTGTCAAGAGAGTGTCCATCCTTTGGCGAGGGAACTTAGATGGCGATGGAGGGAAACTTTGACGAAATTGCCGCCGAAATGGAAGCACAAGGTTTGACCAAGGAAGCAGAACTCCTGCGAAGGTTTCCACGATCGGCTTGGAACGATGAATTGGTGAAAGGGATGTTCGTCGCTGCCGTTTGTGTTAAAGACACTTTGCGAGCAGAAAAAGTTGCCCGCCAACTGGTTTCTTTCGCTCCAGAGAACCCTTTTGCTCACCTTGCCCTTTGCCTTGTCAAGTTGCGTCAAGGACAAACAGAGGAGGCAGCAAAAGCCTTTGACCGAGCCCTTCATTTCGCTTCAACCTTCCCCGCATACCGCTCCCAAAGAATTCATTGGCTGTGCCTGCAGGGCAAATTGGAAGAGGCGAGAAAAATTTTGCGGGAAACTTTGAAGGAATACCCCGACCGCTGGGAAGTTCAACGGGCACAGGCTCATGTGTGGTTGTCAAGCCCTCAAGTTAGCCCATCAAAAATAAAGCGGACAGTTGACTTGCTGAAGCAATTGTTCCTCTATCACCCCAAAGATGCCATCACAAATGCCCTATTGGCAAAAGCCCTTTGGAAATCGGAAGAGCACGCTCAAGCGATAAACCAAATTCGCACGGTAGCGAGAAACTTGCCGACCTTGACATTTACTGACGCTGATTCGTTTATTGCTTGGGAGGTAACCAAAGAAGTGTTGGCGACTTACTTCCTTTGGCTCAAACCGAATTGGTTTTTGGAGAAGTTCTTGCTTCGTTGGCTTCCACCTCGTTACTTTGTCGCTGTCGGGGTTTTGTGGTTCGCAGTGGCTTTAATTTTGGCTGGTTTGAAATCTTTCGTGCCATCAAGCCTTTTCTCGGTTTTGGTTGCCATTGCGAGTTTGGCTTTCCTTTACAACCGCTTTGCCGATAACCTTGTCCTTTGGCTAATCTCAAAGGGTCGCAGTAAAACCTAAGGCTTCAGGGTTAAAGGTTGACAAAAATTCAATTACTGAGGCAAAGTGATGCTGCCTAAAATTACGGGCATCTTTGCCCCTGTGGCGGACGGCAAGTTACCCGCTAAGCCCATGACGGTTCGGTGGGCTAAGATTGCGAAGGCAATAGCTTCCTTGGCATCAGCGTTTATACCGAACTCGTCACTTCGGCGGATTGAAACTTCAGGTAATTGTTCCCGCAACATTGCCATCATCGCGAGGTTGTTCACCCCACCACCACTTACAACGAGTTCGTCAACCTTGCCGATTTTCGGCAAAACAAACCTCTTTATTGCGTCGGCGATGCTGATGGCAGTGAAGGCAGTTAAAGTTGCGACAATATTGTGAGGGTTCAACTTTCGCTTTTTCGCTCGTTCCAAGATTTGCCTCAAGAAATTTTCGCCGAACATTTCCCGTCCCGTTGATTTCGGTGGCTGTTGACTCAAAAACGGATGACGCATCAACCAATGGAGCAAATTTTTGTCAACCTTGCCTTCCTTAGCCCATTTGCCATCTCGGTCAAAACTTTCCTGTCCTCTAGAAAAATGCTGAACTGCACCATCAATGAGCATGTTGCCCGGACCTGTGTCAAAAGCAATGACATCGTTCGCTTTTGCCCCTGTTGGCAGAACTGTCAAGTTGGCGATTCCGCCTATATTCAAAGCAATTCGGTTTTTGCGTTTGTGACGCAGCAACAACCAATCAACGAGCGGCACCAAAGGTGCACCTTGTCCGCCCGCTGCCATGTCCTTCGTGCGAAAATCGCTGACGACGGGAATTCCTGTCCGAAAGGCGATAACAGCAGGTGAAGCAATTTGCAATGTCCCAACTTGGCTGGACAGGAATTTTGGTGGCAGATGATGAACGGTTTGTCCGTGACTGCCGATGAGGCTGATGCTTTTGAGTTTCAAACCCGCTGCCTTGACAAATTTTAATGCCGCCTCAGCGAAAATCTCGCCCAAAGTGAAATTGAGCCAGCATAAAGTTTCAACATCGCCATCGTGCGAGACCCTCAAAACGGTTTCGCGGATTTCCGCTGGATAAGGCACTGTTGTGAACGCGAGAGTTTCAACCTTTTCTGGTTGCCTACCGACAATTTTCACGAGGGCTGCATCAACGCCGTCGGCGGAAGTCCCCGAAATTAATCCGATTACCAATCGTTCTCTCGCATTTGAGTAATCTTCAAGCCAACGCCACGCTTTCGGCAGCATCACTTTTCACCTTTTTAAAACTGCCGTCGTCCACAAGGGGCGACGCTACAATGATTTTGGTGGTTTCAAACTTTCGTCGCCCTACAAAGAGTAAACTTATCGCACCATTTCGTTTTGACTTTAACTGTTGGGAAGGTTAGGCTTCTGCCGAACCCCATTTGTGTGAGTGAGGTTTCTGCCGAACCTTACTGTAGGCTCACAGGGAGATTCACCATCCCCAAAACCTATCATGGTCTTACTTGTATTCCAAGCCCTGTTTCATGAACCTTGTTTCCTGTCCCATTCCTCATTAGGCATTGGAATTTGGACATTCTACAACTTGGGAGTGTGAGGCTCCTGCCGAACCTCATTATGGGCTGCTTTTCACCGCACCATTCGCTCACGATCAGCAATGACCTTTCCCGCTGACAAATCGTAAATTCTGTCGTAGGTCAAGCCCGTTTCCATGTTGTGTAACCTGATGAGAACTTCATTGCCTCGGTACGCTCTCACCTGCACGAAAAACCTTTGCCCCTCAATCCACTTCCTTTGCTCATATGTGCTGCGAAGCATGTCCATCAACGCTTCCAAAACAGTCATGCTTTTCATCCTTTCCTCGCTGTAAGTTCACTCCTTTTCCTTGTCATTCTGGCAGAGGTTTCCCTTTCGTTTCTGGGGCGAAGGGCAAAATTGCCAAGCCGAGAAGGAAAATGCTTGACAGAATTGTTCCTGCCATCCTGATGCCGAAGACGGCACGCAAGTGACCGAAAGTGTAAGGTCCAGCGATGGCGAGGTAACGGGCGACATTGTAGCAAAAGCCTGTGCCTGTTGCCCTTAGACGCGTTGGGAAGAGTTCAGGGAAGTAAACGGCATAGCCTCCGAATAGGCTCGTTGTGAAAAAGCCCATCAGCGAGAACAAAATGAGTGCGTGGACAAAAGAATGGGTTGCAAAAAATGTCAAGGGAACAACAACGAGGCAACTCAGAAACGAAGCAGCGAAAGCGCCTTTGCGACCAACTCGCTCGGCAAACCAAGCCCAAGAGAGGATTCCGAAGAATGCGCCGAAGTTTTGTGCCATGATCGCGATGCTGACCATCCGTTCCGTTGAAGTCTTTAGCTCAGGCAAGTTTTGCGGATTCAAGACGGAACGGAGCAAATCTGGCGACCAAGTTCCAATGCCCCAAAATCCGATAACTCCAACCGCAGCCAAACTAACACCGAAAAGCGTGTTTCGCCTCCAAGTGGGGTCACCAAACATTTCAGCGATATTGCCAAGTTGAGTTTTTCCCGTCAGCGCCGATTGACGAGCATGTTCCCATCGTTCGGGTTCGCGGACGAACATTCGAATCACGAAAACAAGCAAAGCGGGGAAAAACCCGACCCCAAGGACCCATCGCCAACCCAAAGCAGGTGATGCACCAATTGTCAAGTTGATGAACCCAGCCATCATGTTACCCAAAGCGGATGCTGCTTGCATGATGGCAAGAGCCATAGGTCGGGCATAAGGTGGGAAAACCTCTGCCACAAGGGCTGCTCCAGAAGCGAATTCTCCACCAACACCTAAACCGGCAAAAAA
>FMSI01026240.1_pt1 | contig 30307 bp, 28 predicted proteins | sample 1504471 | NCBI WGS metagenome assembly FMSI01 (sample SAMEA4475357, study PRJEB15587) | soil metagenome | biome: Soil; feature: Field | place: India | collected 2015-03-11 | depth 0 m
TTTCTCTTTGCTATATCAAGTATCGTATCGCCTTCTTCAAAATTATAACTGTTTCCGTTAATGATTATCTCTGGCATAGCGACCTCTTAACTTTTTTATTCACCTAATGAAACCATTGCCATTCTCATACATCTAAGGCATCTGGTAGCCTCTAAGTATGCCTGTTTTTCTGTATAAGGTTTTTCTATCTCTTCAAAGTTTTTTATTCTGTATTGTACATCGAGCTTATCCTGATGAACCCTGTGTATAGTTGGGGTCTCACATACCTTCTCGGTTTTATCAAACACTTTGTTCTTATATAAAGTTAGTTGCAATTTCTCTTCATCGGTGAGATATACATTACCCTCCATGAGGTATCTATCCATCATAATTGCAGCCCATCTTCCAGCACCTATCGCCTTTACAACTGTGTTTGGTCCCCACTCGCAGTCACCTGCAGAGAAAATGCCAGGTACATCAGTGATATATAAGTCTTCTTTAACACTTATCGTATTCCACTTTGTTACCTTTATCCCATCAGACTCTTTCAAGAAACTCAAATCTGGATACTGACCTATTGCAGGGATAATGGTATCACATTCTATTACAAAGTTTGATCCTGGTACAGGCTCAGGCTTTCTTCTACCCGATTCATCAGGCTCACCAAGCTGCATTCTAACACACTCCATCCCCACCACTTTCCCATTTTCAGCAATGATTTTCACGGGATTTATGAGGAAATGGAATTTTACTCCTTCCTCTTCTGCATCTGCCACTTCGTAATCTTCAGCTGGCATTTCGGATCTCGATCTTCTGTACACGAGATTTACATCGGTACAACCCAATCTCAGAGCAGTCCTTACACAGTCGATAGCCGTATTACCACCACCTACCACTACTACTCTATTACCGATCTTAACAGGCTTTTTCAAAGAAAAGTCCTGAAGAAAGTCTATACCACTCGTCATTACACCATCATATCCAGCATCCTCACCTTCTACGCCCATCTCTCTACTCTTGAAGGCCCCAATAGCTATCAAAATTGCATCATACTCTTTTTTTAGATCATCCAAGAATATATCTCTACCTAACTTTGTATTGTATTGAATTTCAACTCCTAATGATTGGATTATCTCAACCTCTCTCCTCAGCAACTCCCTTGGCTGTCTATAGTCGGGAATACCCACTGCCACCATACCACCTGGTTCTGGTAGCATATCAAAAATCTTTACAGTATGCCCCAATTGTGCAAGGTAGTAAGCCGCAGTAAGACCTGCAGGACCTGCACCTACAATACACACTTTCTTATCTGTCTTTTCTCTATAGATCGGTATTTGCGGTGTCTTATGGTGATAGTATTCGTAGTCCCATGGGGTCCTTTTGAGAACCATTATATTAACCGGTGCATCCACAAGACCTCTTCTACAGTTCTTTTCACATGGATGGGGGCATACCCTACCACAAACTCCTGGTAGAGGCATCGTCTCTCTTATTATAGCTAATGCTTCATCGAATCTGTAATCCTTTATCGCTTCTATAAATTCCGGTATTTTTACATTGGCAGGACAACCTGCAGTACAAGGAGCCGTAAGGTGTCTAACATATCTATACTGTTTATTGATATTAGTCCCAATTTCATCACTAAAAAACTCAATAAATTTGATAACTGGAATAACTGCGGTTGGCGCCACCGTACACTTGGCAGATTTATTTATGGAAACACAGAGATCCTTGATAAGGTCAAGAGGTGCAGCATTCGTTTTATCCTCTCTAAGCTTCATCAGCTCTTCTGCGATGATCCTCGTACCAGTTCTACCCGGGAAGCATCTACCACAGCACCCATAACTGCTTATCTCAAACATATAATCAGCAAGAGTCTTTAAAATATCAGCTTCCTTGTCGAAAACTAAAAAACCGTCCCAATTTACAAAGGCTTTGAGAGGCTTTCCGTTGAAATTGTCATCGATCTTGATTGGAGCTTCAGTCCACTCTTCTGGGGCTTTCCCTCTGTTATCTATTACTTTGTCTTTCCAAACGCCAAAGTATACTTTTGCCATAGCTTATAACTCCATAGTAGTTTTTCCCAACTCTTCGGTATACTGTATACAATTTTTTATTAGCATAAAAATATAACATTGTCTACATATTTGTTTAAGAAAAGTCGTATTATTAGAAAATTATAACTAATCCAAATTGAAGGTATCTTCCTTTACAAAATTTACACAAAATTTGCAATTTTTATGACACTATTACATTCTTTCCATTATTATCTAATTACCAACAAATGGAGGTGTGTATGAAATTTGGTAAGTACTTTTTATTATTACTGGTGGTATTGCTCATTGCAACCCCCGTTTTAAGTAAAACAGTCAAGGCACCCGCAAAAAAAAGTTCTCACCCTGTCCCAATGGAGAGTGGTACCTGTGAAAGCTGTCATGAGGGGTCAAAACAGTACGAACAATGGCAAAAAAGTGCCCACGGTCTTGTTTTGGTAAAATGTGAAATCTGTCATGGAGAACAAAGCAACTTTAAAAAGATACCCCCCGACACCGTCTGCAGAGGTTGTCATGCAGATCAGGCTGCTACAATGCCAGCAGGTAAAAATTGTGTAACCTGCCACCCAGCCCACACATTCAATGTTCATAAAAAAACAGACTATAATAAGTAATTTTGGAGGTTTTAGATGTTGACGAGAAGAGATTTTATAAAATTAAGTGCCGCAGCAGCAACAGCTGCCGCAGCTGGTATCAGCTTTACACCAAAATCTGAGGCAAAAGATGCAGATGTGGATAGATGGGTAAAAGGAACATGTAGATTCTGTGGTACGGGATGTGGTGTGTATGTTGGAGTTAAAGGTGATAAGGTCGTTGCAATAAAAGGTAATCCTGAGGCTAAAACAAACTTCGGTTTTCTCTGTGTCAAAGGGTTTTTAGCATATAAGGTTATGTATCACCCCGATAGACTGAAATACCCAATGATAAGGCAATCCGATGGCAAATTTAAGAGAGTTAGCTGGGACGAAGCGCTAAACTATGTTGCAGATAAGTTCAAATATTTCCATCAAAAGTATGGAAAAGACTCCGTTGCATATTACGGTTCTGGTCAGGCACTCACTGAAGAAACTTACACTTTCAATAAATTATGGAAAGCAGGTTTTAGAAGCAATATGGTGGAAGGCAACCCAAGACTCTGCATGGCAAGTGCCGTAGCCGGTTATATCACTACCTTTGGTTCTGATGAACCTGTGGGCAGTTATGAAGATATTGAACATGCCAAATGCTTCTTTATAGTAGGTTCAAACACAAGTGAGGCCCATCCCATCCTTTTTAGAAGAGTTATGAGAAGAAAGATGTCTAATCCCGATGTCAAGGTTATTGTATGTGAACCGAGAAAAACGAACACATCTAAAATAGCCGATCTCTGGCTACCTGTGGATCCCGGTACAGACTTGGCCGTATTTCATTGTATCGCCCGCGAGATTATAAAAAATGGCTGGCACAACAAGCAGTTCATAGATGAGCACACAAGGATCACAGATGGAGAAAATGTGTTTGATTTTAACCACTATGTTCAGTTTCTTGAGCAATTCACCCCAGAAGCTGTGGAAAAGATCACAAGATGCCCTGCTGAGAATATAAAAAAGGCCGCAGAATGGTTTGCCAAGCATGGACCTACAATGAGTTTGTGGTGTATGGGCCTCAACCAAAGAACAAGAGGTGTCTGGGCAAACAATCTCATTCATAACCTCCATCTCATAACCGGACAAATTGGTTTCCCCGGTGCAGACTCCTTCTCCCTCACAGGTCAGCCAAACGCCTGCGGTGGGGTAAGAGAAACCGGTGCATTGTGTCATTTATTGCCAGGCACAAAACCGGTGGCTGATCCAAAATGGAGAGCCCATTGCGAAAAGGAATGGGGTGTGCCTGAGGGAACCATCGATCCAAAACCTGGATTTCACACTATAAAAATGTTTGAGAGTATGGGTGCGGAAAGCGACAGCACAAAGCCTATCAAAGCAATGCTCGTATGTACCACCAATCCTGCTCAATCGTTACCAAATGCAAACAAGTATCTAAAAAACATGAAGGATGCTTTCCTCGTAGTACTTGACATATTTCCCACTCGCACAACTCAACTTGCAGATGTTATTCTCCCCGCTGCTTTCATATATGAAAAAGGTGGTGTATATGGCTGTTCCGAAAGAAGAAGTCAGCATACTGATAAAGCAGTTAATCCACCAGGAGAGGCAAAACCAGATATATGGATCGCCGCTCAAATTGCCAAAAGGATGGGACTCGAAAAACTGATCCCATGGAATATAGACGATCCACAAAAAGCCAATGCTATGGCATGGGCAGATTACACAAGAGTAACAAAAGATACAGATCACACCTTTGCTGGTGTAAGCTACGAAAGACTTAAAGCTTCAAAAGAGGGGATTCAATGGCCGTGTCCTTATCCAAACCATCCAGGAACAGTTAGAAGATATGTAAGAGGCTCCGACCCCATGTTTGAACACAAAGGTTTCCTCGAAAAATTCGGCAAAACTATCCCAGCCGATAAAAAGATCTATTTCTATATGGATGCAAAAAATGAAGGTCGTGCAAACATATTCTTAAGACCATACAAGCCTGCAGCAGAAAACCCCGATAATGAATACCCATTCTTCTTGACTACCGGTAGAGTAATAGAACACTGGCATACAAGTACTATGACAATGAGAATCCCTGAGATAGCGAGGGCTCAGCCATACTCCTTTGTTGAGATTCATCCAGATGATGCCAAAAAGTTCAGTATTACCAGCGGTGATATGGTAGAAGTCATAAGCAGGAGAGGAAAAGTTGTTCTTCCTGCAGTAGTCACCCAAAAATCGTTGCCTGGTATTCTTTTTATCCCAATGCACGATCAGCACAAAGACAGAATGGTAAATTTTGTATGTAACGACGCCATAGACCCCGGTTCTTTCGAACCAGAATATAAAGTAGCTGCTGTCAAAATAAGAAAGGTATCAGGTCCAGTCAAGTTGAAGGATAAGTACTTCATTTCAGATGTCAATGAGCCATTCCTATAAATATTCAAAAGATCAGGGGTATTTTAATACCCCTGATCTACCAATAAAAGGGGGATTTATGATTCTTACTGGCAGTGTAATTACCTGTATAAAGGGTTCCCTTCTGGAAGTAGTAGATTTTTTGAAATCTTTTGAACAAATCGATGTCCATACATTCGACGAAGAAAAAAGTGTAGTTGTAGTTACGATAGAAGAGGAATCTGATTCTACATTGGATGAACTTTGTAAAAAATTACAAGAACACCCTTCAATTATCCAAGTTTCTCACCATTACTTCAATTTTGAAGATGAAATCGATAAAATCAACAAAGGATTACCCGTAGATTTCACCCTCAAAGGTTTCTCTAAAAGCGAACAAAGAAGGGAGAGGAGTAAACTAAGTGAGTATTAGAAAATTTCTGCAAGACTTGTTAAACAATAACCCATTCAAGGGGTTTTATCAAGTCGATAGACTTCGTCCACCCGGTGCAGTGGATGAAAAGAGATTTATGGAGCTTTGTATCAGATGTGCAAGGTGTATTGAGGTCTGTCCTTATGATTCCATTAAAAGAGCAGATTTTTTCGAAAAGATGCAAATAGGTACCCCCTATATCTTTGCAAAAGATAGAGCATGCTATCTATGTATGAAATGCCCTTCTGTATGCCCCACAGGTGCCCTTGATAACTCCCTTGTGGATGCAGAAAAGGTAAAGATGGGTATCGCCCATATCGATCAAAATAAGTGTTTGAACTACCTCTATGTAAAAGAAGAAGAAGGGATCATCAGTACCGGCAAAGCCCAAATCTGCTCCACATGTTATAATGTGTGCCCTTTGCATGATAAAGCTATCGTAATGGAAAAGTATATTTTACCCGTGATTACAGAAAAATGCGTCGGTTGCGGTATCTGTGTTGAAAAATGCCCCACCGAACCCAAATCTGTGCACATCATTCCATCAGGCATGGGTAATAAGGACACTGCAGGATTTTACTACCAAAGATCAAAGATGAGCTTCAAAAAGTCAGAAGAGGTCTCTTCAGATTACTTAAAAGGTGATAACTTATTACAGAAAAAGCAAAATATACAGGGTGAGGATAAACCGCAATTCAAAAACAATTTCAAGGTACAGGAGAAGATTGAAGGGTGGTAAGATGATCAGAAGATATAGAAAATTTGTACAAACAATCGTTTTTATTGGTATGTTTATTGTTCCTATTTTGAATATCTTAGAGATATATTTCATAAAAGGAACCTTCTATTCCATAGACTTCGGCGATATTGCTATGGCTGACCCTTTAGCTATCCTTCAGGCCATCGTTTCATCAAAGCATATCAATACAACTATGATTATTTCAGTTGTCATTCCTTTACTTCTTGTACTTCTTTTAGGTAGAGTGTGGTGTAGTTGGGGTTGCCCTTATTACTACACAATAGAATTTCTCGATTGGATAAAGAAAAAATTCAAAATAAAGAATCTAAAACCTTTTTACCATGAGAAACTCCCCCACAAAACTAACACTATTAGGTTTGTTTTTTTAATTCTCGGTCTCTTTGTTATGGGTATTTCCGGTATCCCTCTTTTAAATCTTATATCTGCACCCGGTATCATCTCATCTCAGGCTCTTGTGTTAGTAAAATTTCACTACCTCACTTTTGAAGCGATCTTCATACTTTTACTGATATTCTTCGAACTTTTCTACTTCCGTTTCTGGTGTAGATACTTCTGTCCCCAGGGATCATTCCTCTCTCTGTTTAGGTGGAGTAAGGGATTGAAGGTTGTCAAAGTAAAGGATAGTTGCAGTAACTGCCTAAGCTGTGTAAAATCTTGCCCTATGCTTTTAAATCCTATGAAAGAAGGAGATAACCTTCTCTGTCATAACTGTGGTGACTGTATAGATGCCTGTCCCGATAACAAAAAATCTGAAACCTTAAAATTCCGATTTTAATCGCAATATAAAAAAGGGGCTTAACGCCCCTATTTAATTTTAAATCTTATTTCCCTTTGCCACCACCGCCATGACCACCACCAGATCCACCACCTGAACCACCAGCACCTCCACCGGATCCACCACCGGAACCGCCTGAGCCACCTGAGCCGCCACTGCCTCCACCACTTGAACCACTACCAGCACCAGATACACCTTTTCCTGCTCCCGATGCCATACTGCCACTCATCTCAGCACCTTTGTACCCTTGCTGAAAACCATATCTCATATTCTGTGCCAACTGAGTAGCATTCATTGTCTTAACATTATTTTTAAACATATTTTTTATCTCTGCAATCTCTTTGGCATTGTAACCCTTGTCCACAGCAGTCATCATAGTCCTCACTGCTTCTTGGGAATTGATCTTAGCTCTTACCATATCCCTTACCATCTCAGTCACTTCCAATGCCAATTCTTTATCTTGTCTGATCCTTTCCCTCGTCATAAGAGCATCGATATCCTTCTCCTGCAACCCTGCTGCCAAACCTTCAGCTATGTTGTTTGTAATCCTTGCCCTTACATTCTCCTCTTTTGTGACTCTTTCTGCAAGCTGTTTTGCGTATGCATACCTATTTGCCACATTATTCAATGCCTTTTCCATCTGTTCTGCAGATACATTTTTTGCTAAACCTTCACCAACTTTGTTAGCAATCGCCTCGGCAGTTGCCCCTTTTTGGTATGCTTCCCTCATTGTTGCAATGACCTTTGCCTGCTCCTGGTAGCTGTATCTACTCTGTACAACCATGTTGTAGGCATTCATCGCCTCTTGGCTCTTGAGCCCTAAGTTCAGATTCTGTCTTATCTGCTCTCTCACTGTAGCCTGCGCTTTGTTTAACAGATCTGTTTCTGTGACTTCAGCAAAAGCCACCATAGCAAATAACATCAAACTGATTACCAAATATATCTTTTTCATAATTCACCTCCGTCTAACAATATAACTCATCTCATCAAATAAGGTTACATACTAAGGATACAATTATAATTTCCAAAATCATCATACTCTATAAGTGGACAATCTACCTTGATTACACCCCTATCATCTGTGTAAAAGAATTTGAATTCATTACTTTTATTCACCATTATCTTTCTAAAACCACCATCCTTCTCCATCTTGTGTGGTACAAAATTATCCACACTGTAGTGAAAGTATGTATCCCTATCATTTTTCAAGCTAAAGATGATCTTGTCACTTTTAAACTCAATTTCATGTGCTGCACACCCTAAAAGCATCATACCAATCAATATCGACACAAATCTCATACTACACCTCCAAAATAGAATTTATATTACCAAAATCATCTCTTTCTACATAAAGTGCAGTTGGATCAGCCATAGTCTTCCCATCAGCAATAAGAGAATACCTGTGCTCCCCTTTAGGTAGCTCTATAACTGCCTCCCAATAATTTGTCCCTTCTATCTTTTTCATCGGTACCCTCTGCCAATTAGTGAATGTCCCTGTGAGCTCTACACTGTTTGCTTTCTCATCGTAGATGACAAACCTATACTCCTTTTTCAACTCATTAGCAGTCTGATATTTCTGTTCTTTATCCTGACTCATATTGATCAAGTTTATCGTAAACAGTAGTCCCAAAATCAGCACAGCAGCCATCATCATCCATCTATAATTCACCCTCTTAGAGGGGATCTTTATCTCTCTCATCTGTGAACTTTTTCTCTCGAGTTGCTCTCTAATTATAATTTCATTATCTATTAATTCAATAGTATCTCTATAAAATTCATCATCCGATTTCACATTTTCAACAAACTCTCTCTTTTCCCTAAGATCCAATTCATCATCGATAAATTGACTAATTAATATCTCTTTCATGACTTACCCCCTTTTAATATTTCTTGAATCTTCTTTCTTGCCCTAAAGATCTTAACTTTTATATTTGACACAGACAACCCTGTGATTTTTCCTATCTCTTCGTATTTCAAACCATCAACCACGCTCATAATGAAAAGCTGTTTTTCATCCTCCTCCAACATTTCTAATATCTTATCTACTTCAAATTGTGCCGTCTTATCTTCTATATAAGGGATCTCTATCTCTGTAGCATCCACATGATTTTTGGATCGATTGTATTCATCAATGATGAGATTTCTCCCTATGGTGTAAAGTAGCTGTGCATTGAATCTGCCGTTGTAATAACTGTAAAGTTTTAGATAACTTTCTTGCATTATATCATTGGCGGTATCTGAATCTTGAACTTTTGATAGGATATACTGAAAAAAACCTTTTTTAGTGGACTCGTAAAATTCTTGAAAACTATCCATTTTAATATTTTTAAGAGGGGGTATCCCCCTCTTTCAACTATTTTGCTTTTGCACCAAAACCTGTACCATCTTTTGGCTGTGGCTTTGTGCCATCACCATAACCTTTTCCTGATCCATCCAGAGCTCTGTCACCTGTTTTGAACCCATTCTGCGTGCTTGCTCCGCTATAGCTCTTTGCAGAACCATTCTTCATACCAGCACCATTACCTTTTGCAAAAGCATTTACCCCTGCTACAAGTATCATTGTTGCTACCACTAATGACATTACTTTTTTCATCTTGTCCTCCTTGTTTTTTATTGCTTACACCCATATAACTTGGGGGAAATAAAAAGGTTACAATTCTTCTATTTTACAGAATTTATGTAGAACTGATAAAAAGATATAGCTGCTGACTGAGATGCATTTAGAGAATCTATCTCTCCCAACATTGGAATCCTAAATACAACATCAGATTTCTTTAGGATATTCTTTCTAATCCCGTATCTTTCGGACCCAATGATCACTGCAAATGGTTTGTTTGGTAAAACTTTCTGTATCTCATCTTTGCCATTCATATCCGCTGCATATATCCAGTACCCATTTTCTTTTAATTGCTCAATAGCCCTTGATATATTCACCACCTGATAAAATCTGCTGTATATCGCAGCTCCTGCACTACTCTTAACTACAACAGGCGTTATAGGTGATTGGTTGTCCTTCGCAATTATATAATCATTTATTCCAAAGCAGTGTCCTGCTCTGACAATTGCACCAAAGTTGTGGGGATCTTGGATATGATCCAATATACATACATTCTTCTTTAATCCTACCAATTCTTCTATATCTAAATATTGAAATTCGAATTCAAATGCGTATCCTTGGGACTCTTTGCCAAATTTTTCCTTGTGTTTTTCCGGTGTTAATTCTTCAAATGGGATATTATTCTTTATCAGAAGATCTTTTACCCTTTCACCTGCCCTAATGTATGCTTTGATAATACGATTTTTATTTAAAGCCTCATAAAACGGATTCTTTCCATAAAAGATCATCTTTTGCATTCAGATTCCCTTATGAACTTTGCTTCACCTTTTATCCATCCAGTTTTCCCTTTGTACTTCACTTTTATCCAATCACCCTTTTTCTCAATTTCTTCCATTAATGTTCCTCTGGGTATCACCATTAAATATTCAGCATTCATATCGGCATTACTTCGTAACTTTAGATTTGCTTTTAAAACGAAGCATCGGGATTTTTTATTACTCTGTTCTGCAGTCTTTGTTTCTATTTTCTTTTCTATTTCATTCTCTTCTTTCTTTTTGATCTCTACATGTTGAGTTGCGTTATCCATAATCGGTCTTGCTGAATTATCCTGAACACTTTTATTTTCGGCTACCACTTTTATCTCTTCCACCTTTTTTGCCTCTCTACCCGAGAGGTATACAACCACAGCACCAAGTAGAAGAAATAGAATTAGCACTCCTATCACAGATGGATTTACTTTGATCTTCTTGCTCTTTTGCTCTCTGATAATATTAGTAGATTTCACAATTGAATGCACATCTTTGACACTTATCTTCCCCTTTATTCCAAATGACTTCAACAGTTCTGCTATCTTTGAGATTCTATCCGGTATCCCTTCAGTGTATTTGTAGACCGTTAAGAAATCCTCATCATTAAACTCCGAGAGGTCAAGATCGTTTTTTTCACATATATATCTAAAATACTGTATCGTTTCATTTTTTGTAAATGGGTTGAGATATGCAATCGCCTGATTTATAAATTTAAAATATGTCGTAGCCCAATCCCTATATATCGAATAATCTTGATTATTCGTAATTATCATAAGGGTAAGGACCTTTTTACCATCATATTCATAATCAAATAAGCGTGGGAGTTCAGAAGCTATATCCTCGGTAATTCCTGATATATCATCCAATACTATCAATAGCTTTTTACCATCTGCTAAAAGATCTGCACCATATTGAGCTATGCTCTGCAGCATCTCTTTCTTGTTCATTACCTCATTATTGCCCAATTTTTTTAAAATGATTCTCAAAAGATGTTCGGTATTTTCACAAAATTGATCTACAATCAATACTTCAGCATCTGAAACAAATCTATCTATGTATTTAACAAAATTCGATTTCCCTACCCCAGATTCCCCAGTAAGTGCGATAATCGACACAGAATCATCGAGATACTTCTTTATTAGCTCAAAACACTCCTTTCTGCTCTGGGATATAAAAAACTCGTTCATCTTTTCCATAGAATAACCTTACATTATAAAATGGTATAAATCAATAAAAAGTAGTGTCTATCTCAGCTCATTTTGATCTCGTTGAGTTGTTCTTTCAGTTCTTTCAATATCCTTTTTAATTCAGCTTCATGCCCCTTTTCTTGCTGTGCCAAGCTTAAAAAGAGGTTTTTTGCTTCATCTGTAGTAGATTTTTCCGCAGCCTTCGTATAGAAGTGCATAGCCTCAATCTCTTTTGGTATCCTTAGCAAAACTATCTGAATCATCTCTTCTATCGCTTTGATCTTCTCCTGTTTTGTCATATTCTCTAATCCGGCCATGTGATCCTCCCACCATTATAGGCTATAAATGTCATAACAGGTATCGCTAAGAAGTATAAAATAACATAAATATAACACCAAAAGTAGCATGCGTAGTTTTCTCCAATTGAAACCCTAATAATAACTGCAACACTTACGATCAATATTAGTATCATTGAAAAAATAATCTTATTTTTAAATATCTCGGTAAGAGTCTTATCATAGTTTATATACCAGCTAAACAAACCACTTAGTACAGCAGGTATCACCGAGATACCACCTACTATCAGCGCATAAAAAGCGGTCAACTCGAAACTATTATTCCTAAAGATCAAATACAAAAACTGCATGAATGCTCCAAAATAAAGGATCCCCATCGGATAATGTATCAAAATCGGATGCGGATGATATTTTCTATAGATCTCCCTCAGTTTTTCCTTCTTATCAACCTCTACAACATCTTCTTCCAAATCACATACATACTTTACTTTCTCAAGCACCTTTTCGTTATGTGGAGCCATACTAATGAATGCTGTGAGATCCTCCCCTGCTTTGTGTCGCCCCATATGTTTGCCATTTTTCCACAATCTACTCTCGGTTACATCGTAAACTTTGCCATCGTAGATTATGTATGCTGGATTCCCATTTTCACCATTAAATCTCTTTACATCTTCTCTCTTCATCTCTCCCTCTACTTCAACTCGATCTGCTTAACAAGGTTTATAGGTATAAGACCATTTCCTGATACCCTGTACCCCTTCAGTTCGTACTGATAATTCCCCTGTATCTGATAATTACTAAAGATATTCCACTCATTAACATCCTTTCCAAAAGCCTCTCTGAGAATCAGATTCTTTATCTCCAATGATATTATAGCAGAATAGATATCTCCTTCAAGTTTTTCTCTTAAAACGGTAGCCTCCTCACCAACATTCACGCAACTCACAAAACTGTAAATTTCTGTATTCCTCAGTCCTGATAAATAGTCCACATTAACCAGTTCGTTGCATATACTCTTGGTAATGGCAAAAATATTTAGCTTATCGAAATCCCTCATCAGCCCAATCGGTACTATTAATTGATTAAGCAGTTCTTTCCCCTCTCCTACTGCAATATACGCATAAAAACCATTCCTCTTATCCCTCCTTGCCATATCCAATTGTCTCCTCAGTTCTTTGTCATCACCCACAATAATGTACCTGTATTTCCCCTCTTTAAGTACATCTTCTATATTTTCTTTACCTTTATTCTTAGCATCAATAATGAAAAGTACCCTACTCCAGTCCTCTTTTCTCTCCTTGAGTAGTTCCCTTAACACATCTGCATACCCAAAGTTTATACTAATACTTTTATCATTTATTCTTACTATTCCCCCATCAATATCCACAAACACTTGTCTCCCAGCATCATCCCCCACCACTTCATACCTATATCCACTCTGCTCCAACAGTATAATTAGACCCCTCGTTTTATAATTGAAAAGGTCCCCCTTAATAGATACTACGCCACTATCACCCCAACTAAACCCAACGCTTAATAAAACAATAAGTCCGATAAAAAGGGTTTTCAATCCGTACATTCGACACCTCCAATCGATATTTTTTTATGAACCTGTCTGCATCCACAAGCTCATCCTTTAAGTTTTCCCCCTTATAAAGTAACCAAGAAGATGTTTCATGTGAAACATTCCAACTTTTCTTAAGGATATCAATCACTTTAGACACACCTCTTGCCGTGAAAAGATCAAACTTATACCCTTTAAGATTCTCTATCCTCTCATTTAGTACTGTAATATTATCAAGATTTAATTCCCGAGAAGCAAAGATTAAAAAATCACACTTCTTTTTGATACTCTCACATAGGAAAATAGGTTTATCGGGGTAGAATATGGCGATAACAACCCCGGGGAAACCACCCCCAGAGCCGATATCACATAGATTATTAAAAGAGACAGGAAAATGTTTGAAATAATAGATACTGTCTAAATAATGTTTTATATAAAACTCTTCTTTATTTTTGATGGCGGTGAGATTTAATGTTGCTTTTTGATGAAGTTCATAAAAAAACTCCAGCTTTTCCAATTGTTCTTGGGAAGCATCCAAATAATTAGTTATCATCCCTTTTCATACCTTTTATATATACATGGAGAAGCGAAACAGCGGCAGGTGTCATCCCTTTGATCCTCAAAGCCTGCCCTAATGTTTTCGGATTAAACTTGTTTAATTTTTCGATGTATTCCCTTCTTAAACCTACGACCTTAGAATAATCGATATCAGCAGGTATCTTTATATTGTCTATCTTCTGAAGTCTCTGAGCCTCTTCTTTCTGCTTTTTAATATACCCTTCAAATTTAACGGCAACCTCAGCCTGAAACAACACCCTCTGAGAAAACTCTTTTGGAAGATACTGGGTAAGATGAGACATCTCCACCTCTGGTCTCCTGAGAAGTTCTAAAAGAGAGATAGATCCTTCAAGATTTACACCCAACACAGCAAACTTTTCTTTATTTTCTGGATTATATTGAACTTTACTCGTAGACAATAGATTCAAACACTCTTCAAAGGATTCTTTTTCTGCTAAAAATCTTTCATACCTCGATTTTGAAACTATACCAAGAGAGAAACCCTTTTCTATCAAACGGTATTCAGCATTATCCTCTCTTAAGAGCAAACGGTATTCGGCACGGGAATGAAACATTCTATACGGCTCATCGACACCTTTTGTCACAAGATCATCGATCATCACTCCTATAAAACTTTCATCCCTTCCCAAGACAAACTGTTTATGATCGATGGACAAAACAGCATTGATACCGGCAATCATCCCTTGAGCGGCAGCTTCTTCATAACCGGTCGTTCCATTGATCTGGCCAGCAAAAAATAGCCCTTTTATCTTTTTCGTCTCTAATGTATGGTAAAGTTCGTATGGTTGAACGAAGTCGTATTCTATCGCGTAGGCAGGTCTGATAAACTCTACCTTTTCAAGACCCTCGAGAGATCTGTACATCGCAATCTGAACATCTATAGGCAACGAAGAGGAGAAACCATTTGCATAGATCTCTTTTGTATCAAGACCTTCTGGCTCTAAGAAGATCTGGTGCCTATTCTTATCGGGGAATTTCTTTACCTTATCCTCGATAGACGGACAGTATCGGGGACCTATCCCCTGAATCACGCCGGAATAGAGAGGAGATCGATGCATGTTGTCGCGGATGATCTGATGTGTTTTTTCATTTGTATAGGCAATAAAACATGAAACTTGTGGTTGCAAAACAGATGTGGACTCGAATGAAAATGGCTCAGGAGGGTTATCCCCTTTCTGTTCCTCTAAAATACTAAAATTGATCGTATCGGCATGTAATCTCGCTGGAGTACCGGTTTTTAATCTCTGCACATCAAAACCCAAAGATTTTAGAGATTCTGCTAAATGCGTGGAAGCAAATTCATTGGCTCTGCCGGCAGGATACCTCTTATCACCAATATGTATAAGTCCATTTAAAAAAGTTCCTGTAGTAAGTACAAGAGAGCGACATTTGAAAAAATACCCAGTATCACATTCGATACCAACTACTGCACGATTTTCTACAACAATATTTGTGGCAACAGCCTGCTTTACATCTAAATTATCCTGAGTCATTAGCTTGTCTATCATATACTGTCGATATAGCTTCTTATCAGCTTGCGCTCGGGAACTTCTTACTGCGGGACCTTTCTTTCTATTTAAAATTCTAAACTGTATCCCTGTGGCATCGATAGCCTTTGCCATCTCACCACCCAAAGCATCGATATCCTTTACGAGACAACCCTTGGCCAAACCACCGATAGCGGGATTGCAACTCATCTGGGCGATCGTATCTATATATATTGTAAGAAGTAATGTTTTAGCGCCCATACGGGCTGAAGCAAGCGCAGCCTCTATTCCAGCATGTCCTGCACCCACAACAATGACATCGTAACTATTTTCATATTGGATCATATCATCTCCAAAAATCTATTTTCCTATGCAGAATTTTTCAAAGATATTATTTATGATATCTTCGGTGTATCTTTCCCCTGTGATCTCATAGAGTAAATCGAGTGCTTCTCTTATCTCAAAGGCTGAAATGTCGAAATCTTCCTTAACAAGCGCATCTTTAAAAAGATTAAGATGTTCAAGAAATCTCTGAAAAAGAGTGTAATGCCTCTCGTTTATCATAATATTCATCGAAGAAGATTCGGCATCGACAGATGAAAGCTTGGAAACAATGGCAGGTATGATCGATTCTGTATTTTTAGAATACTTTATTGAAAAAGCTAAATCATAAGGAAAAGAAATCTCCGATTTGAGATCCACCTTATTTACACATATAAGTCTATTTTTCCCATCTGTAAGATTTAGAATATATTGATCCTCTTCATCAAACGATGTGGCATCGAGTAAAACGAGTATAAGATCTGCTTTTTCAATAAGATCGATGGATCGATCGATCCCTAATTTCTCTATAGTATCATCAGATTTTCTTACTCCCGCAGTGTCAATCAACTTTATAGGGATACCGCCTAAGTTTGCATATTCGAGGATGTAATCCCTCGTGGTACCCGGAATATCGGAAACGATTGATCTCTCCTGTGCAAGAAGAAAATTTAAAAGTGTGGATTTACCTACATTGGGTTTACCTGCTATTACAACAGAAAAACCGTTTCTATAGTGCTGTATTCTTTTGTAAGATGCTAATAGGTCATTTACTTTTTTAGAAATAGCGTCAACCTTAAGATTGATACTATCAAGTGCCGCAGTATCGAGATCCTCTTCTGGAAACTCTATGAAAGCCTCAAGTACCGAACCTACATCGATAAGATCTTCAATGATTCTGTCGATCTCTTTTTTTAAGCCACCACTTAAAGTATTATAGGAGAACTGCACAGAATATTTAGACTTTGCATTGATCAACTCGAGGACCGATTCAGCCTGAGAAAGATCCATCTTACCATTTAAAAATCGCCTCTTAGTAAACTCTCCTGGCTCTGCATACCTGAAACCCAACTTGTAGCAATCTGTGATAAATGATGAAACGAGTATCGGATTACCATGAAAAGAAATCTCTAATACATCCTCACCCGTATAGGAATTGGGTGCTTTGTAATAGGTAAGCAATACATCATCAGATAATTCAGAACCGATGAACCTACAAAAATATACCCTTCGTGGCTCACAATGATCTAATTTAAAAAGAGAGAGCCCCTTTAACGTATCATCACCAGAAATCCTCACTACAATGACAGCAGAATTGATTAAAGGCGTGATTGGGGCAACTATGGTGTCCATTATGTATTTAAAGTTTTTTCGAAAGCCTTCATCGTGTTGTACATCAGCATAGTGATCGTCATAGGACCCACACCACCGGGAACAGGAGTTATATAGGATGCAACCTTTTCAACCTCATCATACTTCACATCTCCCACGAGTTTACCATCTACCCTATTTATCCCTACATCGATGACAACGGCACCATCTTTTACAAACTCTTTTGTGACAAAATTTGCCTTACCTATTGCAGCGATAAGTATATCGGCAGACTTGCATACATTAGGTAAATCTTTGGTTTTTGAATGGCAAATCGTAACTGTTGCATTGGCTTTGAGAAGTAGAGAAGCCATAGGCTTACCCACAATATTACTTCTACCAAGCACAACAGCATTTTTCCCTGTGAGATCTATATTATACTCTTCAAACATCTTCATAACGCCGTATGGAGTACAGGGGTATAAGGTATCTTCACCAATATGCATAAGCCCTACATTGAATGGGTGAAAACCATCCACATCCTTTGCAGGGTTTATTGAAAAAAGAATTCTTTTTTCATCGATATGCTTTGGCAGTGGAAGCTGAACAAGAATACCGTGTATCGTTTCATCGTTGTTGTATTTATTCACCAAGTTTAAAAGATCGTCTGTTGTGGAAGTTTCAGGGATTCTCTCCACCACAGATTTATAACCAGCCTCAAGGCAAGATTTCTCTTTCATATTTACATAAACGGTACTTGCTGGATCATTACCCACAAGTATAACGGCAATCCCCGGAACCTTGCCATACTTCTCTTTGTAAACGGAAACCTTCTCTTTTAAACCACCTCTGATCTTTTCAGAAAGCTTTTTGCCATCAATCACTACAGCCATACTATTCCTCCTTTACTATAGCAAAAGAAACTATCTCATCATCTGCAACATTCATCAGTCTTACCCCTTGCGTATCCCTACCTAAAACGGGGATATCGGATACAGCAATCCTTATGATCTTTCCTGATTTACTCATAAGCATTACATCATCCTCTAATTTCACCTGCTTTGCACCAACAATCGGTCCTGTCTTTGGGGTAACTTTGGACAATTTAAGCCCTTTACCACCCCTCGATTGAATCCTGTAATCGGAAACGAGGGAACACTTACCATAGCCGTTTGATGTAACTGTCAAAATAAACGGTGCCCCCGTTAGAACCTCCATAGAAACAACATAATCGTCTTCATCAAGGGAGATCCCCCGCACACCTGTAGCATTTCTACCCATGTCTCTTATCTCTTTTGACTCGAATTGTATGGTTTTGCCGTTCCTTGTGGCAATGGTTATATTATCGTTGTCTGTTGTTATCACAGTTGATACAAGTTCGTCGTTTTCCCTCAGTTTGATGGCTACTATACCACTTCTTCCACTTTTAAAATCCTCTATGGCGGTCTTTTTCACGACACCCAACTTTGTACACATGAAGATATACTTATCGTGGTCGTTATCCGCTAAGGTGACAACAGATGAAATATTTTCCCCTTGAGAGAGGGATAAAAAGTTGGAGATATGCCTACCCCTTGTACCAGGAGCCGATTCGGGTAGTTCGTATACCTTTAAGAAATGTATCTTACCGGTATTTGTAAAGAAAAGTAGTTTCGAATGATTTGTTGACACGAGAAGAGTATCTATGAAATCTTCCCCTTTACTCAGTGTGGCAGATTTACCTTTACCACCCCTTTTCTGGGAAGAAAAGAAACTTAAAGGTGTTCGCTTTATATAACCCTGATTTGTAATGGTTACGACCACCTCTGTATCGGGTATAAGGTCCTCGATACTTAGTTCGTTGTGATCGTATACTATCTCTGTTCTTCTCTTATCTGCATACTTGGTCTTTACCTCTATTAATTCATCCTTGATGATATTCATAAGAATCTGATGATTGCTGAGGATAGATCTGTAGTATTCGATATTTTTTAGAGTCTCCTTGTATTCCTCCACCAATTTTTCGATCTCAAGGCCGGTGAGTTTCTGAAGTCTCATATCCAGAATTGCTGTAACCTGAAGATCAGAAAATCCAAATCGATCTATCAACCTTACCTTTGCATCTTTCACATCTGCAGATGCTTTGATAATGGCTATTACCTCATCAATATTTTCAACGGCTAATTTCAAGCCTTCCAATATATGTAAACGCTCTTCTGCTTTTCGTAAAAGGTATTTTGTCCTACGGGTAACTACGGTGATCCTATGCCCTATAAACTCATCTAAAATCTTAAGCAAAGGCAATGTCTGGGGTCTACCATTTACAAGGGCAACGGTATTGATACCGTAAGAAACCTCCATCTGTGTGAATTTGTAAAGCTGGTTGAGTATAACATCGGGTAGTTCACCCTTTTTGATCTCGATTACCACCCTTATCCCATCTCTATCTGATTCATCCCTGAGCTCCGTGATACCGACAATCACTTTGTCCCTTACAAGTTCTGCAATCTTCTCTATCATGGCAGATTTATTTACCTGATAGGGGATCTCGGTGATCACTATCTGCTCTTTGCCCGACTTTAATTGCTGAATCTCAGCCCTTGCACGGATCTTTATGGTTCCTCTACCTGTGAGGTAAGCAGTTTTTAGATCGGAAACACCCATAAGGATACCGGCAGTGGGGAAATCTGGTCCTTTGATGAACCTTAATATATCATCCAAAGTGGATTCGGGATTGTCTATACGGTGGATAAGGGCATCCACCACCTCACCCAAATTGTGGGGTGGTATATTTGTAGCCATACCCACAGCGATACCACTTGATCCATTTATGAGAAGATTAGGGATTCTGGTGGGCAAAACGAGAGGCTCATCGATGGAACCATCGTAGTTTGGAGCAAAGTCAACGGTATCTTTATCGATATCGAGAAGTAATTCATCTGTGATCTTAGCCATACGAACTTCGGTGTACCTCATCGCAGCTGCAGAATCACCATCCACAGATCCGAAGTTACCTTGACCATCAACGAGGGGATAGCGCATCGAGAAATCTTGAGCTAATCTTACAAGGGTATCGTAAACAGCCGTATCACCGTGTGGATGAAATTTACCGATGACATCCCCCACTACCCTTGCAGATTTCTTGTATGGCTTATTGTGGGCAAGTCCCATTTCATACATTGCATACAATACCCTTCGATGAACAGGTTTCAAACCGTCCCTCACATCCGGCAAAGCTCTACCCACAATGACGCTCATGGCATAATCTAAGTAGCTCGATTTTATCGAATCCTCTATACTTATATCTATAATACCTTTCTCTTTATGACTCATCAAAACTCCTTATTCTTAATTATATATCAATATTCTTGGCATATAACGCATTTTCTTCTATAAACTCCCTTCTCGGTGACACCACATCTCCCATCAGAAGTGAGAAAAGACCATCTGCCTCTTCGGCATCCTCGATAGTTACTCTGTAGAGCACCCTTCTCTCGGGATCCACAGTGGTTTCCCATAATTGCTCTGGATTCATCTCACCCAAACCTTTGTATCTCTGAATTGTAAGACCCTTTTTACCTCTCGATTCCACGAAAGATACCAATTCTGAAACCTTTTCAAAGATATAATCTTCTCCATCTGCAGATAGTTTGACAGGTAAGCCACCCATCTCGTTGAGAAACCTTGCGAGTCTTTTTACCTCTTTAAACTCTGGTGTGGTGAGAAAATCTGTATTGATAGCATAAACAGATCCTGTATTGGTGGAGAAAAAGATATTGTATCTATTATACTCCTCGTTGAAATCGATGAATACCGACTGATACCCTTCAAAAACACCCTTTTCTTGTAGTTCTTTTTGGAGGTTTTCCACAAAACCTTTATCAGATAACTGCTCTGGTTCCAAAGATTGATACATCGCCAAATTAAGTATCAATTTTTCCGTATAACCCTTTTTTTCATACTTCCCTATCAATTTATTCATATAGAGGAGATTTCTGAATATCTCCTTGTATCTTATCTCGGGAACATTTGGAATAGATACACCATCAAGCCCCATATCGAGGATGAAATCCTCAAATTCCTCTTCGTTGTGAACATACTTTTCGACTTTATTCTTCTTTATCTTGTAAAGAGGTGGCCTTGCAATATATAAAAATCCTCTTTCAATCACAGGTCTCATGTATCTAAAGAAGAATGTTAGAAGTAGAGTGGAGATGTGAGCACCATCCACATCGGCATCGGTCATGATGATGATTTTATGATACCTAAGCTTATTCAGATCGAAATCATCCTTACCTATACCACAGCCCAAAGCAGTGATGATCGTTTTTATCTCATTATTGGAAAGAAGCTTGTCATATCTTGCCTTTTCAACATTTAGGATCTTACCCTTCAATGGTAAAATAGCCTGAAATCTTCTATCCCTACACTGCTTTGCAGAACCACCAGCAGAGTCCCCCTCAACGATGAATATCTCGGATAATGCTGGATCCTTCTCCTGACAATCTGCTAATTTTCCGGGTAGCGTTGATATATCAAGGGCGTTCTTCCTTCTTGTGAGCTCTTTAGCTTTGCGGGCCGCTTCTCTTGCACGGTAAGCCTGAACAGCCTTATCCAGGATCTTTTTTACAACAGCAGAATTCTCCTCAAAAAAATCGGGTAAAAATGAACCTAAAACAGACTCAACAGCTACCTTACCGATTGAAGAACCCAATTTCGATTTTGTTTGCCCCTCAAACATCGGCTCATTTAATTTGATGGAAACAATGGCAGACATCCCCTCCCTCACATCATCGCCTTCGAGGGAGATCTTCTCTTTTAATAGATTATATTTATTTACAAAGTTGTTAAACGCTTTGGTAAATGCTGACTTAAACCCAGCCTCGTGGGTACCACCCTCTTCTGTATGGATGTTATTTACGAATGAGATGATTCTTTCATCGAAGGAGGTGTTGTATAAAATTGCGCACTCCACAAGTACATTTTCATATTTTCCAGACACATAGATCGGCTCTTCAAAGAGCAATTCCTTACCCTTGTTTAGGAATTTTATATAACTGATAATCCCACCATCAAAGAGGAAGTCGTGTACCTTATCGTTTGCCTCATCTACGGCTTTTATTCTGATTCCACTATTTAAAAAGGCGAGCTCTCTAAACCTTTTCGATAAAACATCGAAATGAAACTCAGTGGTCTCAAATATCTCGGGATCAGGTTTAAATCTAACCTTTGTCCCTGTTTTATCGGTTTTTCCTATCTCTTTGAATTCTGTAACAGGAACACCCCTCTCGTACCTCTGAAAATATACCTTTCCATCCCTCTTTACAGTAACCTCTAAGTATTCAGACAAAGCATTTACAACAGAAACACCAACACCGTGTAAACCACCCGAAGCAAAATAGGCACCAGAATTGAATTTACCACCTGCATGTAGAGTGGTCATTACGACTTCTACAGTGGGTCTCTTTGCCGTTGGGTGGATCCCTACAGGGATACCCCTACCATCATCTTCAACGGTAACAGAGCCATCCACATGAAAAGTCACAAAAATATTTTTGCAATACCCTGCCGTTGCTTCATCTATAGAGTTGTCCACAACCTCGTAAACAAGATGATGCAAGCCCTTTACATCTATAGAACCGATATACATCCCGGGGCGTTGTCTTACTGCTTCAAGCCCCTCTAAAACCTTTATCGATTCTTCACTGTAATTGTTTTCTAAACTGTTAATCTCCTCAGACATACTACCTCACGAAAGTTTTATTATATTGACATCTTTTAATATATGCGATTGACCTGTAACAAAATATTGATAACCATCAAATAGTTCCATAAAAAAAAGTACCCTCTCGGTATCCAAACCACTTTCAAGCTCATCCAAAAGAAGAATTATACCTTTTTTTGAAAAATCTTCAACCACTTTTATAAAACAGTAAATACAGCATAGAGATAAACTTTTTCTCTGCCCATACGAAGCAATATGATCGAAAGATTCGTCATTTAGTCTGAATAATATTTTATCGCGGTGGGGACCAGATAGTATCATTTTTAAGGTTTGTTCCTTACTAAGCAATTCTGGGTTAAGAGGATTTGGTTGGTAAATCAAACTGAAATGTTCAGAAGTAAGAGAAGGTATTACCCTTAAATATCTGTCTAAGTATTCATTGAATTTTTCTACTAACTTACCTCTTTTATGTATGATTTTTCGAGAAAAATGAGACATCTTTTCATGCAAAGAATCATATAGTAGAGTATCTTTTACACCTTTTTCTAAATACTTTTTTTTTAATTCTAACAGTTTGTTGTAGTTTTTTAAGTCTATCAAATGTTCCAAGTCTGTGTAAAATATCATCCTATCCAAAAAATTTCTTCTATCCTCCTGACTTTTCGATAGAAAACCCTCATTGTCAGGTGAATAGAATATCAATGGGTGATCAAAATAAAAATTTACAATATTATCAATGATTTTATTGTTCAATGAAACCTTTTTTTTCTGATCGTAATAAACGATTAAACTGTTTGAGACCTCATCATCGTAAAAGTTTGACTTTATAACAAAATGATCGGTTTTTGTGTTGATGAGTGGTTTAAGTTTGTTGACCTTAAAGCTTTTTCCAGAAAAAAGAACGGATATACTCTCCAATATAGAGGTTTTACCAGAGCCATTCTTCCCTGCTATGTAGTTTTTATCACTAAATATGAAATGACTGTTTAAATGATTTCTGAAATTTTTTAGTTTTAACTCATTTAAAATCATCTCTAAAAGGTGATCAACCTCTTTCCATAGCAAGGGGAACTAACAGATACTTATAGTTTCCAATCTCGGGATAGATAAACATCGGATTTCTTCTACCACTAAGTTTGATTATGATATTGTTGCAATCTATGTGTGTAAGGATTTCAAGGAGTAGTCGTCCATTTACGGCAACATCTAAACTGTCCCCTTTATATCTCAACGGCTCAATTCTATCGCTACCCTGACCATACTCGGTTTCTAAACTATATACGGTAACAGATTCTTGTGAAAAAGATAGAACAATTGCATGGGTGATCTCGCTTGCTATTGCCATCACCTTTCTTATATTCTCAAGTAAGCTATTCTTATCAACAACTGCTTCAATTGGGGTTTCTGAATTGAATAATGAATTGATGGATCTTACTGCCTTTTCAATAAGCCTTGCATAAATCTTTATATTGCCTGCTACCACCATTAGTTGCCTAAGATCTGTGTAGATCTCTGCAGTTGTTGTATGTTCTAAAACTTTTAGTATGTCCGAAGCTGTCTTTTTTGGGATATTTATGATAAATTCATCTGATTGTTCATCAGGTAGATTGATAGTTGCAGATGATATTCTTTGAAAATCTGAGGAGTGAAATTCTAATCTATTACCATAAACTTTGAGATGTAAACCGGTAAACTCTATCTTCGTAGATGTATTTGCTACACAGAATAATGTCTTATTTATAGCATCGGCAAGTATCTTTGAGTCTATTTTTAGACTATATTCTGGTGTTATGTCAGACATTGCTGGAAATAGTTCCGGTGACATCGTCGCAAGGGTAAAATTTGCTTGGCCGGATGTAATCTTTAGCCTTGAGCCATCAAAATAGAAATCTATGACAGACGAATCTGGAAACTCCTTTACAATGTCGAGGAGCTTTTTACAGATAACAGTGGTGGTTCCTTCCACTTCGACATTTAGATCCAATTCTGCACAAAAACCTGATAAGATATTGTTGGTTTTGAAAGTTACCTTATTGTTTTCGGCTGATATATATATATTTTGTAATATTGTATTTGTGTTTTTTACGCTTATGAAATTTACGGCGTTTTGAAGTATGAAGAATATTTCCTGTTTGACAATCTGAAATTTCATAGATACCCCACTGTTATTATTAATATCGTTTTTAAAAGATAATAGTAATAATAACCGAATATTTTTTTGTTTACAAGTGGAAAATGAAAATATCTATTAAAATTTTATTCGGTTTTTTGGATGTTTAAATGTTGTGTAAAGATGTTGAAAAAATGTTAAAAAGTTTTATAGTTGAATGTTTATATCGTAAAATTTAGTGGATAATTGACATATATTCGAATCTATTTGTAGATATTTCTAGTCAATGTGTTGATTATGCTTTTAAGTTCGGTATCTGATTGTAGTTTATTTTGAATTTCTTTTATAGAATGTAAAACTGTGGAATGATTTCTACCACCAAAAATATTTGCTATATCCTGTAGAGAAAGATTAAGCTTCTCCCTCAAAAGATACATTGCAACCTGTCTTGGGTAAGAGATGATTCTACTTCTATTTTTTGATTTTAGTTCCTGTTGCTTTACATTGAAATAACTGCATACTGCATTTATAATGGAATCAGGTGTAACTATTATATCCTTTTTTATAATAAACTTTTCCAAAGACCTCTTTGCTAAGTCGATGGTGATAGGTTCATTATGAAATGTGGAAAACGCATTTAATCTAATCAAAGCACCAATGAGGTCCCTGATATTATCACCTTTTAGATTCTCAGCTAAAAAGTGTGCAACCTCATTTGATATATGAATATTCATAATCTCTGATCTTTTCAGTATTATGGCAACCTTTTCATCTATTGAAGGTGGTTGAATATCAGCCACAAGCCCCCAAGAAAACCTGCTTCTCAATCTCTCTTCCAAATCTGGTATCTCGTTGGGTTCTTTATCGCTTGTTAGCACTATCTGCTTTTGGAGATCGTAAAGGGAATTAAATGTGTAGAAAAACTCCTCAGTACTCCTCGTTTTTCCTGCCAAAAACTGAACATCATCAAAGAGTAAAAGATCTATATTTCTATATTTTTCCCTAAAAAGATCCATTGTTTTAGATTTTAGAGCGTAAATCATTTCATTAGTAAAGGCTTCACTTGATATATAAAGTATTTTTAATTTGGGAAATTTTTCTAAGATCTTGTTACCTATAGCGTGCATTAGGTGGGTTTTTCCAAGTCCGACACCACCGTAAATGAAAAGTGGATTGTATGTTTGGAAATACCCTTCTGCCACTGCAAGGGCTGCAGCGTGAGGGAATTGATTAGATGCACCAACGACGAAGTTTTCAAAGGTGTATTGCTTATTTAGATTCGTTGAGTTGTTTAATATAGAATGTTGAGGTTTTACAGCGACTTCTTGAGATTGCTCATGTTTTACAGCCTGAGCTGTACCTAAGATTATTTGAACATCGGATTGTATGTTGTACTCTTCGAGAAAGATCTTTTTTATGACATCAAGGTATTTATCTTCCACCCAATTTTTGTAAAACCTATTCGGTGCTTCTATAGTTATAATATCTCCCCTCATGTCTGCTATTCTTAATGGTCTAAGCCATGTTTGAACTATCTGAGGAGACAATCTATGTTCGGCTAATTTTAATACCTCTTCCCAGAGATTGTTATCCATATATGCTTATATCGTACCCTTTTTCAGTTAATTCGTTTACTATCTCTTCAATATGAGAACTACCTTTGGTTTCGAGATGGAAGATTACCTTCGTAGTACCAACAGGTAGATTTATATCGTATCTAAAATGCCTAATGTCGAGTACATTGGCACCTAAATCTGCCACCTCTTTTGTAATAGAGGCAAGGGAACCTGGCACATCTTTTAGAATTACGCTGAGTTCTAAAAATCTCCCTGTGGTTGCAAGACCTTTATAGAAAACCCTTGTGAGAAGATTTACATCTATATTTCCACCGGATAGTATCAATACAACATTTTGCCCTTCTACTGTCAATTTATTAGATAAGATCGTGGCAAGGGGCGCAGCACCGGCTCCCTCTACAACGAGTTTAGATTTTTCAATGTATTGTAAGATGGCGTAAGCTATGTCATTTTCGGAAACGAGCAAAATATCATCAACATACTTTTTACAGTATTCAAAGGTGATATCCCCAGCCTCTTTTACAGCAATACCTTCTGCTATTGTATTAGAGTTGGTAAGTTTTACTATTGTGCCTTTTTTAATTGCGTTGTACATTGATGCGGCATTTTCAGCCTGTACACCTATAATCTTTATGTTGCTGTTTACAGCCTTTACAAACTTTGCAATACCAGAGATAAGCCCTCCACCGCCGATGGGGACTACAATCGTATCTATATCATCCTTTTCTTTGAGAATCTCATAGGCAATTGTTGCCTGACCATCGATTACATCCTCATCATTGAAGGGGTGCACAAAAAATAGATCCCTCTGTTTTGCAAGAGAAAGGGCTTTCATATAGGCATCATCGTAGGATTTGCCGTATAAAATAACCTCTGCACCATACTTTTTGGTATTTTCCACCTTTACAAGGGGAGTAATAACAGGCATAACGATAACAGATGGTATAGATAATAGATTACAGCCAAAGGCCACACCTTGAGCATGATTACCTGCAGAAGCGGTGATTACTCCATTTTTACACTTATCCTGATTTTTCAAGATGGCATTTAAGGCGCCACGAAGTTTGAATGATCCTGTCCTTTGGAGGTTTTCCATCTTAAAATAGATATTCGCTTTATAAGGCTCTGAAAAATTGTTGGAGTAATAAAGCGGCAAATATTTAATGTATGGTTTTATCCGCTCGTAAGCTTCTTTAATCTTTGCTATACCCATGCAGGGATATTACACATTTATATCTACGAGGTCAAGGGGAAGTTAGAAAACCTATTTCTATTGAAATAAAATTGAAGTGCTATATAATAAAACTATTAAACACAAGGAGGCACTATGCACAAAAAGAGTATCGAGCTTTTAAACAAGGCTATAGCTGAAGAGATGACTGCTTTACAGCAGTATATGTATTTCCATTTTCACTGTGATGATAAAGGATTGGACCTACTTTCAACAATGTTTAGGCAAAACGCAATTCAAGAAATGATACATGTAGAGAGGTTTGCAGAGAGGATCCTTTTTTTGAAGGGTGAAGTGGAGCTTAAAGCATCCCAAGAGGTGCAAAAGATCACCGATCCAGAAGAGATGCTCAAGATGGCCACAAAATTGGAAGAGGAAGCGATCCTGTTGTACAACAAGTTTGCCAATGAATGTGCCCAGCATGGTGATGCAATGACCAAGCAGCTTTTTGAATCTGTGATTGCCGATGAAGAGAGACACTACGACGATTTCGATAAGGAAGCGGAAAATGTTCAGATCTATGGAAAGGAGTATTTAGCACTTCAATCTATGGAAAGGGCTAAAAAGAGAAATATACCAAGACCAACACTAAACGAATAATCGGGGGGACTACCCCCTTTTTCTCTTATCGATATGGATAGAAAAAGTATAAAGGTTTACTGTACTGCTAAAGAATTCGATGCCCAGAAGCTTTTTGCCTATCTGAATAATAGGTACAAATCCTTTGTTATAAAAGATGCCATAATAATAAACCTCTCCGATGATTCCACTGTAATAGTGTTTAGTTATGGGGTATCGGTGTTCTGGAATGTAGATTACGATTTGCAAAAAGGGTTGTTAAGTGAGATAGAGGGTTACGAATCTGATAGATTTGATAAGCCTATTATAGAAGACTTCTATTTTGTTATATCCCCAAACGAACAGACCACCAAGATAACGAAAGATGTATTTATTTTAAACGATAATTCGCCTTTACTTAAGTTGGCAATTTCATACGCTCTTTCACAATCTACAGAACTATACTCTTTTGAGGAATCTGTATTAACGATTATTAGGAGAAACGATTTTATCACTAAAGAGCTGATAACCCACGGTAAGATAAGATTGTCCCAGAGGGAGTTGTCCAAAGAAAGGGGTAAGATCTTTAGGGAGATATCCCAGATCTATCTTAGCTATGGCTTTTTGGATGTGCCAGAATTTTTTTGGGAATACCCTGAACTCGAAGCAGTGTATCAGACAACGGCAAACTATTTAGATATTAAGCCAAGAATTGAGGTGTTGAATAAAAAACTTGCCATTATTCAAGACCTTCTCGACATGCTTGCCGATGAGCAGAAGCACAACCACTCAGCCTTTCTCGAGACGGTAATTATCATATTGATAGCCATAGAGATCGTCATAAGCATTATAAAGTGGTAATATGGTACTCAGAATTTCTGTGTTTATTTCGGTACTTGTCTGTTTTATTCTCATCATATCCACAGGGATCTATTTCTATCAATCGAGAAAGATCATAGAAAAGGAGCTTTTTGTCCAATCGAGCTCTTATGTAAAAAATTCAAAAGAAAACATAGAAGATTTCCTCAAACATATCAAAGATATGGCATACATTATATATAAAAATCCTGAGATTGTCAGTTATTTAACTAATTTTTCTGCTGAGAAAAAGAGTAAACTTGAACATATCTTTTACGACTATTCCATAAAGACCGATATAATCCAAGCAATAAGGGTGCTGGATAGCAAAGGGAATATAAAGGTATTTGTTAAAGAGAGAAAGATCATTTCCAATAGCGATGATTATAAGGAGCTTAATATAAGTAATCGAGATTTTATAAAAAAGGCAAGTAAGCAGAAAGATGAAATACCACTACTATCGAATTTTGAGAGGGGTAAACTACCAGATACTTCCGATTTCTGCCCTGCAATGATCAGGGCTGTAGTTCCATATAAGGAGAAAGACGAGATTCTGGGGTATCTCGTGGTAAATTTTTGGGGGATTCGGATGGGGGATATACTAAAAAAGTATATCAACGATGGTATGATCCCATTTCTCGTGGAAATAAATCACGAGAATGAACACAGAAATGGGATTTTTCTTTTCCATCCAAACGAAACTTACGAGTTTGCCAATCAATTTGGGAAGCAGATTACCGTTGGATCTGTGTACGGCAAGCACCTATACGAATATATGCTAAACAATGAAACAGGTATGTTTAAGATGGATGATTCCAACAACTATGTCTCTTTTGCCACCGTTTATCCATACAACAACAATAAGCAGATCTGGAAGGTGGGTGCCGTATTAAAAGGTGATTACTATTTTAGATCCGTGGATGCTTTGAGAAACAATTTCCTTGCAATTATGCTTTTTGGGATTTTTTTGAGTGTCATCACAGCTGCATACCTTACGGGGAAACTTTTATCACCTTTAAAGGATATTACCTCAGCAATCGTTCGTATAGGCGATGGTGATTTCTCCTATAAAATTACAGGAAAGTATGATAAGGAGTTGATGGTCATCGCTGATAAGGTCAATAAAATGGCTGAATCAATAAAACGGTATATCTCTGAGATAGAGGACTACCATACAAGGAT